>Ga0208669_1000862_pt1 | contig 11637 bp, 6 predicted proteins | sample 21_taG_FD_184095 | JGI IMG/M metagenome (GOLD analysis project Ga0208669, IMG submission 184095) | Marine viral communities from the Subarctic Pacific Ocean - 21_ETSP_OMZ_AT15319 metaG (SPAdes) (version 2) | ecosystem: Environmental > Aquatic > Marine > Oceanic | place: Pacific Ocean | collected...
TAATGCACATTTAAGAGATGTACAAACAGCTTACCCAACTCAAAATCAAAATGCTGCATTTAAGCACAGATATGACTATGCAAAGAACTACATGCCAAGAATGCGAAATAGATGGGATTCTGTGCATCAAGTTGTAGCAAATAATTATTATCCGGCATTTCCAGGAGAGCCTAATTGGTTAACAAAAGATAACTTTATGGATGCTGGTAATATAAAAAATTATCACAACCAAAGATTGTCTAGAGTATATTCAAAACTAAAATATTATTATCTCTCTCCAAAAAACAATATGGGTAATAGTGGCTCAACTGGTGATCACCACGAAACTGGTTGGCGAAATGGTTGGCAGGCTTCTGAAATGGCAGACGGTTGGTATAGATCAGGGATAAGACCTGTAAGTAGAAGTTACGAACCAGCAGAGGTTCAGGATTATAAATGCGCTGGATTTAGAAAGTTATTCTACGAAGGCTGTAAGCTTGTAGGTTCTGACTTTAATATGCCAGTACTTGCAACAGTAGACGGAGGCCCGGTGGTTGAGGTGACAGATACAAATCCTAATGCAGTAATAATATCTAATAGAAGCGCAAATGATGGTGATTTACGAGCAACAGGACAAACAATGGCAAGAAGTATATAAAAATAAAATAAACGTATATTTATATTAAAGAATATATAATGGGAATAAAAAATGGGATATTTAGATAAAACAACAATTACAGTCGATGCAATTCTAACCAAAAAAGGTAGAGAGCTTTTGGCTAAAGGTTCACAGCATTTTAACATAACTCAATTTGCTTTAGCAGATGACGAAGTAGATTATAGTTTGTGGGATGTTAACCACCAATTAGGTTCTAACTATTATGGACAGGCAATAGAAGCTATGCCTATAGTAGAAGCTGTACCTAATGAAAATTACATAATGAAACACAAATTAGTTACGCTTCCTAAAAATATATCAAGAATGCCACAGGTCACTGTTGGTGTGACATCGATAGTATTAACGCATGGTGGTGATAAAGCGCCGGTTACTCCAAACACTGCAAACTTTGCAAATGGAAATGCGACATACGGATATACTGCTATCCTTGCTGATTCAGATGCTTGTTATTTGAATGTAGCTTCTGGAGGTAGAATAAATACAAGATACAATCCAACTGTCGCTGACTTTATAGGAGATACTGGTAATTCTGTATCAGCTACAGGAACAAGATTTGAATTAGTTGCAAAAGCTCAACCTATTGAAGATAAAACAACTACAATGACAATAATTGGTAATGAGACTGGTGGATATGTAACGATAAACATATTAGTTAAGAAAGAATCAACAGCTACAAATTTAGTTGAAGATTATTACTACGAAAAATAATAGGGAATAAATAATGGCAACAAGATTTAATAGAGACAATGCACTATCAAGAAACTATTCTACAAGAGTAGGGCAAAGAGACCGAAGACTAACTTCCCCTGTTAGACGTTCAGTAACACCTTTGTATACAAAATTTGAAAGCGGTGATGTTATAGAAAACGCACAAGCAGATATTATAACATCTGCAATGTGGTCAAACAATGATGGAGAATTAAAGCTTGCAGATACAGAGTTATATACATCATCAGTACAAATGGCTGCATCAGGACTTTATTATGCAGAAATATTTAGAGATGAACCTCAGGCAACAGCATCAGCGGAACCTCAATTTGCAGTAGCTTATGGTCATGTTTCAGGTTCTGGTTCCGCACCAGTTTCTGAATATGCTTCAGAAGGTATGACTCCAACAAAAACAGTTTACCAACAATATAGAAATTTATTATTGGCACCAGGTGACGAACACTTTACAATTACAGATACAGACGGAACAGTTAACAATGAGTCGGGATCATTTTTTATAAATGTTAACAGACAAAGATATAAAGAAAGAATCGATCCTGGTAATTGGCAATTAAATATATCATCATCACAATTCGCTGATGGAACTGGAGCAGGTGCAAGATTTTATCTTATTGATGATAGTGGATTAAACAGTGCAAAGCTTGGAGATAGTGGTGCGTTATATAAAGTTATAACGGGTTCTTTAGAAGACGGTGCTCAAGCAGGCGCAAAACAATTCGGATGGTTTTATCCAGATATGGGAGTTATGATGTTATCTCCACGTGTAATGAATTATGCTTCTACAGCAAATACAAATTACTGCTGGTGTCCAGGTGGTGGTAATGATGTTGGTGGCTCTAATCAAAATAATATTGTTTCAGATTTAATAGGTGCTTTTACAAGTTCAGTTGCAGTTGGTTCTGGTAATTCAGATCCTTCATCATCATTCCAAGCAAGAGCTTCTGAAAAAGTATACGCAACTCATTATTTTATAAGACTTAAAAACGCAGAATACAACTTTAGTAATAACCCATCTTTTACTAGTGGTTCTCAGGGAGCATTTGCTCATCCTTCAATGTATAGAGACCCTAAGGTTTATATAACGACTGTAGGTATGTATAATGATAGAAATGAATTATTAGCAATTGCAAAATTAAGTAAGCCATTGTTAAAATCATTTACACGAGAGGCATTGATACGAGTTAAATTAGAATTCTAGAAAAATAGGGATATAAAATGTCTGGAACTTATAAGAAATTCAGAAGCGAAGATATATCTATTACTCCATTCGATGCTCACAAAGATTATCTTGTATATATAGATAATTTTACAGGTAGTTATTACGAGCCTTATTATGAACAATCTAGAATATTCGACCATCAAATCACTTCATCCGCACCATTAGTAGAAAGAATCGTTTCTCTTAGCGTATTTGCATATGATTCAGAGCATGATGAAACTGATTTTATACCCAAGGTATATGGTAAATATGGGGTTGTACTAGGTGAGGCATCGCATTCATTTACAACAAATGGATGGTATAGGAGAGCAATACACGATTCTTTACAAGGAATGTATTATACAAATCCTGACGACCCATGTTATACATTAGACAATAGTGGATATGAAAACGAATTTAGAGTTCTAAATCATAAAGCCCAGGTATTATCTGTACCTCAAAGAATGGCAGGTAATAATATAAAGAAAAATAGCGTAAAAATACAATCGGGAAGTGGTGCAGATAGAATAACACTCAGAGATGATGGGTATGGAAATCTTTACGATGAGGCAGTTCCAAATCCTGGAAACTTGGCTGTTAGTCGATCATTAAGCTTTGTCTCTAAAAGTATACTGTCATTGAACTTTAATGATTTACATAACGAAAAAAATAAAAAGATATCTGCTATATCTATAAATAGAAGAAATACATATTCACAAAAAGATGGCGATAAATTTAAGATAAAAAACAGAACAAGATTTTTCGAAAGATCTAGATATTCTAACCTTGTTAAAGCTCACAACATAACACCAACAACACACAGTGTAGAAGGAACATTTTTATATCTAGATGGATTGACAAAAAATCCAACCACAAATACAGTAGCAGCTTCGGAATCTAGACAGAGACCTGAAAACCAAAGTATGATGACAATAGACCATGAACCGTGGCATGATCTAAGACAAAACGATAATTATACTATAACAATGAGAGTTAGTTGTTCAGCTCATCAACCATCATCAGAATCAATAAACAAAAATGGACCATATAATTTTATATTATCAAAATTAAATAACTCAACTAGAGGAGGTTATCCTTTTTCTATTCAATATTCAAATGCAAACGCAAATGGCTCTACTGGTGTCAATGACTCAGGTATTGTAGGCGGTATACAAGCTTCTATAAGTGACGGTATAACTACAAACAGAGCTAACTCTACTGCGTCAGTAGCAGGTGAATGGATTGATGTCACGGTTGTAAAAGCAGATGATAAATTCGAACTTTGGATTGATGGTTATAAAAATGTAGAGGTAAATGTACCACCAGGTAATATAAATAATAACGATGAAATTATAATAGGTGCAAGAACTGCATGGAAAGGTAGGTATACAAAGAAAGCAGACGCATCAAATATATATGCAAGGAAAACAAAACCGCTGATAGAATATTTCAGAAACTTTCAAGGAGGTATAAGCAATATAAATATGTTTAATACTAGATTGGTAGAGAGTGAAATTAGATATGGTGCTGCTACTAAAGGTACATATACAAATTTAGTTGGAAATGTTTTTTATAATCACGGACTAATTACGATTACATCTTTAAGTGATAGATATTCTCAATCAGCATTTCCTATGGCTTCTTGCTGTACACTTTCATTTCAAAATACACATACAATATTTGAACATGAATATGCATGTCATATAAAAGAAAGAGAATACACATACACTATGAATCCAACAATAGTTAGTGAGTCTAAATTTGGAACGCTACAACCTTATACTACTGGCTCAAGTTGGTCACCATACGTAACAAGTGTAGGTCTGTACGATAGCCAAGCTAGATTGGTTGCTATAGGTAAATTATCGAGACCTATAAAAAAATCAAATGAATATGATACAACATTTGTAGTAACGTTCGATACATAAAAAGGAGAAAAGGCTAATGAGCCATTGGTTATATAAAGGTGAGACACTAATTGAGTCACCTGAAAATTCTTTCGGTTTTGTTTATTTAATTACAAATAAAAAATCAAATAAAAAATATATAGGTAGAAAATACTTTGGCACAACTAGGCGTGTAAAAGTTGCAGGTAAGAAAAGACGTAAAGTTGTTAGAAAAGATTCTAATTGGAGGGAATATACTGGTTCGTCAAAAGCCCTGAATGCTGACATATTAAAATTGGGAAAAGAAAATTTTAAGTTTCAGATCTTAATAATGGGCGAAACAAAAGGCCAGGTAAATTATTTAGAAGAAAACTTACATCACCGTTTTCACGTGTCATCTAAAAAAGAATATTACAATGATTGTATAGGCCCTAGAAGATTTGCAAGAGTAAGATTTACAGAAAATATAGAAAGCGAAATAAACAACATAAAATTATAATATATCGGAAAGTTTTGTTATATTAGATATATGAAGAATAGACAACTTATCAACCTATTGGAAAGTGTTTTAGGTACTGCAAAAAACAGTGGAAACGAATCAACGTTTAACTGCCCATATTGTAATCACCATAAAAAGAAGTTAGTAATAAATACAGTTACTGAAAAGTGGCATTGCTGGGTATGTGGAGTAAAAGGTATAGGTGTTGAAAGAATATTCAAAAAGCTAGGGGCTTTTGAAAAGATACCCAAGCTAAAAAGTATATCTAAAATAAAAACATTTATAAAACATGAAGATAAAAGTGAGCACGTCTCGCTACCATTGGAGTTTATACCATTAGTTAACGGAACGTCAGCTAGCCCTGAATTTAGAAACGCAGCAAGATATATTAAAAGTAGAGGCTTAACAAAAACTGATGTTCTGAGATATAATATAGGTTATTGTGAAAGAGGCCCATATTCTGGAATGGTTATTATACCTAGTTATGACGAAGACGGTTTACTAAATTACTTTGTAGGGCGGTCATATTATGATTCTACATTTAAGCATAAAAACCCTAAGGTATCGAAGGATGTTATAGGCCTTGAACTTTTAATAAATTGGAATAAATCAATAAACATATGCGAAGGGATGTTTGATGCGATAACAATAGGTGAAAATTCAATACCAATATTTGGAAAGTTTTTACCTAAGAAACTTAAGGTTAAAATAAGAGAAGAAAAAGTAAATCAAGTGAATATAATTTTAGATAACGACGCAAGAAAAGAAGCACTGCAGCTATGCGAATATTTAATGGCTGAAAATATAGATGTTAAAATGATAGAAATACCTGAGGGCTCGGACCCTAATGAGATGGGAAGTGAAAAGATAAAAAATTTAATAGACACCACACAGTCTTTGGATTTTAGAAAAATAGTGGAGATGAAATTTGGACTTTAACAAAATAGATGTAGGATTTGAAAAATTAGAAAAAGTATTACATGTTGCTGATATACATATTAGAAATTACCAAAGACATAAAGAATATAGAAAAGTATTTAGGCAGCTATATAAAGAAGTTGATGCTCTACCTAAAAATTCTATAGTATATGTAGGTGGTGATATAGTACACAGCAAAACCGATATATCACCAGAGCTTATAAAGCTTACAACAGAGTTTTTGAAAAATCTGGCCGATAGGAGACACACAATAGTAATTACAGGAAATCATGATGCAAATCTCAACAACGCATCTCGATTAGATTCGCTGACTCCTATGATAGAGTCTCTTAATCACCCTCAGCTTCATTATCTAAAAGATTCAGATGTACACGAGATAGCAAATGTTCATTTTGCAGTGTTTAGTATATTTGACGAACCTGAAACATTTATAAAATCAAAATCATTCGAGGCTAAAACAAAAGTTGCTTTATTTCACGGTGCGCTTGATATGTCATATACAGATGCTGGATATAAAGTCGAAAGTGATGACTTAAAAATATCTATGTTTGATGGGTATGATATGGTAATGCTAGGTGATATTCATAAGCGACAGTTTTATAATAAGAAAGAAACTATCCTGCAGGTTGGCTCTTTAATACAACAGAATTTTGGTGAAGCGTTTAATAATCATGGTTGCGCAATATGGGATGTTGACACGAGAAACGCAGAATTTGTAAACTTCAAAAACGTTCACGGTTTTTATACAATAAATGTAAAAGACGGCATACTGCCAAACATAGATACCATACCAAAATATCCTAGAGTTAGAATTAAAACAGAAAATACAACACAGGCTCAGTTAAAAGATATAATAAAAGAAATAAAAAGTAAATGTAAGACAACAGATATTGTAATAATTAAAAATGATAAACTTAATGCGCAGAACAAAACAACAAGATCTGTTACAAGAGATATTAGAGATGTGCAATATCAAAATGAATTACTAGAAGAATATATAGGAACAAATCACCCAGCAGATTCTGAAACAATTCGTAGAATAAAAAATATAAATACTGAATTAAATAAAAGCTTATCAACAATAGAAATATCTAGAGGTGTAAGATGGAAACCAAAAACGTTTGAATTTTCTAACATGTTTAGTTATGGAGAAAGCAACTTAATAGAATTCACAAAGCTTAGGGATGTGATAGGTATATTTGCTCCTAACCACGCAGGTAAGTCTGCAATATTAGATGCGCTAATGTTTTGTATATTCCATAAGTGCTCAAGAACAAAATCTGCATCTGATGTAATAAATAATAAGAAGCGATTATTTGACTGCAAGTTAAATTTTGAAATCGATGGCGTAGATTATTTTATTGAAAGAAAAGGTAAGAAAGAAAAATCAGGACATGTAAGGGTTGACGTTAATTTTTGGATGATTGGGGAAGATGATAGTATAATATCTCTAAATGGCGAACAGAGAACTCAGACTGATAAAAACATAAGAGGGTACTTAGGTTTATATAATGACTTTGTTTTAACATCAATGTCTGTACAGAATAACAATACAGGTTTTATCGATCAATCACAAACAGAGAAGAAAGATTTATTATCTCAGTTTTTAGACATAACTGTTTTTGAAGAATTGTTTCAACTTGCAAATGAAGAGATAAAAGAAGTACAAATACTTTTGAGGAATTTTGGAAAAACAGACTATTCTCAGCAACTTATAGACGAAGAAGAGAATTTAGTAAAATATCAAAAAACATATTCAAATTTAGATAAAGAAAATAAACAGATACAAAATAGATATTCTAAGAAAGAAAAGCAAATACATACAAAAGTAAAGGAATTAAAGAATATAACAATATCAAATGATATAGAAAAACTAGAACATAAAAAAGAAAGATGTGAATTTGATATCAAAGAATGTATATATAAATTAGAAAAATATAAAAATTATAAAAAAGACAATAAGGTTAAAATATCTGACATTATTGCTAAGATATCAAAAATAGATATAGATGAATTAAAAAATAAGAAATCTGTATTAGATGTTGAAAAGGAAAATAACTCCAGACTAATTAGAGAAATAGAGGTTAAGAAGGTTAATGTTAGAAACAAACTTGACCTTATATCTAAATTAGATACACATGAATATGACCCTGATTGTAAGTACTGCTGTGACAATGAATTTGTAAAAGCAGCAAAGCTTGCGGGTGAAGAATTAGTTGAAGATAAGATTATAGTTTCCAAGCTATTAAATGATAAAATGATGTCTGACAACATATTATTAGAAAAAGAGTCTGTTGAAAATATGATTAAATTATATAAGGATTTAGAATTGGAAAAAGTAACAATTCTCCAATATGAATCAGAAATTATAATCAAATCAGAACAAAGAAAGTCTGATCTACGCGCAAAGAAAACTGAATTAAAGGGTGTAGATAAAGATATAGAAAAGTATCATCAAAACAAGGAAACTATCAAGGCCAATGAACGGATTAACGCTTCTATTCAGAGTTTAGAAAAAGAAAAAGAAAATATAAAATGGGAGTTAGATGAAAGTCAAACACATATACAGCAAGCATATAGTAATGTTTCTATAACTACTCAAAATATTTCAAACATAACGAGTACAATATCTGAAGCGCATGAATTGGAATTGAAATTAAAGTCATATGAATATTATTTAGATGCTATAAAACGCGATGGTATACCATATGAAATAATAGCAGAAACACTACCATATTTAGAAGACGAGATAAACAATACTCTTTCTCAGATTGTAGATTATAAAATTGAATTTGACGTTGATGGCAAGAATATCCTTTCATATATAAAATATTCGGACACGAATAGATGGCCATTAGAATTAACTTCTGGAATGGAAAAGTTTATTAGTTCTCTTGCTATAAGAGTGGCGTTAATAAAAGTTTCAAACTTACCAAGACCTAATTTTCTTGCTGTCGACGAAGGTTTTGGAAATTTAGATTCTGAAAACATTAACTCTCTTTCTATGTTGTTTGATTATCTGAAATGCGAATTTGATTTTGTAATGATAATTTCACACATCGATATAATGAAGGATATGGTTGATGGTTTGGTAGAAATCAGTCAAAGCAAGGGATATAGCCGAGTTATTGTGTAAAATCTGATATTTATATAAAACGATATATAATGGGAATATAACAGATGTCAGCTAGGCCACCAGCAACAAACCAATTACAACGATTACAAGTACAGACTCAAGTGGGTCAGTACTTTTTTCAAGACTTATTTAATAGAGATGTTTTCTTTGAAGATTTTGATGACAGGTCAGGAAACTATCTTAGATTAAGTTTTGACCCTTCGTTTATATTACATGGTGGTAAGAATTTAATTGCTATAAGAGGAAACTCTGATACAATGGGCTTAAATTCTGAAATACTAATAGAAGCCATTGATGCTGCAGGCGGGCTTGTAAAAACTCAGGTTCATGACTTAAATGATGAAGCTCACAATCGAGTAATATCAATTGATATAACACCTGAAACTCCTCCTGGAGATTTGATACTTACAATTTTAGGTACAGCAGATTATGCTCCAGATGGTACTAGAATACCTACTGCTTGGCAAAACGTTACAAATTTTAGATGGACAAGAACATTTACAGCAAAACCAAAATCTGCAAACAATTCTAAAATAATATACAATCAATTTAATAAGCCTTCTATTACTGTACAGGAAATAAAAAAACCTTTTTATCAACTATCATATAACCAAAATTTATCTCAATCTGTTGCGGCAGGTTTTAACCCTACGTCTAGCTATGTATTATCGTCATCATATAATACTGAAGCTCAAGTAAAATATAGAAAAGCTGGTGGTAAATTCTTTTTAACAGCAACACAAGCTAGTTCAAACTATCTAGATTTTGGTGGTTTTTCTCAAGATATGGAAGGTGGTATTATAATAGTTAGAGAGCCTGTAAATCCTATACCTCGATCAGTGAATGGATATTTATCGTCTCCCGTATATGCAGAAACAGAAGATGGTGATGGTTATTATGACCCTAACTTAGTTATACCCGGTAACATAAATCCAGGTGGGTTTGTTCAAGGTGCGTTTCTTTCTACAATTACCGAAGTACTTTCTCCATTTGAGGCTAGAGTTTCTACACCTCACACAACATGGCAAGGAGCGAATGCAGCTCAATATCAAGAGTTTGAGCACTTTGAATTTGAATCTTCTGATTTTGAATTAGTATGGGCAGAGACACCGATAAGTTATAGTGCAGACCCTACAGGTTCTAATGGTGAACCGTTAAATACTTCTTATGCTCACGTAACATTTAATAATTTAGAACCTCTTACTGGTGACGTAACAAGAGTAAAATGTTATATGAAAAACCATCAAGCTCCATTCGATTGGATGTTGGCATCAGATAACGCTGTTACAGCTCAAGAACTATTATATAGAAAAGATTTTCAAAAGTATAGAGCACCAATTGGTGATTTTACAAAGTGGGGTGTTGCGATCGATGGAATAAGCTCTGTAGAAACATATTGGACTGCTAGTGGTATTGGTACTCCCCACCCTTCTATGTCGCTATATACTCAGCAGTCATCTGCAGAAAATCCTCCAGTAGGTGACAACTTAAAAATAGGTGACAACCAACAAGCATGGGAATTAGACGGAACAGCATATTGGTTATTACAAGCTCAAGAATCAGCATCGTTTTTCCAAGATCAGTGGTATGAGTTATCACTTAAAGCAGTCTCTGTGAAGACTGTATTACCTACTTGGACAACACTGGCGAATACTCCTATCGTAGATCCTAAAATGACAGTTTATATGTCAGGTTCAGCATTTACAGATGGAGGTACAGGCTTAGGTAAATTTATAGGATTGATAGAAGATACTGCAGTTAGAAAGAAGCACGTTGAATTTGATCATGACGATCAAGAAAAAGAAGTAGGATATAAATTTGTATTCAAAGCCGATGGAACTGAAACTGCATTGCCTAAGTTTAAGATAGACTCTGGTGTTTGGCACTTTTGGGATATATCAATAAAACCTTGGGATAGAAAAGGATATACACCAGGTACATGGGATGTTATATTCCCTACAATAAAATGTAATGTAGGAAACTGGGATTCTCTAGACTTCAAGTTTGAATTTTATAACGATGACGGAATGATATCAAACTATGCTGCAGAAATAAATAAAATACCCTGGGAAAACGAATTAACAGCAACGTTCACAAATGTTGTTTCAAATACAGTTACCAGTAGTACTGGCTCATTCGGTAGTCTAAGCTCGAGTACATTTAACGGTCCAACTACTTTCACAACCGGTCCTTTTGTATTTAATGGTGCAGCAACTTTTAGTTCAGGAATTTCATCGTCTGGCCCAAATATTTTCGGGGGCCCATTAGCACTAGGTTCTTCTTGTGCTGATGTAATAGGTTTAACAGGAAGTGTATATATACCTTGTGTTTCACAAGGAGCTTCTTCAGACAATATAATGGTAATGGGGAGTGATAATTTAGTTCAGACTTCTTCTACTACTTTAGGAGGACTTGGAGGATTTACTTCTTTAGGTGGTAATACAGGAGCAAACTATCTTTCATCTACTGGCCAGACTATTGGTGTAATAGGAACAGGTATAATATCTACAACTATGATAGGTAGTAATGTTGTAATATCATCGACAGGTGGTGCTGGCGTAAATCAAAACGCATTTAGTACATTTTCTTTTG
>Ga0208669_1000863_pt1 | contig 11635 bp, 14 predicted proteins | sample 21_taG_FD_184095 | JGI IMG/M metagenome (GOLD analysis project Ga0208669, IMG submission 184095) | Marine viral communities from the Subarctic Pacific Ocean - 21_ETSP_OMZ_AT15319 metaG (SPAdes) (version 2) | ecosystem: Environmental > Aquatic > Marine > Oceanic | place: Pacific Ocean | collected...
TAACAAATATTCTTAAAATAAAGAAAGACGGCAAGCTTCCTAGGGTAGGGATCGATTGCAAACAAAATACAGAAAATATAAAAGAATATTTAAGTGATGATGAGTAAATTATTGTTAAATCCGGGACCTACAAATACTAGGTTTAGAACTAAGCTTGCTCAATGGCTAGGCTCTGACGTATGTCATAGAACCGAAGAGTTTGACGAGGTTTTAGATGAAACAAAAGATTTATTACGAGAAGGGTTTGAAGATTTTAATGTTGCTATAATTGGAGGCAGTGGTACTTCTGCAATGGAAGCTATGATATCTTCACTTGTTGATAACGTTGTAGTAATCAATGCTGGTATCTATGGCCAAAGAGCTATTGATATGATGAAAATATATGGAATAGAACATGTAGAAGTTAAGTGCAAAACAATAAGTGATCTAAAACCTAGTACTTCGAAAGATAATATATATTTTGTAGAAAATGAAACAACAACTGGTGAGAGATTTGATACTACTTTGATGTCGTATCTATATCCAAATGCTAATTTATTTGTAGATACAACATCGGCATTTGGAGCTTCGGATTATTCTCAATCAAATATCGCAGCGATGTGTTTTTGTAGCAATAAATGTTTACAATCAACTCCAGGTTTAGGTATAGTAATGTTTCATAAAAATTTAGAAATTAAAAAAAGGTCATATTATTTTGATTTGAATAAATATATAGGGAAAGATATCCCTTTTACTTTACCTGTACAATCAGTATACGCGTTAAATAAAACATTAAAAATATCTTCAAACAACAAAGAGTTATTCGATGAAAGAATGCTAAGGCTAATAACAGAGTTTACCAAGATGGGTATAAAATGTATAAACAAACACCCGAGCAATTCAATTGCAGGTTTTATACATCCAACTATGAGCTATGAAGAATTAAGAGATTTTTTATTAAACGAAGGTATTGTTATATATGCAGGAATAAAAGGTATCAAAAATAGTTTTAGAATATCTACAATGAGTACGAAATTTGATAAAAATTTTAATAGAATTAAAGGGTTATTTCATGAAACGTGTTTACGCTGATGTGGTAGGAGACTTATTTCACGTAGGTCACATAAATATGTTCAGGCAAGCTAGGAGTCATGGTGACTATCTAATTGTAGGAGTGCACTCAGATAAAACAGTTGAGTCATACAAGCGAAAGCCAATAATATCAGAGCAAGATAGATACGAAATTATAAAAAACTGTAAATTAGTCGATGAGGTTATAATAGACGCACCTTTGGTAATTACAAAAGATTATATAAAAGAAAATAAAATTGATATAGTAATACATGGTGATGATACAAATATACTTTTTAACGAACAGCACAAAATACCTTTAGAAATGGGAATAATGAAATACGTAAAGTATACAAAAGGAATATCAACATCAGAAGTTATAAAAAGGATAAAAAAATGAAGATTTATTCAAAGGTAGATGGAAGACTGTTGCATATTATAAATAGATTATCTGATATAACGGGTAGAAACGATATTATACCTGAAGATAATTTTATACAATGTGCAACTCTAAAGATGTCAAAAGGTAAAACGTTTCCACCACACAAGCACATAACAAAAGATAGACACTATCCAGAACAAATTGCTCAGGAATCTTGGATTGTTATACAAGGAAGCGTTAAATGTAAGTTTTATGATATTGATGACACTCTTATTGCTGAACCTATATTATATCCAGGAGATGCGAGTTTTACTTTATATGGTGGTCATACATATGAGATATTATATGAAGGTACAATAGTTTATGAATATAAAACAGGGCCGTATGAAGGCCAAGAATTAGACAAGGAGTTTATATAATGTCACACGAATTTGAAGAAAAAATAAAAAACACAATAGATGTTGAAACATTAACAACAGAGGATAGGTCATATGAAATATATTCAGATGCTTGCTATAAAGCAGCAACAGAAGAAGCAGCATTCAGCTCTTTCAAAAATAATCCTAAATATACATATGAACTAGAACATACATCAGTAGACTTAGGCCACAATTATATTAAATTGGCTAAACAAGAATTTCCAGAAGTGTTAGAGAAAATAATTTGGAAACAAGTTTACGCAAATGATTTTTTTGGAGGTACTATAAAACATAGATATCCTGAGCTTTCTGAATACTGTGGTGAATACTGTAAATTCTCTCCTACAACAATAGGATATCTTTACCTATCAATAAGAATGTGTAAAGAGTTATTGAAGAGAGAAGTAGATAACAAAGGGCTTGATGTTGTTGAGCTTGGAGCAGGTTATGGAGGCCAGGCATATATGTTTTGTATTGTAGCAATGATAATGGGTATAAAGGTAAATTCATATTCATTGGTAGATTTATATCATGCAAATTTATTGCAGGAAAAATATCTTAAATCATTAGGTTTAGACAATGTTGTAAAATTAAATTTCTTATCTGGAAAAGATTACGATGAATATAAAGATAAAGTAGGAAATGTAGATTTTGTTATTAGCAACTATGCTTTATCTGAATTCAGTATTGATTGGGGAGAAAGATATTTAGAAACGTTTATTAAAAAATCTAAATTTGGCTTTTTTCAATTTAACACTGTACACAAAAACGTAAATGGAAAGCGTGAGAATTTGACAGTTGAAGATTTGGAATCTCATTATTCAGATGTATTGAATATTGCAGACCCTGGAAATCCTGATGGTGTTGTAGGAGGTGGTCACCCTGGATGTCGTTTACTTATATGTGAGGATAAATAATATGAGCTTTAATAAAATAAAAGATTTTGAAAACAAAATAGCAGAGTTTTTTGGATCACCCTATGCAGTAGCTGTAGATTGTTGTACTCATGGAATTGAATTATGTTTAAGACACCAACATATTGGTACTATTACTATTCCTAGAAGAACATATATATCTGTACCTTTCCTAGCAGCAAAAATGAATTTGTTTCTAGAATGGACAGATGAAGAATGGAAAGATTATTATAAAGTTAATGAAAATTTCAAACCAATTTATGACGCAGCTGTACTATGGAAAAGAGATAGTTATATTACTGGATCGTTTATGTGTATTAGTTTTCAATTCAAAAAACATTTAAGTTTAGGTAGAGGAGGTATAATACTATGTGACAACAAAGATGATGCAGTTAAATTAAAGAAAATGACTTATGATGGACGGCACCCTGATATCCCTTGGAGAGATCAAGACATTGATGCTATAGGATATCATTATTACATGACACCAGAAACTGCAGAATTAGGTTTATCAAAACTACCAAAGGCAATAGAAACAAAACCTGTACAGTGGACAATAGAAGACTGGCCAGATGTTTCAAAAATGAAAATATTTAATAAAAAAGAAGGGGTAGACCCTTACTTACAAACGAGATAATTATGAAAAAAGCATTTATAACAGGAATATCAGGTCAAGACGGAAGTTATCTTGCAGAATATTTAGTAGAATTAGGATATGAAGTTCACGGAATTGTTAGAAGAAATTCAACAGCAGAAAACCAGCATAATAGAATTGACCATTTAGAAGATAAGATTCATACATATTACGGAGACTTATTAGACCAGGGAAGTATGGAAAGATTGCTAGATAAAATCCAGCCAGATGAGATATACAATATTGCAGCACAATCACATGTTAGAATAAGCTATGATATACCGCAATTTACGGCTCAAACAAACGCAATTGGTGTATTAAATATGTTAGAAGCATATAGAAGAGCTTGCCCAAAAGCAAAGTTTTATCAAGCAAGCTCATCTGAAATGTTTGGACTTACAATAGACGACGATGGATATCAAAGAGAAACAACTCAAATGAATCCAGTGTCTCCTTATGGATGCTCTAAAGTTTTTGGATATAATATCATTAGAAATTATAGAAGAGCTTACGGTCTTCATGCAACTAATGGTATATTATTTAATCATGAATCACCTAGACGAGGCAGTAATTTTGTAACAAACAAAGTAGTAAAAGCTGCAGCAAGAATTAAATTAGGCCTACAAGACAAATTGGAACTTGGAAATATGGATTCATACAGAGATTGGGGACATTCTTATGATTATGTACGAGCTATGCATTTAATGATGCAGCAAGACGAACCAGGAGATTGGGTAGTTTCAACAATGGAAACACATTCTGTTAGAGAAATGTGTGATTTAGTATTCCATTATCTAAAATTAGATTATCGAGATTATGTAGTACAGAATCCTAAGTATATGAGGCCAGAAGAATTACCTTATTTGAAAGGAGATTCTACAAAGATCAGAACAGAATTAGGGTGGAAACCAAAATATACATTTAGAGCAATGATGGAAGAAATGGCTGAACACTGGTTAGATTTTTATAGAAATGAAGAAATAAAAAAACAGCCTAAAGTTGCTATAGCTGCAGCTGCATCAGGCCCGTTTGGCGAATCAAGAGTTTCAGAGCGATGACATATTTTATAATGCTACCAGGTGATACAGAAAAAGAAGTTTATTTTGACTCAAATCTTTTAGGAGAGAATACAGGATTTGGTGTATTTTGGGCTGGAAGTGGATTAAAGATATTGATGAACATGGTTGATAAACAGCCAGAGGTATTGCCGGATGTAAATATAAAAACAGAAAAAGGAACGACTTTAACTGTTGAAGAATTTTTAACAGAAATAAAGGGACTTAAAGTAAGAGTAAACTAATGGAAAAAGATATTCGTATACGAATTGATTATTTGAAGAAAGAACTAGCTGCAAGAGGTAGACAGGATGGCTGGGTAATCGAAGGATTCAAAAAAGAACTTGAAAGATTAGAAACAAAACTTCAAAAATCAGAAATAAAAAAATAAATATATATTTATATATACTATGGGAAAAAAAGAAAAATACGGAAACTATTTGTGCAAAGTAGGATATTTTGACATCCGTCAAAAAATAGAAATGCCAAGAAGAAGAAAACTAAATAATGGTGAGTTTCAAACTATACCTGGAAAAGTTGAGGTTTTTGTATATCATGGAAAGAACAAGGTCGCTGGCCCTTTTATATCCCACCAAATGGCAATAGAGTCAGCAAATGAATTGTTAGGAAAAAAATATAAATGGAATAAATTCAGTAAATAGTTATGGGTAAAATTAGCGAAGGTAAAAAAGCAGTTGCAACCAAAGACATTCCATCTTCAAGTGGCATGTTGTATAAAAAATCAAAAGTTACCGTCATGGAAATGAAATGTTCATGCAGTCACGGTAAGCAGAATATAAGGGTTGAAGATGCATCTGGAAGATCATTTTGGGTAGGCAATGAAGATATTTTAATTTTATAATTTGATATTTATATTCATATAGAATAACACACAAATTAAGGAGAATAGCATGTCGGCATTAACGAGGTTAGTTGAAAGTGAACTATCAAAACTTTCTGAAAAAGAAAGAGAGATATTGAAAGATAAACTTAAAAAACAGAAAGAATCCTTTGAAAATAAAATTTCTGAAATAGTTCGCGAAGAATACGACTCGCTAACAGAGGGCAAACCAATGCCAACAGATACTCCAAATGAATTCGCGTATTCAGACTTTAAGAAATGGGCATACAAAAAACGAAGTAAGATTAAAAAACAAATGGCATCGCTAGGAAGTCAAGATAGAAAAGAGCGAGCTATTATTTTTGTATGGGAACTATGGGATAAGAAAAATAAAGGAGCTTATTCTAATATAAAAAATATCAAAAAATTTGGTAAAGTTTTATATGATATGATGAAGAAAGATAAATTGGTAGAAGGTAAACTAACCGAAGCTAAGTTAAAAAAATCAGACGTTTCATATCAAGTAAAAAACGACTATAGTGGAAATACACCACCAAAAGTTACGAAACTTAACAATAAAGAGCTATCAATATGGTATGGCTATAAAACAAATCCTAAAGACACAATAGATTCTTTCAATAAACTTTATCCAAGTATGACATTAAAACATGTAAAATGGTCAAGCATTAGTACTGGAGGTGGAGTTCACTCATTCAAAATAACGGAATCAGTAAACGAAATCAAAAAAGGCGACTATGTTGATGATGGTGGTGAAATAGGTTTAGTTAACAAAGTAAAAGGCCAAGCAGCTTATGTTAAATTCGATTCAAATCCTAGAAGCTTCCATCCAGTTCAAGTATCTGCTTTGAAAAAGAAATCTCAAAAGCATAAAGGTAAAGATTGTTATTTATTAGAAGGCAAAGCGGAAGATGCTACTGTTGAAAAGGCTATAGTTGCTATGGTAGACTCTATGATTAAAGCTGGTAAAAAACCAGGAGAAATTACAAAACATCTCAAATCTCAAGTACCATATAAAATCACAACAAATGCTATAAGAAAGTTGATAAACAGAAAAGAAATAAAACCTGGTGAATGGTTAAATGAAAGTATGATTGGTATAAAAACTAAAGCAAACTTCAAACCTTTACAATTAAAAGGTGCATTAGAAAGAGCTAAAATTAAAGGGTTTCAGATGAACAGACTGTCTGTGACTTTAACAGCGTTAAAATTAGACAAGAAATATTACAAGGAAGCTATGAAGATAATTGATGGTTTAGGACTTTCTGTTATGATGGCTAAAGAAAGTAAATTAAATGAATCATCAGTAAAAGATTTGCAAAAAGCTAAAAAAGGCGCTAAAGCTTCTGGTGGAGGCTACGGTCCTTTTCTAAAAATAAAAGGTGATTCTTGGAAGAATCTAAAATCTGGAACTTTCTACCACTCTCGTGCTTTAGCAAGTCATATTGGTGGATTTAATGACTTTCAAATAAACGAAAACAAATTAACTGAAATTAGTAAAGAAGAGAAAGCTGCACAATTTAAGTTTAAGCTTTTCTTAAAAAAAGGTCTAAGACTATCTGTTAAAGATGGTGAAGATAAGTTGTATAATTATGCACAGGAGCTTGACAGACTAGCAGATGATGAGTATGACGAAGTAGTTGACCCACTGTTTGCAGCAGTTGAACTTGTACAAGATGCTGGTGAACCTGGTAAAAACAATGTAGTAAAAGATAAAGAATACTATAGCTATATTAAATCAGCTCAGAAACATATAAATACATTTCAAAAAAATGCTAAAAAAGCTATTAAAGGAATGAAAGAAGGTGTTAATGAAGCTAGAATGAAGAAGGTTGATAAGAATATGTGGAGAAAATTTAGTGACGATAAAAGATTCGACGCATTATTATCAGTGGTTAAAGATCCAGATGAAGCTGAAAAATATATAAATGCAAAATGGAATGATTTACCAAGTGGATTCGAAAGAGATATGACAATATACGAAAGCAAATTAAATGAGATGGATATCAATGACCCTATACTAATTGCAGTTAGAGCAAGAGCAACGATGTTAAAGAAAGCTAAAGCTGCACCCAAGGTAAAGAAAATTAGCACGGCTCAATACTATAAGTTAATGGATAAAGAAATTGACCTTATAAACCAGATAAAAGATGCTACTAAAGAATATGAGCAGTTAGATTCTGACATGAATGCAGAAGCAGGACAAAAAGGTGATAGTTGGTCTGATGCCGATGCTAATAGATATGGCGGTGATTTAGATAAACTTCAAACTAAAGTTGAAAAATTAGCAAAAGAAAAGCTAGCTGTTAAAAAAGCAATAATGAATTATAGAATAAACTAATATGGATAAATATATTTACAGAGCAAAATTGGATAGAGTAATAGATGGTGATACTATTGATGCTCTTATTGACGTTGGTTTCGATATATGGGTTAAGAAAAGGATCCGCTATATGGGTATCGACACTTGGGAGTCACGTACGAGAGATTTGGAAGAAAAGGCCAAAGGTCTCAAAGCTAAAGAACGTAATAAAGAATTACTTGAAAAGGTAAGTTCAAAGCCAGGATTTTTTAGATTAAAAAGTCATGGAGTAGGTAAGTACGGTAGAGTACTTGGAGAGATATTTATACAAGACGTAGATGGAAACTCTATGTGTATTAACGAACAATTAAAAACAGAAGGTCACGCATATGAATATTACGGTGGCAAAAAACAAGTATTTGGAGATTAAAAATGGCAAAGAAATTAGTAAAAAAAGTTTTAGATAAAACAGATTTAGATGAAAAGTTAGTAGCTGAGTATCATAAAAACAAGTCAATGTATGATTTAATATTATGTCACTGTAAATGTTATGGTGGATATGTATTAGCAGTTGGTGCTGGATGTACATTTGGTGTAAGTTTAATGTGGGGGACTATATTATTAGCAGGAGCTGGTGTTTGGGCATATAATGTTAGACGATGCAAACCATGCGGTTCTAATTCTTGTAAAAGATAAAACAAAGGAGAAAATGTTATGAATTGGATTAACGGATTCGATGCAGGTAATAAAAAAGAAAAGTACTACCTTGAATGCAGGGTTGGTACTTTCACAGTATTAGAAATAAAATGGGAAAAATCTAAATTTAGATTTATGATTTGCAATTTGGGATTTGAGATATGAAAAAACTACAACTACTATTATTACTAATATCATTATCTTTATTTGGTTATGGACAATGCCCAGCAGGTAATGTAGATGTAGTAATAAATATAGAAACAGATAACTATCCAAGTGAAACATATTGGATGGTTTTTGCACATCAATACCCTGGTATAAGTGCTGGAGATACAATAGCACAAGTATCTGCAGGTTATTATTCAACAGCAAATACAAATTATTACGATACAATATGTTTACCACCAATGCAAAACTATGTAGTATTACTTAGAGATACTTATGGTGATGGTGGTGCAAGTATTAACGTAATTGAATGTGGTACAGATACAGCTTGGTCTTTTAGTGGAACATATACAACAGGATATTATACAACATTAGGCTGGCCAGATTGTGGACCAGGTTTACCCTTAGGCTGTACTGATTCAACTGCACAAAACTGGAATCCTACAGCAGTATTAGATGATGGGTCATGTACCTATCCTCCATGTACAGGCTTTATTAGTACTAATGCATATCAAATGTGTTGGGGCTCTCAAGCAGCAATACAATTCGAATGGGAAAGCGATATAACAAATCCTGGATGCAATGCTACAGGTATTCATATTGGAGATGAAAATGGTTGGTCACAATTTTTTGGAGGAAATTGGCCGGCTTCAAATGGTTTGAATGGCCACGCAGTAGCAGTTGGTAATGGGCAAATGCCACCTAACTGGTCAGTAGAACATTACGCAGTAGTAGAATATATAGACGGCTCATTCTCAGATACTATATTTTATACTCCAACTTCATGTATAGAAGGCTGTACGGATTCATCAGCAATATCTTATAATCCTTGGGCTACAATAGATGATGGTTCATGTGGAGGTACAACATGTGACCCAGCAACAGAACATCAAATTACAATGGAAATTACATTAGATAACTGGCCACAGGAAACTGGTTGGACAATGGTTACTAATTCTGGTCCTGGAGTATCAACTCCATCAGGGACTTATACTTACAATGATATAGGCGTAACATATACATATAACTTCTGCGTATCATCTACAGCAGGCTTTGAAATGATATTAACTGATTCATATGGTGATGGTATGATGGGTACTGGTGCTGCTGGTACAGAAGGAGAAGTAGTTATATATGATTGCAATGGCGATACTATAACATATCTTTCAGGAGGAACTTGGACAGATGGAACATCTAATGTAGGTGTTAATTTCGGCAATACAGCTTATTCAACTCCACTATCAGGAGTTCCATGTGCAGGACCAGTTAGCATACCCGGTTGTTTAGACCCAGCATATCAAGAATATAATCCATTAGCAAATGTAGATGATAGTTCATGTACAAACTTAAATGTATTTGGCTGTACAGATTCTACTTCATGGAATTATGACCCATTAGCAACTCAAATGGATATAGTTGATTCATGTAATTATACCTTAATAATAGAAGACGATGCAGCAGATGGTTGGGGTAATTCTTATATAGGAGTTAGTCAAGGAACTAATACTTGGACATTTACTATGGGACCAGGTTCTTATAGTCAATCGTTTCCATTATTATTAGAAACTGATAAACCAGTAACAGTTTATTACTTTGAAGTTCCTAACGCACAAAATCCAGACCCACAACAAACTGCTTTTCAAACAATGCAGAACTCGTTTACACTAACAAATGCAAATGGAGTTATATTATTAGAAGAAGGAACAAATCCATTTTCAAATAATGGTTTAGGAGCCCTTCAAAGTTTTGATGGGCCATTTTGGACAACTTATTCGGCATTACCGTTTTGTGGAGATTATTGTATTCCAGCAGTATACGGATGTATGGATTCAACAGCATTAAATTATGACCCATTAGCAAACACACCTACAGCATGTACTACAATAGTTTTAGGGTGTACAAATAGTTTAGCGTTTAACTATAATCCTTTAGCTAATGTAGATGACAGTACTTGCGTACCAGTAATAATTGGTTGTATGGATTCAACAGCATTTAACTTTAATCCAGTTGCAAATACAAATGATCAATTATCATGTATTCCAGTAATACTTGGATGTATGGACGACACAATGTTTAATTACAATGCAGCAGCTAATACCGACGATGGAACATGTATTCCTATTATATTCGGATGTACAGACCCAATAGCATTTAACTACGATCCATTAGCAAATACAAATAATGGTTCATGTATTCCTGTAATCTTAGGATGTACTGATCCATTAGCTTTTAACTTTAACGCTCAGGCGAATACAGATGATTTATCATGTATTCCTGTAATAATAGGATGTACAGATGCAACAGCATTAAATTATGATTCTACAGCAAATACAAATAATGGATGTATTTATCCAATTTTAGGATGTACTGATCCAACAATGTTTAACTATGACCCAGCTGCTAACACAGACGATTCAACTTGTGTACCAGTTATAATTGGTTGTACAGATCCAACAGCACTTAATTTCGATAGTTTAGCTAATACAAATTCAGGTTGTATATATCCAATACCTGGTTGTACAGATCAAACAATGTTCAACTACGATCCGTTGGCAAATGTAGATGATAGTTCATGTGTACCATTTATCTATGGCTGTACTGATCCGACTATGTACAATTATAATCAATCAGCTAATACTGATAATGGTTCATGCGAACCTTTCGTATACGGCTGTATAGATTCTACAATGTATAATTACGATCCATTAGCAAATACTGACAATGGAAGTTGTATAACATTTATTTATGGATGTACAGATAATGCAGCTCTAAATTTCGATCCGTTAGCAAATACACTAGATAATAGCTGTTGTTATATTGGTGGCTGTACAGATTCATTAGCAGTAAACTATAATCCTAATGCTTGTTATGATGACAATTCATGTATAACTCCAATAGTTGGTTGTACAGATGTTGCAGCTTATAATTACAATCCATTAGCAAATGTATCTGATTCAGCAGCATGTTTATATAATGCAGGATGTTATGGAGGACCTGGAGTTCCTTATTGGTTAAATGATGGATGTTATGCTTGGGTAATCTCAGTAGACGATTATTGCTGTACTACAGATTGGGATGCGTCATGTGTACAGATGTATGACTACTGCCAATTAGGTTGGCCAACATCAATAGAAGATATATCTTCATTGGGAATAGTTG
>Ga0208669_1000865_pt1 | contig 11540 bp, 13 predicted proteins | sample 21_taG_FD_184095 | JGI IMG/M metagenome (GOLD analysis project Ga0208669, IMG submission 184095) | Marine viral communities from the Subarctic Pacific Ocean - 21_ETSP_OMZ_AT15319 metaG (SPAdes) (version 2) | ecosystem: Environmental > Aquatic > Marine > Oceanic | place: Pacific Ocean | collected...
ATGCCTCTGGTAATGATAATATTGCTTACTGTTTCCACTCTGTAGATTCCTACTCGAAGTGTGGTTCATATACTGGAAACGGTAATGCTGATGGAACATTTGTGTACACAGGGTTTAGACCAGCTTTTGTGATGATGAAAGACGCTGTAAATTCAAACTCTTGGGTAATAATAGACTCTGAAAGAGATACTTATAATCAATCATTAAAAAGATTATATGCAGATAGTAGTGAAGCTGAATACACAGCTACTGACGATACCATAATTGATATAGTTAGTAACGGTTTTAAACATAGATATGCAGGAGGAAATGCTAATCAAAGTGATGACAAAGTAATTTACCTAGCATTTGCAGAAACACCTTTTAAATATAGTAATGCGAGATAACAGGAGTAAATATGTGGTACTTTAACGGACAAATAATTAAAACACCTAAATCTATGGAGATTAGTGATGTGCTTTATCCTAGAACAATCTTTAAGGATAGTACAACACTTACTTCACTAGGCATTAAGGCATACAGAGAAGTCACTCCAGATGCTAGATACTATTGGAATGGTGAGTTTACTGTGAACACAAGTGGCTCAGAGGTTGTAGGTACATATGCCTCAACAGCTAGAGATGTAGCTACGCTTAAAGCTAATATGTTAGCAAAAGCTAGAAGTGCTGTAGCCAGTAGACACGATGCTATAGACTGGTATTGGTCAAGAGCAGCCAAAGGTGGTACTGCTGTGCCAAGTAATATAGCTACATACGCTACTACTTTGTATAGCGAACACGAAACAATCAAGACAGCTATTAATGCTATATCAGATTTAGCTGGGGTTATTGCTTACGAAAATAAACCTCATACTGAAACTAGAAAGGTTGCTACTTACAATGAAGATGGTAGCTTTAAAGAATATGATGGCACAACAACAGCAACTAGACATATTGATATGTGTACACACTTTACTGCTAACCCTACGGATGAAGTTGATCCTGCATTTGTGAGCCTGGTAGCTGATTAATGAAAGAAAAAATAATAGGCTTTTTTATAGGTCTAGTTTTAGTTTGTTTAATGTTGTTTACACCTATTGAAGTTCACGCTGCTGACCCTATAGTAACTAACAGCACAAGTACATCTTCAGTAACAAGTAACACAACAACTAAATCAACAGTTAAGACAAATCCACCTAGTGCGATAAGTCCAAGCATAAATGCTAGTAACTCAGATTTATGTACTGTTGGTGTAAGTGGAGCAGTCCAAACCAGCATTATTGGAATTAGTACAGGACAGGCTTATACAGATCGTGACTGTAGTCGTAGAAAGGATGCCAAGATATTGTACGACATGGGAATGAAAGTAGCAGCAGTTGCTTTAATGTGCGAATCACATTCTGTACATTTTAGTATGAAAAAATCTGGAACTCCCTGTCCTATAGATCACCCAGTAACAGGTGAGGGATTAATAGGACAAGATGCTACAGCAGAATGGAAAAAGAATCCTAAAAAGATTCCAAAAAAGATTAATAATTCAAACTTTGATAGAGGAGCATTTCTTGAGAAACTTACTAGCGGGATTCTTGGTGTTATTCTTCTCGCTATCCTCGTTATCTGATGCACCTATTATTGAACATCAAATTTCAGATGATGGTTGGGTTGAAGTACCACTAGATTTTACATTTCCTTTTTATGGAAATAGTTATGTTACTAGCTTTATGTTCTCTAATGGTGTTGTGGGTTTTCTTGACCCTCTTAATGTTCCTGGGAGTGGCTACATACATGATGGTTTGTGTTGTAATGGGCAAGATTTTTCAAGTGGTGCGACAGGTGTAAGATTTAACTACACCATTATGCCCTGGCATACTGACTTAATAGATACAGGTGCAGGAAGGTTTTATACGCAAGGTGATTCTACATACCAAAAGTATATGTGGGAGAACTTAGCAGAGTATTACGATAGAAACTCTGAAAACAGTTTTGACTTAACAATTTATCCATTAGGCAATATAGAGATAAATTACACAGAATTAGATATAGACAATCATTCTGTAACAGTAGCAATAGTTGGTGATTTAAGTGCTGGTGAGTATGAACAATGGTTTTATAACCACCCTACCAATGGAGCAATCTTTTGGAATAGTACAGAAGATGACCCAATAGTTATAGATGAAGGTGAGAGTATATGTAGTGTTGTTCCAGATAGCCATTTAAGCTGTCTGTATTACCCTGAAACTTATGCGGATGCTTATTATGATGAACAATGTAGTATTAATAGCCTCTATGATCCTGGCTGTGTCGGTTACGGTGATGCTTTTTTTGAGCAACAATGCAGTTTAGATAGTTTATACAGTAATGCTTGTTCAGGATTTGAAACAGCATACTTAGACCAACAATGTGAAACAAACCCAAGTCATAGTGTTTATTGCCCTGGTTACGAAAACGCTATAGCAGAGGAAGAATTATATTTAGAAGAAGAAAGCCTAGAAGAAATATTTGTTTTACCAACACCTGAGTCGTACATTGAAATCGAAATACCTTTGTCAGATTTTGAAGTAATGACTGAGATATTTGAAATGGATATTGCTAATGAGGTTGAGTTTGAGGAAGTAACACAAGAAGAACTTATTGCCGAAATTGAAGCAGAAATAGAAGAATTAATAGAAGAACCAACAGAAGAAGAAGTATTAGAACCTGGAATAGAGGAGACCACGGAAGATGTCCAAGAAGAACAAGAGCAAGAAGAAATACAAGTAGCAGTTGTTAAAGTTGAGCCTAAAAAAGTAGATAAGGCTAAAGCTAAGAAAAATAAAATGAAAGAAATTATCACAAACAGACTTAATAACTTAGCTAAAGAAATGGGTGCTGCGGTAAGTTTAGAGGATCAAAAAACTTTACAAAGTTACATACTTGCCTTACTCAATTACAACGCTGGATTTAACTCTTACAAAAGCTCATTGGTTGATGGAATTTTTTATGAAGATAAGGATATTTATTTAAATAAAACCATTCCTGACAACAAGAGAGGATTAAGAAATGGATTGGCTAATGAAATACTACACAACAGATTGGTAGATTTGCAATGGCAGAGATAGAGTACGGTGGTATTAAAGTTGGTGGTAGTAAAGCATTACTCATTGTGCCACTTATAGGAACAATAATAGGCTGTTTATGGGGTGGTTTTGAAATTTATCAAAGATACTTAGATATGGAAGCTAAGATAGCTTCTTATACTGCTCCAGACCTAACAGGCATAGAGCAAGAGTTAGCAGTTATAGATGAGACTTTAATAGGTTTAAGTGACTCAGTTGAGATAGCTAAAGACTACACTAGGTCAATTAAAAACGACTTGAAAGATGACTTAGCTAGACAAGAATCACTTATGGAGAGGCTTGAGGACAAAGTTAATTCTTCGCAAGATGAGATAGATGCAACAATTGATGTGGCAAGTGAAAGATTTGATGCCAGGAGAGATGCCTTGTATTCCGATACAGATCGCAAGATTAAAGAATTAGAAGAAAGGCTAAACGCTAGATTACAAAGAGCCTTGGATAACCCACTAGCCAATTAGGAGTCGAATGGAAAATAATAGAATACAACTACAGTTAGACAAACATACTTCACAAATAAGTAAGTTGTTTAGCAAAATTGATGACACCAATTCCAAGATACAAAAGATATTTAATATGCTTAATCAAATTAGATATTTCTTGTTAGGTGGTTTTGCTTACTTCTTAGCATCTGAAGTAGGAATTTTTAATGTATTGAGGTTAGTCGCATGATTGGATTTTTAACTAATGTAGCACCGATAGCTTTAGGCTTTGTTGCTAAGTTGTTTGCACTTAAAAGTCAAGCAGCACAAGAACAACAGAAAATGATGATTCAGAACCTACAAGTTAGGAATGATTCTATCAACCAAGCAAGAGATAGAGCAGATAAAGAAAGTCCTATGGCTGCCCTAAACAGACGAGTCATTATATTTGTAATCCTAGCTTTAATTATATTTACACAAGTCGCACCTGTATTTTTCAATGTACCAACTGTTATACCGACAGTTATTGAAGGGGCAAGTATTTTAGGTCTGGAATTAACACCTGACACAATTGATTATGTAACTGTTCAAGCTGGTGCTGTTCTTAAATTTGATGAAGTATTTGCTTGGGCAACAATGATTATAGAGTTCTATTTTGGGGCACAATTAGCAAAAGGGAAATAATATGACTTATAGAGAACTAATTAACGAGGTATTAATCAGATTAAGAGAAGATACGATTCTTACTGATTGGTCTGGCAATATAAACGACTCATCAACTGTGAGTGATTATCAAAAAGTTATTGGCAGTATAGTCAATGATGCTAAACGATCTGTAGAGAATTATCATGATTGGTTAGTGCTTAGAGAAACAGTCGATATTTCCACAGTAGCAGGTACTAAGAATTACAATTTATCTTCTGGTCAAGAGTTTAAAATAGTAGATGCAATAAACAACACTACAGCCACTCAATTAGTCCAGGTAAGCCGAAGCTACCTTAACAGCGTAAAGTACCCGACAGATACTACTGGTGAACCTCATTATTATGGTTTTAACGGTGCAGATAGTAGCAACAATCTTAAAATAGATTTATCACCTGTTCCCATCAATGCTGAGACAATTTCTTTTGACATAATTAAAGCACAAAGTGATCTTAGTCTAGCTGCTACAACACTTAAAGTTCCTACTAAGCCAGTAGTTTTACATGCTTGGGCAAGAGCTATAGCAGAGAGAGGTGAGGATGGTGGTACACAATCATCTATCGCAGCAGAAGAAGCAAACCAAGCACTTAAACAAGCAATCATGCTGGATAGTGGTAATACTCAATATGAAACGGATTGGTACATTAAATAATGGCTAAACAAATATCCTATCAACCGCTAACTGATATAGGACTAAACGGTCTTAACACGCAAGACAACCCTGCTTCTTTAGATACATCGTTTTTAACAAAAGCAGAAAATGTAGTGATAAGAGAGTCTGGTCGTATTGCTTTTAGAAAAGGCTTAAAGCAAAAGGTGACTCCAAGTGGTACAGCTATAGCATCTCTTGTTGAGCATAACGATCAAGGCACAAACAAGATATTTGCTAGTCATGGTACGAGTATATACACAATGGACTTTACCGCACCTAATGCTGCTTTTCCTAGTAGTGGTGCTGATGTTAAACATACAGTAGGAAGTTCAACAGGTAAATGGCAGTTTATTAACTTTAACCGTAGATTAACTTGTATTCATGAAGGCATAGTGCCTCAAAGATATGATGGCTCACAAGGGTCAGGCTCTAAGTGGGCAGCTTTTGATAATGCTCATAGACCATCTGGTGTTACTTCTGGTGAGTTTAAACCAAGTTGTGGTATGGGTTTTTATGGTCGTATGTGGGTAGGCGGTGTAGCAGAAGAAAAAGATGTGCTTTACTACTCAACTTTACTTGATGCTGATGACTTTAGAACAACAGCAGAAAATGGTGCTTCTAATGGTGGTTTTATAGATTTAAAAACTGTATGGGGTGTGGATGACATAATAGCTATAGCACCTTTTATGGGTAAGTTAGTTGTCTTTGGTACTAACAATATTGCTATATATGATAGTCCAAACATTATTGGCAGTATGGCACTCAATGAAGTTATTAGAGGTGTAGGTTGCGTATCAAGAGATAGTGTTCAGGCTATTGGTGATGATCTTGTGTTTTTATCAAGCACGGGTCTAAGGTCTTTAGGTAGAACGACAGAAAAAGACAAACTACCAATGCAAGATTTGTCACTTAACATTAAAGATACACTTATTAGAAATGTTGGGCAAAGCACAAATGTAAAAGCTGTTTATGTTGAAAATGAAGGTATCTATATTCTATCTTTTGTTGATAACAATATTACATATGTTTTCGACTTTAAACACTTTACACCTAATCAAGCACCACGGATAACAACATGGACTTTTGACAATAACAGAGAACCTACAAGTCTAGCTTATACTGAGTTGTATGGTTTGTTAGTTGGACAAAAAGATGGTGGTCTTGCTGGATATGAAGGTTATTACGATACAGATTTAGCTTATCCTGGTGGATCACAAACTTATACTAATAGTTCTTACACTAGCGGAATAGCAACTACTTGGATTAATTTAGGTCAGTCAGTTGCAGCTTCTTTACTAAAAAGATTATTTATGGTTTTAGAGGGCGGTTCTGGAGCAACTTTAGGATTAAAGTGGTATAAAGATTATAGTCCAAGTCCATCACCTACTACTGCTATAACTTTAAACCCAGTTACGACTGGAACAGCAGCTTTATGGGGTGCTGCTACATCTTTGTATGGTAAGTCAGGAGTTACTTACAAGCCTGTCTTTGGACTACAAGAATACAAAACACCATTAACAGGTTCAGCTAAAAACCTAAAACTAGAAATTAGTATCGAATCAAATGGGTTTGATGCCTCACTACAAGATTTAACACTACTACATAAACAAGGGAAAATACGATGAGTAATTACACTATAGCTGTATCGTGGAGTGGCAAGGATGCTCTTGCTGACTCAGATGCAAACAAAGTAATATCTGGTGCAGATTTTAATACTGAATTTACAGCAGTTCAAACAGCAGTCAATACTAAAGCTGATTTGAATGGTAGTGCCTCAGAAGCATTTAGTGCAACGACAGCTTCAGCAGATACAAATACAACACAAGTAGCTACAACAGCTTATGTACAGACTGAGATAGGTGCTGGCAAAAACGGACACGGTGATAGAACAGTTAGCACTTCTGCTGCAAGTGGTGGATCAAACGGAGATATTTGGTATCAAGTAGCGAGTTAATATGACTTTAAAGATAAACGATTCAGGAACTTGGAAAGAACCTACAAAGGTTTCTGTCAAAGATGGCGGTGCTTGGAAAGAAGTATTAACTGCTAGTGTAAAGGATGGGGGTTCTTGGAAGCCTTTTTATCAAAGGAAATATACTTATACAGTTTCAAGTAATGTTAATAAATTAGATTTAGATACTGTACTTTCTTCTGACAATAAGTTAGGTGATGTAGATGTAGTCATAAACTCTGGTGTTTATGTTTATTCAGACTCAACTAGCACCCCTGCCCTACTTACTGGAAGTGGTGTCGCAGGTACTTTAACCATTATTAACAATGGCTATATTTATGGTGCAGGTGGGTCAGGAGGAACTGGAGGCGGTTCTGCTGCGAATGGCTCGGCAGGTGGTAATGGTGGCACAGCTTTAAAGCTAGAAAAAAATATTACTTTAGACAACAATGGCTCAATCCTCGGTGGAGGAGGAGGTGGTGGAGGAGGCGGTGGTTCAACTGATGACCAAAGTTTCTCTGACCGTGACCACGCTGGAGGTGGTGGTGGTGGTGGAGGTCAATCCTTTGGCTCTGCTGGTTCAAGAAACTCTACTTGTAGTGGCTCTGGTTGTATCTCACAATCTGCTAATGGTGGGGCAGGAACTTTAACTGCTGCTGGCGGTGGTGGAGCAGGTGCAGTTGCAGGTGGTAGCCGAGGAACAACAACTGCTGGAGCAGGTGGCTCTGGTGGTTCGGTAGGTAATGGCGGTGCTTCTGGGCAAAATGGACAATCAGGAGATGGTACTGGCTCTGGTGGGTCAGGCGGAAGTGCAGGAACAGCAATAGATAATAACGGATTTACAAGGACAGGAGATTAAGATGGCAATGGTCGGACAATACGGTTTAGGTGGAGATATAAGCACTTTAAAAAAACCAATAAACGCACAGCAAACACCAGGCGGTGGTGGAAATATGATTGGAGGCTTAATTAACGCTGGTATTGGTTTAGGTGAAAGCATGTACAACACAAACCTAGCTAATCAAAATGCAGCTAATAATGAAGCTATCTTTAATCAACAAATCTCTGCTGCTAGACCTGGAAGTACCACAGGCACAGCATACGGTGATGCTATATACGATGAGGCTACAAATACAATAAAGTATATGCCTAACCAAGCATCACAAGGGATGTTAGGTTCTTTGTATTCACAGCAACAAGGTTTAATGGATCAAGTGTCAAACCTAGACCCATATTCTTTAGGTCAGCAAATGTATGATTTGAAACGACCAGCTATGCAACTTGCACAAGATCGACAAACTAATCAAGCACTAGAAAGATTAAAAGCTACAGGTATGTTAAATTCAACTTCAGGAAATCAATTACAAGGTGAATTAGCACAAAGTCAATTACTAGCAAACAACCAAGCATTAGCTGAAGATATATTAAATGCACAAAATATACAAAATTCAAACTTTCAAAATCAACAAACAGTTGGTGGTTTAATAGATGCAATTAATACAGGGCAGCTTAATCAATTTGCACAAAACACAAACATGGGTGTTAATGTTTCCCCTTCAGATCGTATTGGTGAGTCTTACCAAAATGTTGCAGCGACTAAACAAAAACAAGGAAGTGGTATAGCAGATATTTTAGGCATAGCAGGAACAGCAATGGGTGGACCAGTTGGTGGTGCAATTGGTAGCTTTGTAGGTGGATTATTTAGTTAGGAGAAATTATGGGTTTATATGACGATGTATTAGCACAAGCAAGAGAAAAGGAGGCAATGGCTGCGATAAATGTGCCTACTTCCCAAGCTACTCAATACGGTGCAGCAAGAGGAATGGCTAGAGCCAAACAAGGTGTTAATCAAATGTTTGGTATTGAAGAACCAGCAGTAATTGCAGCAAAAGCAGCAGAAGCAAGAAATGTAAAACTACAAGGCATTGTTTCTAAATATGCAAACGCTTCTACTCGTGCTGATTTTACTAGAGCATTTAGTGAACTTATGGCTAATGATTTTCCTGAACATGCTGCTAAGATACAAGAGCATTTAAAGAATATGCCTAAACCTAAAGAATTTTCCGTTATTGAGGGGTACAACAAAGCAGTAGAGCAAGGCTATAAAAAAGATTTTATGACCTATCAGTTAGAGTTAAAAGCTGCTGGTAGAGATAATAATGTACAGTTTGGAAGCGTTCCCGCAGGTTATGAGATGTTCCAAAATGAAAATGGCGGATATGAAATGCGAGTTATTCCTGGCGGTCCTGCTGATATAGAAGCACAAGAGCAAGATGCAAAAGCAATTAGAGAAAAAGTAAGAGAACAAATGAAAGGTAATTTAGTTATTAAAAACATTACTTTAGCTAGACAAAACATTAATAATCCTGATACTTTTTTTGGGATGGAAATTCCTGTTACTGGATTTGGTGCATGGCTTAAAGATGTTCCTGGCACACAAGCTAAAGGTACTGCTGGAATGATTAAAACAATACAAGCTAACATAGGTTTTGCTGAATTAAATGACATGAGAAAAGCCTCACCTACAGGTGGTGCGTTAGGTCAAGTATCTGAAAGAGAAATAGATTTCTTGCAAAGTGTTATTGGTAGTTTAGATCAAGCACAAAGTAAAGAAGATGTATTACGAGTATTAGGTGATGTTGAATACTGGTACAACTACATTGTTCATGGACCTACTTTTCAACAAATACCTGATGACGACTTAAATCCTGCGGAGGTTGAATAATGACAATTTCAATACAAGAATTAAGAAAAAAATTTCCTGACAAATCATCTTTATCTGATGGTCAGTTTACTTGGGATATGTGGTCTAAATATTATAAGGATGGTGCAAAAGCTAGACCTATGGGTCAGTTTGCAGATGAAATAGGATTAAGTAGTGATGCTTTTAATGAAATGGTTGCTGCTGGTGAATCTTCAGGTTATAAACCTACAAGTTCAAGTTCTGTTGAAAGTGGACAAGGCAATCAAGTTATTAATCGATTTAGCCAAAATCAACAAAGCTTTGAAGATCCAAATTCAGATGCTTTAACAAGTATGGGGGCAACAGCCAACTATGTTCAAGGACTTACAGTAGGTGGTAGTGATGAATTAATAGGTGCTTTGACTGCTGTTAGAGAAACGCTAGGCGGTAGTGATTTATCATTTGATGAATTATACAATCGTGCTAAAGATTTTGAAATGGCAAGAATCAACGACTACAGAGAAAAAAGTCCAGGTAAAGCATTTGCTGCTGAAATTGGTGGTGCTGTTACAACAGGAGTTTTGTCAAGAGGTGCTACTTTGCCAATGCAAACAATGAGATCACCTGCGTTTATACAACCACTTGTAAATGGTACTCGTCAATTTTTAATTAATAATCCAGCTATAAGAACTGCTTTACAAGCCTCTGGCTGGGGTGGTGCTTATGGATTTAATACTGGAGAAGAAGGAGAAAGAATTGAAAATGCTAAAACTTCTGCAAAATGGTCTGCTGTATTTGGTTTTGGTTTTCAGAAAGTTGCTGGTCCTGTTTCTAACAAGTTTCAATTTTATTTTAATAAAGCATCTAAATCGCCAACTATTGAAAATTTACAAAAAGCTAAAAATGCTGCATACAAAGCAGTATCAGATTTAGGTATTAAATATGATAGTTTAGCAATTGATAAATTTAGAAGGCTTGGCATGTATGGTGATGAAACACAAACAGCAGTAGGGCAAACTAAAAAAATTGAAGGTGCAACTGATCCTGCGTATAACACAAATCCAGAAAACTACAAATACGCTAAATCTGCAATTGAATTATATGACAAAAGTCTACAAAAAATGCAACAAAAAGGTGGTGCAACCATTCAACAATTAGATGATCTATCAAGGAATATGTGGAGAATATTAAAAGACAGTAAATATACTGAAACAAGAATATATCCTCTTATTAATTCCATAGATGATTTAATAGCTTCACACGCTGATGGAAGTGCAGCAATGTTAGCAGCAAAAGAACAAAACAAAATTTATTCAAAATCAAAAATGCTTGATGGTTTAATGGATTCAGCAGAAGTAAAAGCAAATAATACTAATAATTTGTCAGCTAAATATAGAGCAGTTGTTGCTACTATTATAAACAGTAAAACATATAACAGATTCTTAAACGATGATGATATGGCTGCCCTAAGACAATACAATAAAATAGGTCCTACGGATAAAACTTTAAAAAGTCTTGGTAATCTAGCACCAAATCTTGGAGTAAGAGGAGCAATTAATGGACTGTCAATTATGCAAATTCCAGAATTAGCTTTGGTTTTACCCATAACAATGGGATCAAAATATCTGTACAACAAAAGAACAAAAGACAACACTACTAAGTTATTAAATTATTTTAAGAAGTTTACTGAGCCAAAACCAAAACCAGTTCCATTTGTACCTCAAACTGCACCTGTAGGCTCAAATGAAATTTTAGAAAGAGCCGAATAAGGAAACCATATGGACATACAAAAATACCTTTCTGGAATGTTAAATTACAACCCAAACATTGATTGGGCAGATCAACAAAAGTTTGATGCTAACGGTATGCCTATACCAATGGGTGGTTATACAAATGTTCAAACTGATGCAGTACCTAAAATGATGGACTCTGTTCACGCAGCTAATGATATAGGTCAAGAGTTAAAAGCTGCTTGGCTTAAAGGTGCTAGAGAATTTATGGGCGGTAGTGGTATGCTTAATTCTAAAAAAGAGCCTAAG
>Ga0208669_1000866_pt1 | contig 11533 bp, 10 predicted proteins | sample 21_taG_FD_184095 | JGI IMG/M metagenome (GOLD analysis project Ga0208669, IMG submission 184095) | Marine viral communities from the Subarctic Pacific Ocean - 21_ETSP_OMZ_AT15319 metaG (SPAdes) (version 2) | ecosystem: Environmental > Aquatic > Marine > Oceanic | place: Pacific Ocean | collected...
TGTTGATAAAGAAGGTAACCGTTATGTTGCAATAGGAACAGATAAGTTTTTACTTTTGTATTTTGAGGGACAACTTCATGATATCACTCCTGTAAAATCTACAATCTCAAGTGTTGTTATGTCTGCTGCAGATGCAACAAAAGAAGTATCTCTAACATTTTCATCCAATCATAATTTACAATCTGGTGATATTATTTTATTAGATAGTGTCACTGTACCAAGCGGTATTGGTTTAACAGATGCTGCATTTGAAGATAAACTATTTCAAGTAACTAGGGTTACTTCATCATTGGTTGCGATTATTACTGGAACACAAACCACAACAGGTGCCGCAGGTGGAGGATCATGTTCTGTAATTCCTTATGAACCTGTTGGTCCTGCTGCACAATCTTATGGTTATGGTTTTGGTATTGGTCAATACGGTGGAACTGTTCAAGGAGCTCAACAAACTACTTTAAACGGAGCGTTGCTCGCAGACACAAATGGTACTGGTGGATCGGGGACCGTTATTAATGTTACATCAAACACAGGTTTTCCAACAACAGGAACTATAGCAGTTGGTAATGAATTAATTACATACACTGGAAAAGGTGTAAACACTTTAACAGGTATCACTAGAGGTGCTTTTGGAACTGCAACCTTTGGAACTTCAAACGGTCAAGCTCATTCAAGTAGTGATCCGGTTACCGATGCTACAAAATTTTCTGGATATGGAAGTGCAGTAGATGCTGGAACAATAATTCTTGAACCTGGTCTTTGGTCATTAAGTAATTTTGGTGATGTATTAGTTGCAACTATTGGTAATGGTAAAACTTTTACATGGAACTCTGATATTGCGGCAAGATTAACTACAAGAGCATCAACATCAACTTCTAGTTTTGAAACTACAAACAATCCAACGGCAACAAGAACAACTTTAATTTCTCCAACTACACGTCACTTAATTCATCTTGGAACAGAAACAACTATTGGAGATCCAACTACACAAGATGATATGTTTATAAGATTTTCTACAAACGAAAAAATAAATGAATACACACCAGAAGCAACTAATACTGCCGGTACACAAAGATTACAAGATGGTACAAAAATTATGGGAGGTTTGGTTGCAAAAGAAAACATTCTAGTGTGGACAGATAATGCATTGTATACAATGAAATTTGTTGGTGCACCTTTTACATTTGGTTTTGAACAAGTTGGTACTAACTGTGGATTGATTGGTAAAAATGCAGCTATAGAAATTGATGGTGTTGCTTACTGGATGGGTAATAATGGTTTCTTCTCTTTTGATGGTACAGTAAATACACTACCTTGTTCGGTTGAAGATTATGTTTATGACGATTGTGATACAACAAAAGGTCAACAAATTTGTGCAGGCATTAATAACTTATTTACAGAAGTTGTTTGGTGGTACCCAACACAAGGATCTGATTTTAATAATAGATACGTAGTTTATAATTACGGACAAAACAATGCACAGTTGCCTATGGGTAATTGGTACACAGGAACAAATACAAATTCAATTAGAACTACATGGATTGATTCATTAGTATATCCAAAACCTTACGCTACAGCTTATAATAATTCAAGCAACGGTAGTTTTCCAGAAATCATAGGTCAAAATGGTTTAGGACAAAGTGTATTTTTTGAACATGAAACAGGTAATGATCAAATTAATCCAGACGGAAGCACTACTACTTTAACATCTTTTATAGAGTCTTTTAGCTTTTCTTTACAAAAAGATCAAAGTGAAGTATTTCTAGCCATGAGAAGATTTTTACCAAACTTTAAAACTTTAGTAGGCAATAACCAAGTGACTATATCAGTAAAAGATTTCCCTGCAGATAATTCTGTTACAAGTGCATTGAGTCCTTTTACTATTACATCAAGCACAACAAAAGTTGATACTAGAGCCAGAGGACGTTATGCGAGTATTAAAATAGAAAACACAGCGGCCGGCGAATCTTGGAGATTTGGTACGTTTCAAGTAGACTTACAACCTGATGGAAGAAGAGGATAATGACAAAAGTAGTAGTAAGATTACCAGAACCTAAAAAAGAATATAGTGAAGATAACCAAAGACAAATTAACAAAGCATTAACTAATATTATTGAACAATTAAACTCAACATACCTAACACAACAGAAAGAGGATCAGGAAAGATTTACCTGGTTAGGATTAGGATAATGGCAAATATATATAAAAATGATAAAGTAAGTTTAACAAATACAAATGTTACAACTTTGTATACTGTGCCAAGTAATTCTCGTGCTATTGTAAAATCTATTTTAGTTGCGGAAGATGCAGGAAGTGCAGCGGTAGTTAAAGCAACATTAACAAATTCAACAGGAACAGCTTTTGTAATTGATAATAATGTAAGTTTAAGTGCTAATGAAAAAGAACAAATTTTGACTGAACCTTTAATTATGACAGAAAGTGAAATATTAAAAGTTCAAGCAACTAGTGGTGCAGTAGATATAATTGCATCAATATTAGAAATAAACAGGGAGGACAGATAATGTTTGTAGAACAAGAAGAATCGTTTGAAAAACAAACCATCAATGGCGTTGAAGTAACAGTTTATAAACCTAGAGTTGAGGTCACTGTAAAACACATGACAACAGGCCAAGAGTATGGATCAGACGAAGAAGCAAAACAAGACGTAGATGACCCTAATACAGACACTAAACAAGAAGACATATCTAGAAGTGTTCATATTAAGGTACAAAGCATACCACTAGGTGGTCAAACTAATATATTTTAAGGACGTTGACGAATGAATAAAAACCTTGTAAATTGTAATACATTCGCCTTTTTACAAGCTTTGCGAACTTGCTTTCATCGTATAATATAAAGAGAAAATATGGGATTTTTAAAAAAAATATTCAAACCAGTATCGAAGGTATTAGATAAAGTAATACCTAATGAAATTAAACCAGCATTACCATTCCTTGCTGCGTTTGCTCCTATGATGTTAGGTCCGGGTATAATGGGATCTGGTATGGCTCAAAGAGCTTTAATGTCAGGTGGTATGAATATTTTTGGACAACTCGCACAAGAAGGTAACGAAGGTGATATTAATTTATTATCAGCGGGACTCGGAGCGTTGTCAGGTGCAATGACTGCACCAGGAACTCCAGGCACAGGAGTAGGACCTGCAGGACAATATGGAACTACAGGAGGAACTCCAAGCGCACAGAAATTTTTTGCAGATAGAGCAGGAGATACTGCAATGGGAGAAATTTTTGGTGGTTTAGAAAAAGGTTCTAAATTTATGACTGATCCTGGTTTATCTAAATATACAATACCAGTAGCTCAAGGAACTGGTGATTTAGCTTTTGCACAAGCTAAAAGAGATCAAGATGAATATGATCGAATGATGGAAGAAGAATCAGAAGCGGATGCAGCATCAGATGCATCAAGAGCATTTGCAATTAGAAAAGCTATGGAACCGTATGGATTTACTGACGAAGAAATAGAAGATGCAATCTATGCAGCAGGATATAAAACTGGTGGTAGAGTAGGTTTAAGATTTGGTGGTATTGGTGATGCTGTTGAAAATATAGAAGACGCAGAGATGAAAGAGGCTGCAAAATTTGCTATGCAAGATATGGATATACCAATGATGGATTTAGTTGAAGAATTTGAAATACAATTTAAAAGAAAACCCAATAGTCTAGAAGAATTAAAACAATTTTATAAGGACCGATACGAATACAAAGGTCCAGGTGATGTGAAGATGAAAGAAGAGATTAAAGAAAAAGTAGTTATGGAAGCTAAAGATGGTGGTAGAATTGGTCTTCGAGAAGGTGGGGTGTTACAACAATTAATTGGTCAACAAAGACCTTCACTTGAAAGTTTTCAACTCCGACCTTCTTTACAACAAGCCGGAGCTGTTTTTCCTAGACTTAATCAATTAGAACAAGGTGTAGATAGAGCTGAAGAAACTTTAGGAAGAATAAGAAGTAGATTAGGACCTGAACAAAAAACACAGCTTGCAGGTTTTCAACCTATGCTTCAACCTGCGTTAGGTTATCAACCACTAAATATGTTAAATATAAACCGTGGTATGGGTATCAGCGCACTACAAAGTGGACCTGAAGCACAAGGTATGAAAGATGGTGGCTTAATGGATCTTGGTGGCAAAGAAATGGATTTAAGAAAAGGTGGCTTTGTGCCAATAGGTAAAAAAGAAAGAGCAGACGACGTTCCTGCAAGACTTTCTAAAAATGAATTTGTAATGACTGCCGATGCTGTAAGAGCAGCAGGTGGTGGCAGTGTTAATGAAGGTGCGAAGAGAATGTATAAAGTAATGAATGATCTGGAGGCAAGAGCATAATGGCTGACGAAACAGTAACGATAACAAAACCAGCACCGATACTAGAAGGTTCGCTTACAGCCTTTTTAAAATCTATAGATAAATTAGGAGCAGGTGCAGTACCTTCTACTTTTTCTGGAATTGATACATCTAAATACGATCCAAAAGTTGCAGCACAAGATGCTTTACAAACACAAGCAGCACAGGCTGCGGCAGGATTAGGAGCACTTACAGGTCCAGATGCATACAAACCTTTTATGTCTCCGTATCAACAAGAGGTTATTGATACAACACTAGCAGAATTTGATAGAAACCAAGCAATTCAAGATACAGCAATGAGAGATCAAGCTATTGCAGCTGGTGCTTATGGTGGAGGTCGTGAAGGTGTTATGGCAGCAGAATCTGCAAGAGGTGCAGCAGCAAACAGAGCACAACTACAAGCACAATTATTAAATCAAGGATTTCAACAAGCACAACAAGCAGCGGCAGCAGACTTACAAGCACAACAAGGTTTGGGTGGCTATCAAAGTCAACTAGGTCAACAGCAACAAGCTTTTGCACAAGCTCAACTAGATGCAGCACAAATCGCAGCAAAAGAAAAAGAATTTCAACCGTTCACACAATTAGGATTGATCGGTCAACAACTTGCACAAATTCAACCAGGTGCTTTCCCTACGCAAACTGTAGGTACTGCAGCAGTAGCACCAGCGGCTAGTCCTATGTCACAATTCCTAGGAGGTGCCGCAGGTATCGCAGGTATTGGTGGAAAACTAGGATTATTCGGCTAATGAGTAAAATTTTAAGAAGACCAATGTTTAGAGGTGGCCCGGTAGATAGCCGTGGCACAGGTATCACATCGGGATTAATGGATGGTGGTAGAGTTGGTTATAATCAAGGTAAGTTGGTTTTAGGTGGAGATTTATATGGTAAAGAAGACTATACAAAATTTATGAAAAATTATACAGATAATCTTAATAAAAATACTGCTCTTTACAAATCAATATTTACAAAAAATGAAGATGGAGAAGTAGTAATTGATGATGACTCCAAATATAGTTATGAAAATATGTTTGGACAAGCTACAGGAAAATCAGAAAAACCAGAGTCCATATTTACAAATGTAGATCCATTATTAGATTCTACAAGTACACTTCTTCCACCTCCTGGTGGAACTAAAGCTTTAGGAACAGCTTTAAAATCAGACATATTATCAAACCTTAAAGAATCTAAACAATTTGATACATCATCAGTTCCAAGAGGACCACAAGAATTAGGTATGACAAGTAGAGAACAAACTGATGATATAATTATGCCACCACCTGATGATCCTCAAGGTAATAATGAACAAGTTACAGACATTGATGCTAGAACATTAATGAAAGAAAATGCAGAATTATTTAAAGAATTATTAGGTGAAGCAAATGAGAAAAAATTAAAAGATGCAAGAATAAGTGATGCATCAGATTACTTGTTAAAATTCTTTGAAGGTTCACAAAAAGAAGGTGCAACGGTAGGATCTTCCGCAGCTGATGTAGCAGCATTTGCAACATCTAGAGACAGTAGAACAGAAAGAGCAAAAGCAGGAATTGAAAAACAAGATCAAACAGCAATGGCTTTAGCAATTAATGATTATGTTGCAGGTAAGAGATCTAAAGAACAACTAGATATGTTAAGTAAAAAATTAGATATTAATTTAAAAAATAAATTAGATTCAATTGATTATTCAGCAGCTGTAGCAACAGCTGCTGAAAAGGGAAAAAGTTTAACTAAATTAGTTGGTGAAAGTGGTGAAGATACAACATCTAAAAAAATAGAAAGTGCAACTAGACAATATGCAGACAACAGAGGATTACCTATTCCACAATCTATTACATCAAAAGAAATAAAAGGTGACGATACAACTCCATTAGTAAGCGATACTAAAACATTATTGGTAGAGGAAAATAAAAATCAAATATTTATAGACAAATCAACTAAAGAAGTTTTTCAAGTTGTAGAGGACCCTGATAATCCTGGGAAATTTTTAAAGAAAACATTATATTAGTGGGAGAACCTAATGGTTTATATTCCTGACGAAAGAATTAAAAAAAATTTAGAAGACAGGCCTAATTGGGCTCTATCTATGGCAGCAGCCGTACCCTCGGGTGTTATAAAAATTGTAGAAGGAACTGCAACATTTGGTGCAGCGCTATTAGATTTAGGAGTAGATAAAGATAGAGTAGAAGCAGTAGAAGAATATTTTGACAAAATAAATCCATTTGATGAAATAGCAGCTTCAACAGGTATTGGTAAAATTACAGAACTTATAGTTAATATTGGTGTACCAGGTGGTGTAGCATTTAAAGCGGCTAGTGGTTTAGGTAAAGCTGCACTCAAAGCAAAACAAGCTGGAACTTATTTAAGTAGAGGTGAAAAATCTAGAAGATTTGCACAAGGCGCAGCCGCTGCTGGTGTTGCTGAAGGTGTTACAGTTGGTGACGTGCAAGAAGCAGGAACCTTTGGTGATTTTATGGGAGGTCCTACAGAAATAGACAGAGATGATGATAGTGCTGCCAACGAATTAATGAACAGATTAAAATTTGGTGTAGAAGGTATGGCATTTACTGGTGCGTTTGGTGCGGCTGGTAAATTAGTTAGTAAAATGAGAGAGGTGCGTGGAACAAATAAAGCGAAGCGTGGATTAGATAAAGGAATAGATAAACTAGATAGTTGGTTTAGATCTAATGGACTTCAAACCATGGAAGGTTTTGATGCAAAAAATACAATGGCTGGAAGAATAGCTAGAGATACTAACGTCGGTGATATAGCTATGAGAGATATAGATAAGATAGCCGATAAAATAACCAACAGTTATAGAAAAGTTGCGGTAAATAAAATTCCTTTTCAAGAAGCTAAAAAAGGTATTGTTAAAGAAATGAATGATGTGTTGATGTCCGGAACAGCTACAAATGGTAAATTAAAACCTATTTTTCAAACAGTAGACGAAATTAAATTAGATGCAAAAGGAAAAGAATTTAAAACAGGTAAACAATTGTATGACGTACAAATAGAATCAATACCTACTGCTAAAAAAGAAGCTTTAAGAAAACTTTTAAAAAATAAATACAAGGCAAGTGATGAAGATATTACAAAAATGTTTGATCAGTTTGATACAGTTAGAGATAAATGGTCTGAATTATTTACAGGTATGGGTAGAAGATTTAATCCTGAAGCTCTTAAAACATTTGAAACAATGTTACCTAAATATATTAATGATGTGTTAGATAGAGGATATGAAGTATTTAGAAATAATCCTATTACAATTGCAGATAATATTAGACCTACAAAAACTTTAATTAAAGAAGCCGTAAAAGAATTTCAAGACATTGCTGCACAAAAAGGTTTAAAACTTAATGATGATCTTGCAAGAGATATGGTTGATAGTGTTTGGAAAGGGGCAGAAATGCCTAAAGGATTTAGACTTGGAGTAGGAGCTCCAGGACAAGTAAGATTAGGAAATGTCCCTGCATTTATGACTAAATCTTTAGCAGATAAAATTACACAAAAAACTATATCGGATCCAGCAACAGCTAATTTAGAAGAATTAAGTGGTGTTGCAAAACCTGTTATACAAAAACTTTTAGGTAAAGCACAAAATCCTATGTCTTCTATTGTAGAAGGTACAGCTAATTTATCTTCACAAGTTAGAAATGCTCAATTTTTTGATGATTTAATATTAAAAAATAATAAATTAAAAGCAGATTATGATGCGTGGTTAGAGGGTGGTAGAGTTGGAACAGAACCTAGAATTCCTTTTTTATATAATAGCAAAAGAGATGCAATGAAATATGCAGGTGGAACTCCTGATGATTTTAAACAAATTGTGTCTACAGATAAAGGTGCATCATTTAATATAGATAAATGGACTGATGAAAAAGCTTTTATAAAAAATATAGATGACGACGAAATAATAAGAACAAATGCTAAAGGAGAAATAGAACAATTAGTTAATCCTTTACAAGGTAAGTTTGCACTAAAAGATTATGCGGAAGCATTTAAAAGCACACAAAATTCTGGAAAAAGTTTTCCAAGACAACTTTATAATAGTATGATTTTGTATCCTAAAGGTTTGTCTCAAATGTCTAAAACAATTCTTGCACCATTTACTCACGCAAGAAACTTTATTAGTGCTACAGCTTTTGCTGCAGCTAATGGTCATTTACCTTTTGGTCAAATAGAAGATGTTAAAAAAGCTTGGAATTCTTTACAAGCTCCTGTTATTGGAGGTAGAAAAAACAATGCATTCTATCAAGAACTATTAGAACTTGGAGTAGTAAACTCTAACGTACAATTAAAACAAGTAGCTGATCTATTGGAGGATGTAGATTTTGGTGGAACATTAAACAGATTAAATAGTGATTATGGTTTAGGTAGATTTCTTAAAGGTCTTAAAAAAATAAAAAGAGGTGCTGAAGATTACTACACAGCAGAGGATGACTTCTGGAAAATATTTACATACCTAGGTGAAAAATCTAAATTAGATAAAGCTTTTAGAAGTAAAGGGATGAGGCCCGGTCAAGAATTTATAGATATGAATGGAGCTAAACAACTATATGATGATCAATATTTAAAAAAAGCAGCAGCTGATATGGTAAAAAATAATGTACCTAACTATGCTTTTGTATCAGACTTTATTAAAGGTTTAAGACAACTACCTGTTGGAAACTTTGTAGCTTTCCCTGCAGAAATTATTAGAACAAGTGCAAATATTGTTGAAACTGCATTAAAAGAAATTAATTATAAAACTGTTATAAATAAAAAAGACGGACTTGTTGCTCCATTAAGAAAAAGAGGCATACAAAGATTAACTGGTATGGCATTAACTACGGCTGCATTACCGCTTGGTACAGTTGCAGCAGCACAGGCAGTATATGATATTGCAGATGAAGAAATTGATGCAATGAGAAGATATGTTGCAGACTGGTCTAAAAATTCTGTGCTAGTTCCTTTTAAAGATGAAGATGGAAAATTATCTTACGTAGATTTTTCACACTTAAATGCGTACGACACTGTTACAAGACCAATACAAACTGTATTAAATAAAGTTAATGCTGGTAGAGCTGATGAAGATGGATTAGTAGATGATTTTGTTTTAGGTATGTTTGAATCTACAAAAGAATTAGGTTCACCTTTTATTAGTGAATCTATTTGGACAGAAGGATTAGCAGATATATTTGTAAGAGGAGGAAGAACAAGAGAAGGAAGATCGCTTTGGAATCCAGAGGATGCGATTGGAGATAAGATGTCAAAATCAATTAGTCATTTAGTAGATACACAAATGCCATTAAACTGGAAACAAATGCAAAGAATTGGTTTAGCAATTAAACCCGTAGATAGTTTAGGTAGGTTTGATGAGAGAGGTAATCAATATGATCTTGGTAATGAACTTGCAGGTATTGCAGGACTACGAAGAGTTGATGTAGATCCTACTAAATCTTTTAATTACAAAATTACTGATTATAAAAAAGGAGTAAGAAATTCTAGAAATCTATTTACATCTGCTACTTTAAAAGGAGGTGTGGTAACACCTGAACAAATCGTTGATGCATATATAAATGCAAATAGAGCTTTATATGGAATTAATAGAGAAATGTATTTAGACATGGAAGCCGCTAAAATTTTAGGAATGAATGAAGATTCTTTAGCTGAAAGAATGATTAACAGGGGAGAAAAAAAAGCATTTAATTTTATAAATGAAGGAGAGTTTAGACCTTTATCAATTTCAAAAGATGTCAAAAATATTTTTGAAATAAAAGCTTCTGAATTAGGAGTAGCAAATCCTTTTGAACAAGCAGAAGATGTAATTGATAGAATTAAAGATGTTTTATATGATACAAATTTAACAGGAGATTTATTTCCAGATATACAAAATCCATTTAGAACTAATTTATTACCAGATGCAGTAGCACAAGCTAATCAAATAATTGGTAATAACCCTGCAACAACAGCAATGACCGGAGCTCCAGGTTTTGTTGGACAAGGTAATGTAAACATAGATCCAGTGACTAGACTAACAGCAGCGGAAGAGATATACTTGGACCCTATGGAAAAACTATACACAAAAAACAAACGAACTAAAACAGTATAATGGCAATAGAACCTAAAAACACAAGAGAACACATTTTATCTTTGTACGGACACATATCAGGTGTCAAAAAAAATTTAAAACACGTGCACGAAGACGTAGAAAAGTTGGGCGGTAAGATAGACCAGATCTATTGGGTTCTTTTGACTGTTGCGGGAACAGCAGTCGTTTTTGTGTTGGAGAGGATGTTTGGATGAATCTTTCTCGTAACTTTACTTTATCAGAATTAACCAAGTCAGACACTGCTATCAGGAAAGGTATCAATAATAATCCCAATGCAGAGCAGATAGAAAAATTAAAAGCACTTTGTGAAAATATTTTACAGCCGGTACGTGATCACTTCGGCAGAGTTAAGATCACATCGGGATTCCGTAGCGAAGAATTGTGTATAGCCATCGGCAGCTCGGTAAATTCACAGCACGCAAAAGCAGAAGCCGCAGACTTCGAATGTATTGGAGTTGACAACGCTGAACTTTTTGATTGGATTAAAAACAATCTTACGCCAGATCAATTGATCCTCGAGTTCTACACTCCAGGCGAACCCAACTCGGGATGGATCCACTGTAGCTGGATACCAGATCAACCAAGGGCATCATTCTTACACGCTTTCAAATCAGAAGGTAAAACTAAATACAAACCTGTAATGGGTTCAGCAAAAGAATTAGTTTAACGACACATACAACCCATAAAGTTACCTGTACCATCATTCATTATATGTAGGTTTAAAGTATCTACATAACCAGTAAGTTTGAGTCTTAATATCTCACACAGTTCAAAACAATCAACATCACCTACTAACTCTACACCTTCTAACATTTGTTTTGTAACAGGTATTAATTGATACAGACCATCATTTATAATAATTAAATCCAATCTCTTAACTCCTCTCCCATAACTTCTGTTGCAATATTAATCTTCTTACGCAAAGCTTTTCTAATCTTTTCATCAACAGTTTTTGGTGCTATAAGGTCAACGTATGTTACCGCCTTCTTCTGCCCTATTCTATGCGCTCTGTCTTCTGACTGCAGCCTTTTTTCTAGGTCATATCCATTAGAATAATAAACCACATTATTAGCTTCAGTTAATGTAAT
>Ga0208669_1000868_pt1 | contig 11521 bp, 16 predicted proteins | sample 21_taG_FD_184095 | JGI IMG/M metagenome (GOLD analysis project Ga0208669, IMG submission 184095) | Marine viral communities from the Subarctic Pacific Ocean - 21_ETSP_OMZ_AT15319 metaG (SPAdes) (version 2) | ecosystem: Environmental > Aquatic > Marine > Oceanic | place: Pacific Ocean | collected...
AAATGCAATAGCCCAAAATGTTACTGCAAGTTTCTATAATCGTTCATATATTTCTACTGGTGGTCATACGTTTGAATATGTAGGTGCAGGTACTGACTACAGAGCAGCTCCTGAGAATGGTGGAGTACCGAATGAAGCCAATCAAGTTATAACTCAAAATGATGGCAAGGTATATACATCAAGCACTGACCATAACGGTAAGTTCAAAGTCGGTGACACATTCTCAGTTGATCAGCGTACAGGTGAAGTAACGATAGAAACAAGTGCTTATAAACCTGAGGTTGTAAATGATGATTCACCGAAACTTGGTGGCAATCTAGATGTCAACGGTAAGGATATTACTGGTACTGTAAAGCTGAATGGTCTTACTTACCCTTCATCAGATGGCGCTACTGATCAAGTTTTAAAAACTAATGGTAGTGGAACTCTAAGCTTTGTTGGAATCAGTGCATTACAAGGATCTGGACTTTCAAATCTTAGTGATGACACCACACCACAACTTGGCGGTGAGTTAGATGCAGTAACAAATAAGATCATTAATCTTGGTACGCCTACTGCAAATACTGATGCTGCAACTAAGGCTTATGTTGATTCTAGTAATGTATTTATAGAAACAGCACAAACACTTTCAACTAATAAAACAATTTCTTCCAACGTTAACGCAGTATGTGCCGGTCCAATGGCCATCGCTTCTAGCGTAACTTTAACCATTGGTTCTAATTCCAAACTACTTGTTCTTAATTAATTATGGCTTACGGAAAACTTAAAGTAGATACTCTTACTTTTGATAATTCTGGCTCAGATACTGACGTAACAATTAGCTCTTTGCCTAAACTTAACGCTGCACAAACATTTACCGCTGCACAACGTGGCACTATCACTACATTGACTGATGGCGCTACGGTAACTCCTGATTTTGCAGCATCTAATAACTACGTTTTAACCCTCGGTGGTAATCGTACAATTGCTAACCCTACCAACCTTACTGCTGGTCAATCTGGTTCCATCTTCCTTGTCCAGGATGGAACAGGTTCACGTACTGCAGCGTGGGGTTCTTATTGGGACTTTGCTGGCGGAAGTGCACCAACTCTTACGACTACAGCAGCGGCTGTTGATCGTGTGGACTACGTCGTTCGTACCACTGGTTCTATCCACGCAGTCGCTACGCTTGCTTATTCATGAGTGTAGTATCTAATAATATTTTAGCTGGTGCCGCTGGACAAGGCGGTGCTGACGAAAGTGAGCGTTCAATTAGACTAAATAGTGCTGATTCTGCATTTCTTAGCCGTACTCCTAGCTCAGCGTCTAACAGAAAGACGTGGACTTTTAGTTGCTGGTTTAAGCGTGGAAAGATTGATGGAAATTACAGGACTATTTTTGGCGCAGGAGGTGGTACGGATCGAGATCGCATTCAAATTCATAACGACGGAGAAATTACCGTCAGTTTTGATGACGGCAGTGATGGCACCATTAAGACAACCCAAGTATTTGTAGATCCATCAAGTTTTTTGAACCTAGTTGTATCGCTAGACACTACACAGGCTACAGACTCAAACAGGTGCAAAATATATTGTAACGGTAGTCAAGTTACATCACTTGCTACGACAAGCTATCCATCACAAAACTATGATGGCAAAATAAATAACAACATTGCTCAGTTTATCGGTAACTCCTCAGCAAATGATCTATATTTTGACGGGTATATGGCGGAAATCAACTTTGTTGACGGCACCGCACTTAGCTCTTCGTCATTTGGAGAATTTGATTCAAACGGGAATTGGGTTGCTAAAGATACAGCCGGTTTAACATTCGGAACAAATGGTTTTAGACTGCAGTTTGCAGACAATAGTGCTGCAACTGCTGCAACATTAGGAAAAGATACTTCTGGAAATAGTAACAACTGGACGCCTAACAATCTAAGTGTTGCCGCTGGAGTAGGTAACGACAGTTTAACTGACTCTCCATCGAACAATTTTGCTACGTTAAACCCATTGCACGCTGGTCATTCTACGTTAACGAATGGAAATCTAGATGCGAGTGGCAGTAGTGATCTGCCAACAATTATTCCAGGATCTGGTCAGTGGTATTACGAAATTGGTACGACTGGTTATAACTGGGATGGGACAGCAGCGAATTTTACAAGTGCTGCAGGCTCATATAATTTTGGACAGCGACCATTCAGCGGCACTCCAAACACTGGACACAAGGCCGTATGCACAAATAATTTACCTGATCCAACTATTGCAGACGGTAGCAAGCAGTTTGCAGCAAAAACATATGATGGAAACGGTGGAACGCAAAGCATTTCGGGACTAGAGTTTTCACCATCTTGGACCTGGCTTAAAAACAGAGCAGAAGCTGATAACCATAAGTTGGTGGATATTGTGCGTGGCGTAACTAAAGAATTAGAAAGTAATTCTACTGATGCTGAGGACACGAATGCAGATGGATTAACTGCGTTTACGTCAGATGGGTTCAGCCTAGGCGCTGATGTTGAGTACAACACCAACAGCGAAGCTTATGTCAGTTGGAATTGGAACGGAGGGACATCGACGGTAACTAACAACGACGGTACTGTTGCTTCACAAGTAAGAGCCAACCCAAGTGCTGGGTTCTCGATTGTTAAATATACTTCTGGTGGGGCAAGTTCTATGGGCCATAGTCTCAATAGTGAACCTGAGCTCATAATTACCAAAGCTCTTACAGGCACTCACGGATGGAAGGTTTACTTTAAAACACTAGGAACAACCAAGATATTAGCATTAGACGAAACTGCGGCTGTTGTTGACGGCGGTGCAGGTTATTGGACAGTTAGTAGTTCCACTTTTGGTTCTAGCAGAACTGATGCGGGCCATACTTATCCTGGTCGCGGCGATCAAATCGCCCTCTGCATCGCACCTGTCGCGGGATATAGCGCAGTGGGTTCGTACACCGGTAATGGATCGAGCGACGGCGTTTTTGTAAATACAAACTTTCGTCCTGCATTTATATTGCTGAAAGCGTCTAGTATCTCTGGCGAAGATTGGGTTATCTTGGATACAGCACGAGCAGCCTTTAATGTAAGTAATTTTCTTATCAAGGCTAATACAAATCAGCAAGAATTTACCAATGGTGCATACAATACTGACATTCTTTCAAATGGATTTAAGCTGAGAAATACTAATGCCAGGTTTAACCAATCTGGTGTTACTTATGTATATTATGCCGTAGCCGAACATCCCTTTAAAACTGCACGCGCTCGCTAACTAATTAATTATGCTTATTTTAAATAAAAAGCCCCTGTCTTATGACCGGGCATTTACACATAATGATATTCAATATCCAGCAAATTGGCTGAGGTTGACTTCACTGGACGAAAAGAAAGCAATTGGAATCAGTGAAGTTTCTGATCCCGCTACATATGACGAACGCTTCTACTGGAATGCAACAACACCAAAGAATCTTAATGAATTAAAAACACAGTGGTCTGATACTCAAAATGAGATTGCAGCTTCATTACTAGCTCCTAGTGATTGGGTCATTATTAAAGCTAAAGAGACTGGAGGACACATTCCAACAGCATGGAAGACTTACCGAGCTTCTGTAAGGACTTCCTGTAATACACGTCAGACAGAGATTGGCAATGCCGCTGATGTACCAGCTCTTAAGGAGCTCCTGTTTGGCCAACCCACCGTCAAAGATTCTGATGGTAAAGACGTAACTAACCCTGCCATTGCTACGGCATGGCCTACACCTATCTAATTATGCTAACCCTTATCCGTCCAATTCTATTCTCATTTATCCACTCTCCAAATGTCAAACGATTAATTGTTGACCTACTACGGAAGTTGGCTTCTACAACAGACAACACAGTAGATGATCAAGCTGTTGATTTTATCGAACGCGGCTTGTTTGGAGATGAGTAATGGAGTGGGTTAATCCACCCCAATTACCCTCTCTAAGCCTCCCAGAAGCACCTATCCTGCCCATACCAATACTGGAGGTGCCGAGAGCTAATGTACCTTCTTATAAGCCATTAGTAGTACCTCCTAATACATTAAGACCACCACCAGGTATTGAGGGTACAAACACTGATGAATCCCCTAAAGATAAGTCTGAGGCTTCAAAACCATCAGCTAGTACTTTTACTCCACCTATAACTCCACCTGAAGCTCAGATCGTACAAGTCCCATTTACGGACATTGAAGTCCCGATGCCAACTACTACGATCATGACTACTGCAGCTACTACAGCGTTCATCTCTGTAGGTGCCACCCTTGCTGCTACATCACTATTTAAATATTTAGTGATGATTATGAAACCCATAATTAAGCAAGTATGGAACAAAATAACAAAAAAGAAGAATCCAACGGAACCCATAAAAACTTCTTAGCCAAGGTAAAAGAAAATACAGAAGATGAATTGCAAATCCTTGGAACCTTTGTTCGTTTAGGTGTTGTTATTTGGAGTGGTTTTATTATCACTCTTAACTATGTTGAACTTCCCATGATCCAAAAAGGTCAGAGTGGTGGTGATATAACATTTGTTGCTTCTGTTTTTACTGGTGCACTTGCTACTTTTGGTTTAACTACATCCAATAGTAAATCTAATAACAAATCTCCTGATCCTAAAAAGAAAGAAGAATGAAACGATTACTACTTTTATTGTTTTTAGCTAGTCCAGTATCAGCACAAGTTACACCTAACTTTACTCAGGGCTCAATGCAATCGACTACTACCACCACGATTGATATTGAAAGAACAATTGAAACCGAAACCCTTGGTGGTGCTTATTCATCATGGTCTGGAACAAACGTTACACCAAGTGGAGATATTACAAATTCATCCACAACCTTTTCAGTACATACTGCAGGCGATCCGTTTCAACTAGAAGTCGTAACCCGAGCAGCGGGAGTAATTTCTACAACCGAGATCGAAGAAACTATCGATCAGCAGTCTACTACTACATCCTTATCAATCTTTTCACAGTAAACCCAGCGTTTGCTAATAACGAAGATCCAAAGGTTCAAAATACATCTAACCCGGTTGCCGCTGCAACGGGCAATGTGACTAACCAAGCTGTGCAATTCCAGAACAATGGAGCACCGTCTCGGCAATACTTTGCAGCAAACAGTAGTTGTAATGGAACAACCATGCAATTTTCGCCCTTTTATATGGGCAACGATACTATTCCACACGATCACACTGGGTATGTACGAAGCAATAACTTCGGCGTACAGTTAAATTTTTCTGTTCCACTAGATGGTGGCATGGTCGAAACCTGTAAAGCTATCGCCAGAAAACACGAACAAAAGATGCGTCTTGATTACGAACTTGTTCGTGCACTTAAATGTACAGAAATTATGAAATCTGGGTTTACTTTTAGACCTGGCAGTCGTGTTGAAATGCTTTGCCACGACATCGTACCTATCGTTTCACTTGAATAATGGAAGCACTTGTTAGTGTAGCAATAGCACTAGTCGCTGGAGGTGCTGCACTTAATAACAGATTACACAACAGAATAAATAATGTCCATGATCGCATTAGTGGTCTTGACAGACGTATCGATGCTATCGAACTTGGCGTTGCTCAAGACTATGTATCCAAGGCTGATTTATCAGTTATGGTTCAGCGTATGGAAGATCATATGGTGCGTATTGAAAACAAACTAGATCAAATTGTTATACGTAATAATGGTTAAAAAAAAAGCAACAGAAGACCAATTTAATGAGCTGCATAATCTTGTAACTACAGAGTTCTTGACACGTATCAAGAGTGGTGAAGCTACTGCTCATGAACTAAAAGCAGCTTGTGATTGGCTATATAAGAATGACATCAGTGGTATTGCTGTTGAAGGTAATCCACTTGAAAAGTTAGCAGCTGTGATGCCAAAGATTGACCCAGAGCATATCCAGACGAGGTTGTATGGCTCTAGGTAAAACAGCACTGTTCTATCGAAATAACCCTGCTAGTGCTCAGCATCATTCAAATACAAATAACTCAGGTATGGGAGGGAAGTTTGCCCATACCAAACAGTATAAAAGAAAACATGCACAAGCGAGAAAAAGGTTAAATCCTGGTCCTGGTAATGATGTATCTAGGAGTCCTAATGGCTCTATGCAAATTGCACCAGAAAAGGCTAACAGAGCTGCAAACGGCCAAGGTAATAACTCTCGTTACGCATGACCCAACTACTTCCAACTCCTGATCATTACCTTTACAACTTAATAGCCATGACGTCCTCTGAAGCAAAGCGCCTTTGGAGGCGCAGCATCAAAGAATATTTCGATTGCACATGTGTCTATTGCGGAGCTACTTATGACATTAATCAACTCACACTCGATCACGTCCAGCCGCGCTGTCATGGCGGTGGGGACATTAGGAACACAGTTGCAGCCTGTCTTAGCTGCAATCAGGAAAAAGGAAGTCTTAATTGGCGGGAATATATAGCCCGCTATAACAACCCATTAAGGGAACACATTATCTATTCTTATATAACTAATTAATTATGGCTCAAGTTACAAGTTCACGACGTCGTAGTAGAATTCGTGCCGGTAAACCAATTACAAACTCTCGTAGCCGAGGACGTGTTGGTGATCGTCCAGGTGGTGCAAACCGCAATGTAACTACAGGACGTGGTGGTAGATCACTTCGTGGTTCAGGGGCTGATGTCACTTACGCGAGTAATGGACGTCCTAGAACTCCAGTTCAAAAAAGGCTGACTGGTAGTGCACCAACTCAACGCTTATCTTTACCTCCTAGTAGGCTCCCTTCAGGTAGTTTTCAAGCACCTAATATCCCTAAACCTAATGTAGGACAACGGCTTTCTAATGCTGCCAAGAACTTAAAACTTCCAAAAGTAAAATTACCCCCAGGTGCTTCGAAAGTTTTAGGTGCTGCTGGTAGAGTTACTGGCGGAGTCCCCCTAGTTCTTGCAGGTGTAGATATTGCTAAAGATCTAAAAGAGCAAATCTTTGATCGAAAGGAAGGGTTTGGTTCAATCCCCCGGCACCTTAGAGAGATGGCTAAGGGCGGTAATATAAAAAATAGTCGGTCTGGTCGCGGGGCTGGTAGAGCTGGTTTCGAGGTAAAGCCATCCAACTCTAAATCTTCGTCCAGTAAGCCACGTTTATCCAATATCCCAGAATCTGAGGGTACAGGTAAGAAGGCTGAAATGAAATTAGGTTATGGAGCTGGAGCTAAAAAACCAGTTAATAAACCTTCTACAACACCTTCTACAAAACCTTCAGGTAATGGTAATGCTAAAAAGAAACCTAAAACCGGAGCTAATGATCCTAGGAATGCTTCCTACATTAGTGCTGCTAAAAAACTAAACGCTAGTAAATCAAGTACTCAAAAAGATCGCAACAAATTAACTGATAAAGGTATGGCCATTTGGGCCAAGGCTAATCGAGAGATGATTGAGAATTCTGGTACTTCAAAACAGAAAGCTCTTCTTAAACGTATTGATAGCGGTCAACCCGTTAGAGCTAAAACTACTAAACCTGAATCTACTAAAGGTGGAACTCGTATTGGAAATATAACTAAATTCAAAAAAGCCACTGGAAATAACGCTAAACCTTCTCAAACTTCAACGCTTCGTCAAGCCGAAGAATTCACAGGTAAAAGAGATAGGAATAAGGCCAACCGTAACACCGGCTAACCAACCTGTCCAGTTTCGAATAAGTAATTACACCGCCCCCGAAAGGGGGCTTTTTTTATGGTCCTTGAACAAGTTATTAAACATGTTGCCAAGAATGGTGCCGAGAACGGTGCAAAGAACGGTGCAAAGAACGGTGCAAAGAATGCAATTAAAAACGGCAAACCTCCAGCCCGTATTTTAAAGAAAGCTGATTATGAAGGTAACGCTGGTGGTTATAAAGGCTTTGGTAGATTTAAAGCTGATATGGCTGTTGTAGCTGATCAAAGGAATGGTCTTCAAAAACCACAATTCCGTGATCAAAATGGTGATCTACACTATCATCAGTTTAATGGAGAAGGTAGGAATTCAGAATTTATCCATCGCGATAAAAAGAACGGTCGTAAGTTAGCTCGTGATAAAGATGCTGCTCAACAGACAAAACCTGAAGTCAATAAAAAAAAAGAGTTCTATAAGAATAGAGCACAAGAACTTGATTCAGAAGTCCATCACATTGCACCTATCAAATCCCTTAAGTTTTTGTTTGATGGTCTCAGTGATGCCGATAGTTATAAACTTATTGAGTACTTTGAAAAGAAAGGTTACTTCATTGGCAACGATCCTCGTAATGGCATTGGTGTTAATAAAGAACAACATAAACAAATCCATAATGTCCTTTATAAAGAGAATGGATTGTTTCCAAAAAACCGTAAGTCCCTCAAGGATTATTCCCTTTCTCAACGGCTAGACTTTGCTGATTTAATCATGAATGAAATTGAACAAGCTACAAGTCTTATAAACGGACTTCTGTATAACAGATCTGATATTCATAAGAGCCATGTAGCTGCATTCGACATCTAAGGCCCCTATATGACCTTACAAGGCCACTATTTACCCTGTTAAGTATATTGACATATGTCTAATGTTTTAGAAGCCTTACAGGCTGATTTTAAGGTGTTCTTACAAGCATTGTGGGAACAACTTGATCTACCTTCACCCACCAGAGCACAATATGCAATCGCAGATTACTTACAGCACGGCCCCAAACGTCTACAAATACAAGCATTCCGTGGAGTCGGAAAGTCTTGGATTACCGGTGCTTTTGTTCTTTGGACTCTGTTTAATAATGCTGAAAAGAAAATTATGATTATCTCAGCTTCTAAAGAACGTGCGGACAACATGTCTATCTTTCTACAGAAGCTGATCATTGAAACTCCCTGGCTTAAGCATCTACAACCTAAAGGTGATGACTCCCGTTGGTCTCGTATCTCCTTTGACGTTAACTGTGCTCCTCACCAAGCACCTTCTGTTAAATCAGTCGGGATTACGGGGCAACTGACCGGTTCTAGGGCCGACCTGATGATCCTTGACGATATCGAAGTTCCCGGCAATAGCCTCACCGAACTTATGAGGGAGAAATTATTACAATTATGTACTGAAGCTGAGTCTATTCTTACACCAAAGTCTGACTCAAGGATTATGTACCTTGGTACTCCTCAGACTACATTCACTGTATACAGAAAATTAGCTGAACGCTCCTACCGACCGTTCGTTTGGCCCTCTCGTATACCCAGATCTATTGCTAACTACGAAGGTTTATTAGCTCCACAACTACAATCTGATATCGATAACGGTGCTGAAGCTTGGTCAGTAACAGATCCTGATCGCTTCTCAGAAGGTGACCTATTAGAACGTGAAGCCTCAATGGGTCGTAGCAACTACATGTTGCAGTTCCAATTAGATACAACCCTTAGTGATGCAGAAAAGTTCCCGCTTAAATGTGCTGATCTTATTGTCACTAGTGTTAACCCTGTTAGCGCTCCTGACTCAATCATCTGGTGCTCAGATCCCAAAAACGTTATCAAAGAACTCCCTACTGTTGGGTTACCTGGAGACTATTTCTATTCTCCAATGCAGTTACAAGGAGACTGGAATCCTTACACAGAAAGAATCTGCTCAATTGATCCTTCGGGCCGTGGCAGCGATGAAACGGCAGCAGCTTATATCTCCCAACGAAACGGTTTCTTGTACTTGCACGAAATGCGTGCTTACAGAGATGGATACAGTGATAACACACTCCTGGACATACTAAGAGGTTGTAAAAAATATAAAGTAACTAAACTTGTAATTGAAACTAATTTCGGGGATGGCATCGTATCTGAACTATTTAAAAAACATCTACAACAAACTAAACAAGCAATCGACATCGAAGAAGTACGTGCCAATGTACGTAAAGAAGACAGAATCATTGATAGCCTTGAACCTGTTCTTAACCAACACAGGCTTGTTGTAGACCGTAAAGTCATTGAATGGGACTTTGCTTCTAACCCAGATGAAGCTCCTGAATCAAGACTCCTCTATATGCTCTTCTACCAAATGTCTAGAATGTGTAGAGAAAAAGGTGCCGTTAAACACGATGACCGTCTTGACTGCTTAGCTCAAGGTATTAAATACTTTACAGATGCTCTAGCTATATCAGCTTACGAATCAGTTAAACTTCGTAAACAAGAAGACTACAAAGATCTTATGGATGAATGGTTAGATAATCCAGAAGCAGCAGCTTCTCATATGTGTTTTGGTATGTCACTTGAACAAAGAAAAAGTGCTCGTTTGATTGCTGGTAGAAAGTCAGTACCTACCTGGGTTCCTTGAGGTACGTCATGTATACGGGGGAGGGAAGGGTGGACCCAACCCCTATCGGGGGTTCTGACTACAATCAGTTCCCCTTACTTATTAATCCTGACAACTACAAACTGTCGTGTCCTTATTAATACTTAAGTACCTTAGTTAATTAATGAATTATATATATATTAACTTCATAATTAATTATTTATTTAACTAAGATTGTACTCAGTCTAACCTGTATATCACTGTATATATGCAACCTATCCAATTTGAACATAATACACCTTCCTGTTCCTTTACGTATACACGTACAAGAGAAGGTCCTAACTTCTTTATTAGTTATTATAAAGGTTCCTCTCGTGGTCATAATGATCCTAAAGAATGTTGGCGTACTTTAGGTGTAGCTAAATTTACTGATACCGGTAAAGCTCTTAAACAATGGTGTCTTGATTGTCATGATAAATATGTTACCTCTAAACTTGAACCTGTTAAAGATACTTCCTTCGCTTCTGATGTTATTGAAGAAGAGTCTCCAACTGATAATACTAAAATGATTACTTAATGACTTGCTTTATCCTTCCCTTCGTTATTGTTGCTGGCTTTCAATCGTCCCCTCTTGACTATACTGTTCAGTACTTGCATCAAGATGTTATTCTGACTCAAACCATCTCTTTAAATTGCTGGGACCGGCTAAACGTGGAAACAGTACAGTGAAAAATGACAAAAATTAGTCAGGTCTATTCATAAACCCAAGGAGTACTTTTCCCCCCTTACCCCCTTCTTTTCGCTTAAAATGCCCTCGCTAGTACTATATACTACCGCGATTTACTGGGGTTTTTGGCCTTAGCATAAAATCTCTACAGTGCACAAAACACTTAACAAATATTTATAGTTCTCTCCATCTGTCAGCGTTTCAAGATTATGATTCGCGGCTTAACGATAAGTTTGGCTAATGACACCAGTGGTACCAATGGATCTGGGCAGGCTGTGCAGCTTAATGGTCCGTCCACCTGTGCAAAGCTGGACAGATGCCCTAGGTTGGGGGAGTCCAAGACCCAAGAGGTTCAACTTTGTTCATCCGTGTTCCATTCCGTTCATCACGTTGCGCTGAGGCCGTAAACGTAGACCCAATAAATGGGGTCGTTGAGGTAGCCTACAGAAATGGAAGTATCTATCGATACTATCACGTTTCACGTCGTGCCATCCTTGTTTTACTGTTTAATCCACTCATTTCTCTAGGTTTCTGGGTTAATCATTATCTCTTGCTCAAGGACAGTAA
>Ga0208669_1000876_pt1 | contig 11468 bp, 27 predicted proteins | sample 21_taG_FD_184095 | JGI IMG/M metagenome (GOLD analysis project Ga0208669, IMG submission 184095) | Marine viral communities from the Subarctic Pacific Ocean - 21_ETSP_OMZ_AT15319 metaG (SPAdes) (version 2) | ecosystem: Environmental > Aquatic > Marine > Oceanic | place: Pacific Ocean | collected...
CCATCTCGATCTCGTAGTTGGCCACTAATTCTTTTATTTTCCTTTCCGCCTCTAGCTTTTCATCTTTCGATGTGGTAAGGTTATCTAATACTCCACCTACACCTTTGACAAGTTCAGTAGCTCCAGCAGAGAATAGTTTACCTAGTAATTTCACACCTTACTTGATTTATACGTTTCTAATCCAGTAGGATTACCTAGAGATGCAGCGTATTTCTTTCTTGCTTCATTTAAAGCTTTTCGACGTTGCCATTCTTTGTTATTTGGGTCAGCCTCATACTCTACCCCAGTGTCCGTGTTATACAACTCAATCATCTCTGGGCTAGCATTAGATTCATCCATCACGTCTCCATGTGTATAAGCGGTTTTTTTATTGTCTCCATGTGGAACACCAGCGTGCTTCGGAAACCCCTTCATTTTAAACGCCATGATTTTTCTTATCTGCAAACTTTTCTACACCGCTAATACCGAATGATCCTAAAACCACCCAGACAAAAGAGTTGTATACAAATTCGTTAATTATTAAATCTTTACCTATTGCTCCAGATACAGTATCTACGAGCATCACTAATACCATGAGAGTGAAAGCTACAAATCCAACTATAGCTTTTTCATTCCAATCGTTATTATCTTTAAATATCTCAAACATTTTTCTCTGCTTTTTCAGCTCGCTTCTCCCAAGGGAAAGATGAATCTCCCTCTGGTAACCACTCACCATTATATTTTATCTTACCATCCTTCCTGTGGAAAGTGCTATTCCCATCTCTCACGTAGTCATCTCCATACTCTATCTTACCACTAGCTATCTCTTCAGCGTGAACACTTTCGTGGGCTATTATCTTTTTATCTAAAGCACTACCAGGTTCTACACTTTTGTCAATCTCTATGCTACCATTCATCTTAGCCTCTCCAAGAACCCCTTCTTCCAAGTTAGTTCTCTTAACTTTAAACTTATGCTTTTTATCTATATTGCCACCGTGAGCAATACCAGGCAAAGGTCTATTTCCAAGTTTAAAAGCCATTATCTATCTGAATCTCGTATCATATCGTCTATAGACTTGTTATAGACTTTATCTGTATACGACTTGTTATTGTAAAAAATACTTCGCTCAGAAGTTGGCATATCTTCTTCGCCTAGTAAGATACGATATATCCTACTAACTAGCTGGGAGCATTTGAATGAAGTTTTGAATACAGAGTATTTAATACTCGTTCTATTCCTATGTCTCCAAACCTCTATCCATCCAGCTGATCGTAGTTTCTCCCACCTTTTCTTATCCCAAGAATATGTGTAAGCACCCTCGATAAATTCGTTTCGGGTAAATCTACCCTTATGATCTAGGTATATCAATAACTCTAGATCGGCATCTGTTAATCCATAAGTCTTACAGGCCCACTTTCTAGTGAGCCTGTAGTACTTAAGGATATTCATATCACGCAGATCCTGCGCTGTTAATCGCATATATTATGCTGCATAGTTAATTGAACAACCAATAATACCTAAGTCGAATTGATCAACTAAAGGTAAAGATGGTGAATTAGCTACATCAGTGATAGTAATCAATTGACCACCGTGAGGGTGCGCGTTGCAAGCCGCTTCTATCATTCTACACACGTCTTTGTACTTACCAGAGCCATGTATTAATACCACATCATCATCGACTTGAGTACCTAGTGAAGACTTGAATGATATTCTAGTATTAGTAGCGCTAAGTGGATCAACTCCTGTAATACTTGTAGCAGGCACGACTAATCCGTCATGTTGATGTCCACTACCAGTCCCTACATTATAATAAGCCCATACTTCAACAATGTCACCAGCCGCTAGAGTATAACCATCATTTCCGGTTCCATTGTAAGCTTCTATAGTGATAATGCCATTAGTAGCACCAATAGCATAACCACCAGTGATTAACTCTGTAGCTTCTCCAGCCGCAGCGGTTCCTTCTCCAGTCACATCATTAAAAGCCTCTCCAGTATAATAGTCATATTGATTTGCTGCTGTATAAGCAGAGCCTCGGGTACCAGCGGCACCAGCTGCTGTAACTACAACTCTAACATCTGTACCATCTGTACCTAATAAGGCAAATTCACCAAAGTTAAGCGCAGCCGCATTAGTCGCTGCATCGGCTTTTGCAAGTTGAACTGTTTGGTCAGCGCCTTGAGTTATCTTAGCGTAACGATAACCCATAAATTTTAAATAATTTGTTTTGTTCATTTTTTCTACTTTTATAGGTTATTCTTATACTTCAGAGTCTATAACTATAGCACTAATTAAGTTACTAGCGTTAGGTATATCACTTTGAAATCCGTTAAACATATTTACAAACCCATCTGAAACAGTTGAGTTTATAGCTGAAACTAAGTCATCACATAATTCCTTATACTTCCCAGAAGTATGCGTCATTACGACACTGCCTCTTGTAACGCCAGTGTTAGCTAGTCCTTTAAAGAATAATGTTGTAGTTGTTAGTCCTGGTATTAGTAAGTTTCCAGGTACTATAGACAATACAGATGATGCTGGTATCATAATACACTCATCAGCAGCATTTGGTTCATCTACCGGCGTGCTGAAAAATAAATAATTTTCTCCTTTCATAATTTTATATTTTTTAAGCCGTTGTTATTTCTATACCTGTAACGTTAGGATAAATATGATCTATCCCTTTACCTGGACCATTGTCACTCGCGCCGTTGTTGTTACCAACAAAATCACTGTGACACACTAGCATTCCACCTGTTGTTCTAGTTAGCGCTGATGCTAGAGCCTTCATGTAATCTCTAACCACTCCTGTTGAGGATAGAGTTACTGCCACTATATCATCTGTAAGCGCACCATTTCTGGATTTGAAAGACAACGTTACTACGTTATCCGCCGTGAGATCGGCCCCTAAAAAATCCGAAGATTTATACATGGCGCCATCTCCAGTTGCGTTTGCTGCATCTGTTCCTTCGTTGAAGAACAGAAAATTTTCTCTGTAAGACATTTTTGTTTTATTAATTAATTGTTTGTTTTCGTGTTTAAGTGTTTAATGGTTCATGGTTCAAGGTTTAGGTCTAATATATATATCACACGTTTAGCGAAGTAGTTACTCCACTAATACAACATCTCTTGCTCGGATTACATGATACATTGTATCTGCCCAGGTTATACCATGCCCAGCGTGTTTGTCGTAATATATAATGTCTTTATCTTTTAGGCCTTCCACTAGATTACCTGTAGAGATAATCGTAGCTTTTATATACCTATTCGTTTCGTCTAGTTCTTCTGTAAGAAGTAGGCCACCAACTTTCTTGGGACCTACTTTCTCTATGTCTACTACTATGTAATCGTTAATGGCTTTCATCTGCTCTAGCATTTGAGATTACACAATCTGCGGATATAATAGTGGATACCACTGATACCGCATTTTTCAGAGCGGACTTAGTTACAAGGACTGGATCTACAATCCCAGCTTCTAACATGTCAACACATTCTCCTGTGATAACATCTATACCACAGTAGTCTTTATCTTCACACGTGATATCTTTAATACCTGCGTTATCTAAGATCGTATAGAACGGAGACTTAATAGCTTCTAAAAGCACTTCCTCTCCGACGTTTTCGGCGGAAATTTTTCTGGAAGCCCACCATAGTGCAGAACCGCCACCAGGAACTATACCCTCTCGTAAAGCGGCTTTAGTTGCATATATAGCGTCTTCAGCTCTATCTTTCTTTTCTTTAAGTTCTACTTTAGATCCAGCTCCTACTTTTACTACACCTACAGAACCTGATAGCATAGCAAGGCGAGATTCCAACTTCTTCTTGATAAAACCGTTCTTTTCCTCCTCTATCTTCTTAGCTACTTCAGCGATCCTCTCTTCTATATCTTCGGTTATACCATCCAGCGTAATCACTGTGTTTGAATCACTTGTTACGGAATACTCCGCTTCTCCCAAATGTTCTACAGATATAAGATCTAGATCATCACCTAGCTCTTCATTTATCACTGTAGCTCCAGTTAAGATAGCTAAATCCTCAGTAGCATCTTTTTTAGTAGGTCCAAATCCAGGTAGATCGATAATATTAATCTTTATATTACCTTTTACCTTATTCATCATAAGAGCCGCTTTCACTTGTTGAGCTACAGGAGCTACTATAAGTAGGGCTCGACCCTTTTTTATAACATGTTCTAATATGCTTTGTATCTTGCGAATATTTGGTATTTCACTCGATACTATTAGGATATATGGGTTATCTAATTCCGCTAGGTGTTTTTCAGTGTTAGTGACGAAGTGTGGAGACGTAAGCCCGCAATCCACCTGCACCCCGTCAACTAACTCCACATGCGTGTCTTCAGTGTCACTTTCCTCCATAAGTACGACACCTTCCTTACCTACTTTTTGGTAAGCCTCTGCAATAACGCTTCCCAGGGCTTTATCGTTATTACAGCTAATAGCACTAACAGCGCTAAGCATGCTCCCTTCAACTTCAATAGCCCGATCTTCAAGGTGTTTAACAACTTTCTCCAAACCCGAGCTAATACCTGCTTTGATCTCTCGTATAGATTCCTTAGCATATTTCTTTCTATTTACTTCCTTAAGCAGTGCTTCAGCAAGGACAGTAGCCGTAGTGGTACCATCACCTGCTTCTTTCACTGTATTATTCGCGGCTTCCTTAATTAGGGTGGCCCCGATGTTTTCGACCGGATCATATAAGACTACGCTTTGGGCAACGGTTACACCGTCTTTTGTTATGACCGGCTTGCCGCGAGCATCTTCATATATAACGCATTTACCCGATGCGCCTAATGTACTCTTTACGGCTTGAGCTAGTTTATCTACTCCAGCTATTACTTTACTTTTAGCGGATCGACCAAAATCTAGTTGTTTGATCAACTCACTAGGTAAGTTGTATTCCATATTATATTAAATTAAATTAAATTGGTTGCTATCCCTAGTATAGCTCGCTTATGCGCTTATTCTGGTATTTATCGAAAGCTTTGATCTCTTTTTCTGTAGCACCACCTTTTATCAACTCCATTCGTTCCTTAGATATTTCCGCTCGAACTTCCTTTAGAGACTTCGTGACTGGTTTCCCGTCGTGATACTCCTTTGTACCACCCATGCCTACTTCTTTCACTGGATCTCCATTTTTAGGAAACCCTTTCATTTTAAACGCCACGATTACTTGTTTTTGCGATTAGCCTTCCTCTTTTCGCGATTAGCCTTCCTCTGCTTTTTTCTCTGCTCTCTCTCGTACTTTCTTTCGGAGATCCTATCTGCTCTGTTAGCACCGTGACCAACCTCCTTATTTTTCCCTTTGTTTTTCTTTTTCTCGTTTTTCTCCGCAGCTTTAATGGCTCGCTTGTCCGTGTACTTCTGGTGAGCATCAGCGGCTTTATTAGCCTTAATTGCTAATCTATCACCTTTAGGTGACTCCACTGAGCCACTCTCGTCTAGGTATTGTTCAAACTTACCCTCTGTTTTAGACGCTCTTTTAGCTAAAAACCTTTCTCTTAAGTCGTCTCCTTTCTCATAAGGTGGAATGTGACCTGTTTTACTCTTTTTATGCCCCGGCTTATGTTTTTGAAACGGGGCGCCATTCATTTTAAACGCCATGATTACACTTCTTTTTTGATTTTACCTTTCTTAGACACTTTATATTGAGTTGAGCTGCCTCCAACAGGATTAGTAACAACTCCTTTAGGATCAACTACGGAACTATGCACTCCACCTTCCTCTACATTGTATACATTTTCCTCGTCAGTTGGTGTCATATACTCTGAGGCAATTAATTTACCCTTTTTACTTAAGCGGTTTCTTCTTTTCTGCGGATCCCCAATACCAAAATTGCGGTTCATAGGAGAACCATTCATTTTAAATGCCATATTGTGTATATTAGAATGTTTTTACTACTTTCGGGCCTTTTGTAGCCTCTAGTTTTTTAGAAAAATAGTCGATGCTTCCATCAATAGCAGATTCTGCACCTTCCATAGTCTCTCTACGGGTTACAGAGTGCCAATTCTCTTCATCTTTAGGGTTAGATACCTCCGTTTGGTAGAATCCGTTAGGTAATTGGGTGATTCGCCACTTAGATTTGTCGGACATGTGCGTCCATTCAGCGATTTCTTGTTTACCAGGTTTCATTGTGTGCGTCGTAGACGTACTGTTGTAGTATAAATAGGTCATTGTGTTTGGTTTTTATGACTGTTTATGGTATAGGGACTTTCCCCATAAGTATTATACTTCGTATAATCACATAGATAAAGAGTAATTTACAAAGTATGACACTAGCCTACTACTCCTAATCCCTATACCCTAATCCTATCCTAGATATTAGGGACTAATATCCTTAAGGGTACCCTATATTAAGGGAGGAAGGAAAGTGTGACATAAGCCTGCTACTAGGATACTATTAACTACCTATTGTCACAAAAAAAGTTGTTATAAATATATGGGCTATGCGTAGCCCCCCTCCCCCACCCCCTCCCCCTCCCAGAAAAACTCAAACTTTTCACCCACCCCCACCTTCATTAATTTCAATTTTCCACACAATTCACAAACTCACTACGAACTCGTTTAGATAATATATATATGAAAACACTTACATACTTACAAAATAACAATATTTCTTTTAATATTCTCGATTCTAATAATACTATTAAAATCTACACTCAACACATATTAACACAAACTCATATCAACTATCTCTTATCATTACCAAACTCTTCAATCTCATTTCCATCTCCATCTCATAAACATTACTCACATGTTAAAAATCACTACACTATTACAATCACTCTTTAACACAAACTAAAAACGACTACATATAGATAATATATATATAACAAACAAAAACTCTTTACAATGTTTAAAAAAATACTTTCAGAATTTACTTTAATAATTCAAATCGCTTTCCTCTTTACAATTATTGTAATAATAAGTCAAATGCTTTTCACAATATAAATACGAGTCACAATAGATAATAATAATATAACAAATAACAAATGGATAAATACTCTCTACTCTTAGAAATATACTCTATACGCGTCTTCACTGACGCAGAAATAGTCAAAATCAATGAAATACTTGATACAAACAATGAACTTGTTGAATTGCATAAATAATTTTGCACTCACAAGTGCGGCGGAATAACTCTCACGTGAAATTGAATTGTAAACAAACAATACTCTTTTACAAACTAAATACGATAACTCGTAGATAATAATAATGTAACTAATTTAATAACAATATAAACTATATAATAATGAGTCAAAATACTCTAACATCAAAGCGTTTTGTAGTACGCCAATCACTACTCGGTAAGAATACTAACATTGAAGTAACATTCAAAAATGGTAATACAGTAACATACTCACATGACAAAGCTTTCGCTATCATGCAAGAGTCACTTGAAAAGATGAATTGTTGGGCGAAGTACAAGTCGTACACTGCTAGTAACAATCTTCCAAAGGTGTTACGTGAAAGTGATGCAGTAATTGCATAACTTCACAACAAATAGTCGAGTTAGTTGAGTGTTCCCTCGTTATCAAATATGAACACTTACAAGTTAATGGTTTGGCCTTTGCGGTGACCAGTCAGTAAAAACTTGCACAGCGCGTGAGTTTTCCATTAACATAACAGTCATGGTGATTGCACTTCCGAGTCTTAAAGTAAGACCTTCGACGGGCGACCAGTAAATGTAATATGAGTTCGATTCTCATGCTGTTACTAAATCAAATAAAATTAAATAACTATGAAGAAATTATTCTTTACAGTGGCGATATACGCCGCTTCAATAACAATGTTTAGTCAAACAAATGAAATCTCTTATGAGACAGAATTACATGACGCAATAGTGAGCTTCATGACTACTTGTGAAGATATCGAATTCGATAGATGGCAAGATGTAATCACTCACGAAGAAGCTTCTGAAGCAGTTCAAATAGCATCAAGAGTTTTAGCGCGTGAGTTATATGAGTTGAATGAATACTGGATTGAAAGAAACTAGTATGCGAGTCAAACTATATAAATCAAGAATCCTCACAGGTGGGTTTTGTTGTCCAGTGACGGATAAAGAATACTCTGCTCTATGGCCAAAGCGTTATATACATAGCGAAAGTGGACCAACAGAGTTAAATACTGGTGAATTCAGTCGCGAGTGGTGTTACGCTGCTCAGAAAGCTATACAAGATGAGAACTCTCGTTTGTACGATGAAACAGGTAGATTCAGTTGGAAATCAGGTGATGAAGTAACAATGCCAAGTAAATACTATAACAATGAAAATAATAAATAAGAAAACAGGTAAGAATGCTACTGGAATAGCAATCAAAATGATTGAGCAATCACTCATCAGGAGCGGATATACAATAGTAAAGCCTCATAAGCTTTCTATTGAAGACGAGCAGGAGTTTAACGACTTCATGGATAACTTAGCTATAAACAACGGTACGACACTATACTAAAATGAGATTACTATCAACTATTGCGCTCTGCTTAGTGTTTAACGCAGAGATAAATCAAGGTTGGCGAGGCTGGGTGAACTGCACTTGGGATGTTGTCACTATGTTTAACAAAGAAATAACTATACAAAATGAATAAAGAACTAATAATAGAAGCACTTCAAGTGCTAAGGAAAACAGTAGAGCGCAATATGGACGCTAACGACGCTCATTTCTCTACGTTCTTTGTGAGCAAACTAAGTGATATAGATGACGAAATCGAGGAGATTAAGGACATAAGAATCCATAGAGTACAATAATATGAAGAATATAACTAAGCAAGAATTAATAGCAGAAATAAAATCTTCTATTATAGAGGATATAAAGTACAGCGAAGAGATTATAGATCTCAAAGAAGTTGAAATCGAAGAGTTTGAAAGAGGTTATGTTCAAGCAATGAAAGATATATTATACAAACTAAATACGATCGCTATTGGATAATAATAACATGAAAACAATTAAATTTTTAAAAGACAAAAAAATACAACTCGATGGTGTGACATTTCGCCCATATTGTATTAGCGATTTACCAAACAACTTCGGTTGCTTAGAATATGGTGAATCAAATGGTGTAAGCGAATGGTTCGGTTACAAAGGTTTCACTTATATACCAGAGTAATGAATAGACAAGATAATATAAATCAAGTAAATAAATACGTAAAAACAACTAAAATACTTAAAAGTATAGGTGTAAAAGACGTATCAAGTAATTGCCAAATTAAAAATGGTACTCAAGTATGGAGATTACCATTCAAAGACGCTTATGGGTACGATATAGATTTTGCTACATATAAGTCAGGTTATGTACGTAAGTTAGTGAAATATGGTTACTGCCCTTGCTATCAAATCAATAAAAGAGAGAAAGTTGACGGTGGTTTCATGAAAATTACTACTGGTCCACACTCAGGTTTGTACAGAAAAAGGTACGATCATTCTAAATGCGTGTTAATTAAAGGTCATGGTGATAGAATTGAGTACTTACTTAACTTTATTCTGCGCAATTACTTCGTCGCTAAGCCAAAGTATCAACCACAACTAAACATGGATAGCTTGAATAGAATGGCTAAGTATGTGTTCGGTGAGTTTGGTTTTGACTCTTGCGACTCAGATACTCAAGATAGAATACTAAAAAGAATACAAGAATGAACTATGACCCATGGGATCACGCTTATCAATTAGCAAAATCATACTATACAAGAGAACAGATCGATGAGATGCTGTTATGTGAAATAGAGGAAATAATATACCAAAATGACTAAAGAATTAGATTTTATAGAAATTAACGTGTTAGCTGTAGCACTCGATCATATGGAAGAGCATTTACAAGATGTTATAATCGATATGTTGGGTACAGAAGACGAGTTGTTGCACAGAGAAAGGTTAAATGCAGTGGAAACACTTAGAATTAAACTACTATGACGAATAGAGAACAGAAAAACTATGACGATATGTCTAACGCACTACGTGAAGCAGGTATATCTTTTGAAGATACCACTTGGGGTAATGATGTAACCGCATCAATATCAGTGCTTTTGCCACGTGTTGCTGAATTCTTAGACGGTAGACCACACTGGCTTGAAGAAGAGTTTCAAATATATATCCCCAACTCAGATATCCAAGACCCACCTAACGAGGAATTTAATACCTTCGCTGTAACTCTTATCGAACAAGGTCACACGATTGACTTCCGAAGAGTGGAAGAAGTGATTGATTACCTACAAGATTTTACAAACTAAATACGATTGCTTTTGGATAATATAAATATGAAACAAATAACACAATGGATAAAGAACAATTAAAAGCAAAGGTTGAAGCTCTACGAGCCAACGAAGTAACAGCGAATGACGCTTTAGCTTTGTTAAAAACGCGAAGAATGAGAGCAGAACAAGAATTAGCAGATGCAGGTAAACCTGTAATAAGCGAAAGTATGGCATCTGACTTAATACAAGAACTCGAATCAGTATTCGCCGACACGATAGGTAGTATAGACACTAGTGACTTAAGCCCAGAATTTAGCTTAAACTACAATGAAGTACAATTAGACTGTATAGATCTTGACTGTGTAGGTGTTGATACTAATGAATTACAAGTCGTGATAGATCAATTCTTCGCGATAAAAGATGATGAAGAGCTAGAGCAAGATGACAATAGCTAACTAAATAACGCGACGGCGTAAGGTGTACTTGTGAAGGGCTAATCCTGCAAAGGTGAAATACAGCGCTGTAGTACATAACGGGTCAAGGTAGTCTACGCTACCGTAATGCCACCGATTAGTAGGACGCAGGTAGCTCCTGTATTGAAGGCTAAAGATTATGCGAGGAGTTGGGACCGCAGACGTGCGGAGCCGGCAGTGACATGCCACAACTCTTCGCTTTATATGGGGGTGAAATGGCAACGCACACTGGAAATCCATTCTATGGAGAGTCATTGCGTACGAGGGTTCGATTCCCTCCACCTCCACTGTATAAGAGTAATGGTTGCGGAATTGAATCACCTGCTACTCTTACAACCAGCACTAGGCTCTCTTGGAACAAGGAGGGGAGCAGGCGCATGTTATGGCCATTGTGGTCTGACTCGAGATAACGTTGCAGGGTTCGACTCCCTCTAGTGTTCAAATTAAAATGATATGAAAGATACTAATCAAGTACAAAAAGCCCTTGAATCCAAGGCAAGAAAAGAGCTACAGAGAGTTGTAGACGCGTTTGTTATATCACTTAACGAACTAAATAAAACGTACCGTAACCCGACCCATTATAATATGAGAGAGAACCGTAGCACAAAGGCTAAGGAGTTTTTCTACGTTAGACCAGGTTGCTTAGAGACTATACTTCACGACATGCTCGTTGAAGCTTATTTAGAGTCTATGGTGAACAAAAAGACACAAGAATTACTAAATAAACTAGAATTAATATGAGTATACAAGACTACATTAAAGATGAGATCAAGAAACTTGATCGAGGTATCGTCGCTACACCAAGAGACAGAGA
>Ga0208669_1000877_pt1 | contig 11465 bp, 26 predicted proteins | sample 21_taG_FD_184095 | JGI IMG/M metagenome (GOLD analysis project Ga0208669, IMG submission 184095) | Marine viral communities from the Subarctic Pacific Ocean - 21_ETSP_OMZ_AT15319 metaG (SPAdes) (version 2) | ecosystem: Environmental > Aquatic > Marine > Oceanic | place: Pacific Ocean | collected...
CTTTCTTTATTCATGGCTAAGAATCCACCATTAGAAGTACCATGTCCTGCTTCATATCCTGCTAACTGAGACATGTAACCAAAGGTATCATCCTCTGCTAGTGTTCCGTCTTTGAATTTCTTAAAGGCATAACCTGATGCAGTCTTAACATCTATAACTTCTCCGTCTATAACACAGTCCATATGTCCTTCGATGCCCTTGATCTTAACATTCTTCTGTTCATCTGAAACTGTATGACCTGCTAGTTTAACTAATAGTAATACTACTTCTTCTAACATATGACCATACAGAAACTTAATGAAGGTTGAAGGCGGAATCTCTTGAGCCTGTTGCTCTGTCTTCATATCATACCATAGCTGTCTATTAGGTCTACCTATATTAGACATGCGTAAAGTCTCTGTTGATCTAGGTGTAGGTGTAGACCAATGACGAAGAACTTCTTTCATAGACTCACCAAACTGTTCTATAGATTCTTCAGATAAGTTTAAAGACTTACCCTTACCAAGAACAGATAGCTTCTTGTATATGTCGTCTACTAATGTATCTAGTTTTTTCATTACTTATGCTCTATAAATCTAAGTTCTCTAGTTTCAGGATTAAAACCTAATATTTTTACTCCTAATTTTTTTTGGTATTCTGTTCGGGAATGTGGAACATTACAGAATTTTCCATTAGAACCTATTTTAAATGTTTTAACATCTATTAAAGTTACGCTTCCATCAGTATCTATTGCAATCATATCAATCGGACCTGAACATCCTGAATTTTGAAAGACTTCATAACCATTATCCCATAACCATGTTACAGCATAATATTCTGCGAAGTCTCCCTTCCTACTATTGTTATTAGTATCTTTTAAATTAATGTGTTTCATATTCACCCTTTTTTCTTTTAAAAATTAATATTTTTTTCTTCGTAAAGTTTTTTATAAAACTCACCAACTTTTATAATTTGATTAGGGCTAGCAGAAGTTTTAATTGTATTAGCTAAAGCTGAAACAACAATAACATTGTCCATTGTATACCCTTTTGTGTTATCAATTCTATCTATGTTAGGAGAGTTCTCCCAATTATCCCTTCCATGTTTTAATTCTATGTTTAATATAGGACAAACTTTTGGAAACTCTAGTTTATCTTTATCCAAAGAAAACTCTCTATTTTTTTCAGCAGCTCTACGTCTACATTCACTTATAATAGATGTCTTTGCATATTTAGGGCTTTCTCTTCGCCATTGATTATAACAGACACGACAGTCAGCACGTAAAATTCCTTTTTCTCGTGTTGGAAAATATTTTCTAGTAGCAGGTTTTTCTACGTGACACCTAGTACATATTTTAGTGTTAATGTGTTTCACTCCAATTCCTCCCTACTTTGTATTCGCCATCCATAGGACAACGAAGATTATAATGTTCACCTGCTTTAATAATACAATTAACTGCAAGTTCTCCTACGAAATCTGATAAATCTTCTCTCACTTCTATTTGCCATTCATCGTGTATGTTACCAACAAATCTAGCATCAAGTGAATTAAGGCTGATTAAAGCATCAAGCATAACCAATCCTCTCTTCATAACTATAGCACCTCCACCCTGTAATAAAGTGTTGAGAGCAGCGTGTTGTGTGCGAATTAATAACTTTCTTCCGTCTATTCCTTTGAGCCAATGCTTTCCAGATGCTCTTTGTACTTTATCTCTAAGAGATTTAAATGATGGTTTATTATTAAAGAACTGTTCTCTAAGTCGCTTACCATCAGCTTGGCTTCCTCCAACCACAGAGCCAAGTTTTGAGTCTCCCGCTCCGTAGATAAGGGCATAAATAAAAGTTTTTGCCTGATCTCTTGATTCAAGTCCTGCAGATTTTTGATTAGCGGTGTGTATGTCTCCGTTAATGATTTCATTTATAAACTCCTCGTCTTGCATATAGTGTGCTAACATTCGTAGTTCTAAACTAGAAGCATCAACACCTAATAAATTATAATTATCTTCAACAGTCCAACATGATCTACATTCCTTCCCATATTCACTAGCTAAACTAGGAACTTGAGCGAGGTTTGGAGACCTATGCGACATTCTCCCTGTGATAGTTCCATTAGGTATTACAAACCCATGTACCCTACCATCATTCTCAACTGCTTCTATCCATGAATCTATTTGAGCAATTCTCTTTTGATATAAAAGATAATCAGCTATTAGTTTTGCTTGAGGAATGTTTTTAATATTAGATAGAGTTGTCTCATCTACAATAGGCTGACCTGTAGGAGTAAACTTCTTAGGTTTCCAACCAAACTCTATTAGATATTCCCCTATCTGTTTACGTGATCCAAGATTAAAGTCCTGAAGTTTCCTACGCATGAAAGGTTTTATATTATTAGTTGGTAGTCTTTCATTAAATTCTTCTTCTGTTAAACCTTGTTTAGATAATGTTCCGTCCTTCTTAAGTTTAGGTTTAACTTCTCTAATGTCAATCATCTTAGGTTTAAACACCTTATGCACTTCATCTTCTGCTTCGTGCATCTTCTGTCGAAGTTCAGCAAGAAGTAATTCAGCTTTCTCAATATCAAACTTAAATCCATTTACTTCTTGTTCTTTAATTACTCTCGCCACTTCTTGTTCAAGAGCAACACATTCTTTATTAAATCCTGTTCCTTCTTGTCTAAGATGATGAAAGAGAACTGTATTCAATTGAACATCACGAGTGCAATAGGTTAGCATTTCTTTAGAATAGTTTTTATAATCATCAAAATCAATCTTGTTAAATCCTAATCTAAATCCCCACTTCTCTAAACTGTGTCCGCCTTCACGAACAGGATTGAATAGTCTTGACATAACAAGAGTATCAACTACAGGCTTATGAGAAAGTTTTACATCTCCAAACTTTTCAACCATAGGTATATCGAATCCTATAATATTATGACCAATTAATTTATCAGCCTTAGACAATAGTTCATATCCTTCTTGTAGTTTATCAGGAGGATATTTATATATAGTTCCTGAGTCTATGTCTTGAGCAACTAAGCAATGTATCTTAGTCGCTTTCAGATCATCAGTCTCTATGTCAAATACTAAGTCCATTCTTATAACTCCAATAGTTCATCTGCATCATCTTCAAATTGATCTTTAGGAACTTCTCTAAGTCTACCTGTTTCTCTATCATAAAGCAAGTGACTAGCTAATCCAACATCACCTGTATATCTAGACTTCAATACTCTTACCTTTGTTGTATTAGATTCTTCTATGTCATCAGACTGTTGGTTTCTTTCAAGAGCAATAACACAATCAGATAACTGTGCAATACTTTGTGAACCTCTTAAGTGAGAAAGGCTGACTTCTATTCCGTTCTCGTGTCCTTTGTTTCCGTCAACCCTTCTCAAGTGAGATACTAATATAAGACCTGCTCCTGTCTCTTCAACTATACTTCTAAGGCGAGTCATAATATTGTCTATCGCTCGTCTCTCATCTCCTTCATGGATAGCAGAGACTAACATATGTAAGTGATCTACTACTACCCACTTACAATCACAAGCCACTATCATAAACCTTATCTTGTTAAAGATTTCGTCTATACTATTAGTACCAAAGTGAGCATGAATCCATACTCGGTTTTTATTTTCTCCGTCATAAAGAATATTAAAGAAGTTATCTATCTCTTCTTGAGAAAAGTTATCTCTCTCTTGATCTATATATAATCTAGCGTTAGCTTCTATAGATAAGATTCCGTCTACTGTTCTTCTCCAATCTTCTTCAAGAGCAATGACTCCTACATTATCTTTAGTTTCTTTAATGAGCCAATGTTCTAACTCACGAGTTACTGAAGACTTGCCGAGTCCTGTCCCTCCGGTTAAAGTTAACAACTCTCCGGCACGTAATCCATAAAGCTTGTCGTTTAAACCTTTCCAAGGATAAGCTACACTCTCTTTCTTTTCTCTATCAAAGAAGTCCTGTTTAGATTCAGATACATTTATAACTCCACTAGGAGTATAAACTTTAGCAGACCACCATGCTTCAATAAATTCTTTATGTTTGTTCTGACGGAGCATATCGTTTGCGTCCTTGTAACCATTTGGTAGTACCATTATCTTAGCCTTACTAGGCTGAAACAACATCGCTACCTTTTTAGCTGAGTCCTGTCCTTGTTTGTCTCCGTCAAAACAAATCACTACACTATCAAAGCTTTCAAGAAACTCTAAACTTTCTTTAACATCTTTGACTGCTCCTGATGATCCTCTCTTAATAGATACAGATGCCCACTTGCTACCCATTAATTCATAGCAAGCCATTGCATCACACTCACCTTCGGTAATTGTAATCGCCTTACCTTTTGCTTGAAAGAGTTGCTCGCCAAACAATCCTGTTCCGTCAAAGCTACCTTTAACAGAAAAGTTTTTATCCCTGACGTAACGTATCTTCGTAGCAGATAGTTCGTGTTTGTTGAAATATGGATATAGATGTTGAACTATATCACCATTACTAGACAGTATGCTTTTAACTCCGTACTTCTTAGCAGTTGCTTCAGATATTCTACGATCTGTCAATGCAACAAAGTCTCCTCCATGTAGGTTAGTAGATTCTTGTTCTTTCTTTGACACCACTTCTTCTCCGGCTACTGCTTTATTGTAGTTTAAAAAATAAGTTTCACAACTGAAACATTTAGCTGATCCATCATCATTCAAAGAGACTGGATCACTACCTCCACATTTAGGGCATGGTAATTTATGTTTTACAAAAGCCATATTGATTCCCTCACGTTAATTAAAAAAGTGCTAGTTTTATCAAGGTCTAGCAACTTGTTAGGCACACTAGTCTGAGTCGTTAGACTCCGATAGTTCTTCGACCACATCAACATCATCTGTTGTTGTGTCTTCTCCTTCATTAACTATCGCAATGATCCTGTTAGAAAAGAAATTTATTCCTGCTTGTAACTCTTCCAAGTCTAAAGTAAGATTAACTTTCTTTTGATTCAGTCTCTGTAATCTACCAAAGATTCCTTGACCTTCTTCAGGCAAGTCCTCTACTGATATATCAACTCCGTCAATAGTTATATAAGGTGTTGGATTGTTTACTGCTTCGTTCATAATTAAAACTCCAAGTCGTTATCATCACCAAGAGATGTGAGTTCACTTCCGTCCGACCCTGTATACTCTACAAGATCAACTACTTGAACTGCTTGTAGGTCAAGACCTTTGAAGTCTCCGTAGTTATTTGAAGTCTCCCATTCTCTGTATTGAACATTAACCTTTGATCCATTACCAACGGCAACATCTAAAGGTTCTTTATCAGCATCTAAAAGTTTTGGAACTGCATTAGGAGTTCCGTCTTTCCTAGACACTTTTCTTTTAAACATAAGTTTCTTAACACCTTCAACATCTTTAACATTAAAGCCACGACTAGAAAAGTCGTCAGCAGTCTTGTCGTCAATGACTAAAGTGATCTGATACTCAGGGGTAAAGGTTGTGTTTGGGGTTTTAATACTAGCCCATTCACAAGGGAAAGTTCCGATTATCGGCATATTTTTTCTCCATTATTGTTAATAAACTGTGAGGTTTTTAGTGAACTCCTAGACCTCAAACTAGAGCCAATCTGATTGACATACACACTAACTATAGGATTTATAGTGAGGGCTATGATGTTAGGTGTATAGTTCATAGGCATATATTATAGTTCCCTCAAATATTGATTGTAAATATAACCAATAAAAATATCTAACATTTGATTATCAACAAACTTAAGAATAAATTTATCACCAACTACTCTTAGTTCGTGAGCCATTTTCATCTCATACATATCAGTCATAATATTATGGTCTGATCCTAGTTTAAGATATTGTTTTCTGTTTAATGTTATTTCTTTACTGTTTAAATTTCTCATATATATACTATTATTATAACATGGATTGCTATTCCAAGTCCAGTCTTTTTTTAATTAAATTAAATTTATTTCTCCATTTACTTTTCTTATAAACTGCCATTGTTCCGTCAGCATATCTAACTTCAAGTACTCCACCATTAGCATGAAGAGAAGTGATTCTATTTTTTTCAACTTGCTCTTTATACATCTCATGTGCATCATACTCAGTCATGTGACCACCACTCAGGTTTATCTCTACCTTTCTCCCACTTAGCATAGTGTTTCTCGTTGATACAGTAATCTCTGTACGCTTTAATAGGGTTCTCATTCTTGTATTCATCAGGCATAGCTTGTGCTAAAGGTGTCATGCGTTCTGTAACTTTAATATTATAAGGAATAAACTCTAATGCATTTGATAGCTTAGATACACTTGCATGAACTTTACCATATCTGTAAGTATACTCTTCACCTAAAGCTAAAAAGTGTTGATACAACCATTCATAATTAGCACTACTGTTTCTAGCCCATATCGTACAAGGATGATTCCAATAGGCTCTCTTATATAAACCCACCTCGTCTGCATAATCATCCCCGTCTAGTTCTCGATGAGCAGTACATAACATCTGTGCAGTTTCCAATGGCATCTTCACTAGCATCTTATCAGGCTGTGCTTTAGCTGAAGCAATAGGACAGTCATAAAAATAAAATATATTCATAAGTCTCCTTGTGGTTTAAGTGTATACATAATAGGTTCAGCACTATCTAATAGTTTATGTAGTTTGTCTACTACTTCGCTATCTGTAGGGTATCCACTCATGTCTAGTTCAACATAGACTTTATACTGTATAGGTATTCCTAACCACTCTTCAATCTTATCAAACCTAAACCTTCTGAATTCTTTTTCTTCTGTATTCTCATCAGTACCTTCAAAGCCGTCAAAGTCTCCAAAGAATGCTGTTGGTTTTATCTCTCTAATAACATCATGTCCATAGTCAAACTGAACGGAACGTCTAGTCTTAACTGCTTCAATAACATCTAGTGTTGCTTGTGATACGTCAATCATTTTGATTTCCTCTTGTATTTCCAAGTCTCTCTATCAAATTCAAGACCTAACAAGTCTGCTAGTCTCCACTCTAAGTTATCTAACTTAGTTAAATCACTTAGCCACAACTCTCCACACTCATGTAATGTAGACGTTGCACTATCTAATTCTTTTAGATACTCTGCATATTTATCTAACTCTTGTGGAGTTAGCTCAATAGTTGTTTTAGTTTTTAAATGTTTTACTTTCATTTTTCCTCCTCAAATTCAAACGCTTCTACATCTTGATATTCAACATCAGAAGCTAAATGTGTTAATAATATTTCATAAGCTTCCTCTATTGTTTCAGCTTCTATCTCATCATAATAAGTTACCTTATAGTTTTTCATTTTCTTTACCCTCCATTAATTATTAATATAAGTAGGCAGTTTTAAGTGATGCCTAGCACTATTACTTAGTTGCAGTACCTACCGAATCGGAATCCTTTTATCCTGCATTAGTCAACGAATCAGGAAACTAAGTACTAGCACTATGCAACTTTAAAGTCATTCTATAAATAAGTGCCAACATCTATAGAGTAGACATATCCCAATCTACTTGAGAATCATCACCATAATCTGTATCATCATAAGTAACTTTGAAATTAACTCCATCATCTGTTGTACCTGTTTCTGTATCACCTTCTTTGGTAATACTAACCATACAAATTGCATCTACAATATCTTCGTGACAATCATCTTGTAATGGTTTATCAGTTTCGATTGTGAAGTTTCTAACATCTACAGTCTGCTCTGTTACGTTGTATCTATATTTAGTTTTCATTTTCCTTGCCCTCTATATTTTTTGTAGGAATTTTTAGTCTTCTTATTCATGGTCGAGAATCCTACGTTACCTCTACCAATCGAAGTTCGTTTACCATTCGAGCCCGTTTTAGACGTATGCTCTATCTGTGTTCTTGCTTTTCTCACGAGTATATACTCCTCATCATTCTTACATAACTCTCTGCATGTAAATCCCAAGATGATTCAGAATAACCTTTGATCTGTGCGATCTCAAGTCCTTCCTCGTACCACCTTTCTTCTAGTTCTTGTTGTGCTAAATTGCTCATTAGTTTATCTCCTCTAAAGGTTCTTCTTTATTTAATCTAATACATTCTTTTATAGCTTCAACAAAATCATAATAGTCATAGCTAGTGCTTCGCTCTATACCATCTGATACTTGAAATTCATGTTCACCACAAGCAGACACACCTTCAATAATACACCAACCATTAGGATAATTTCTGTGGTAATGTGCGTGTTCTTTTTTATTCCATTCATAATAGTTCATCCACTCCTTAAACCACTCTAACTTGTTTGTGGCTTGGTATGTTTCCTTAATTGTTTCAGATAGATTAAAATCTGCTTCATCTCTCATTAGCTTTTCTCCTCACTTTAAAAATTCCTGTTAACTTTTCTTTCTTAGGATGTTCTGCTTTCATAACACTTTCGTATATCTCTTCTTTTATTATACCATAAGTCGTATCATCTTGTAAAGTGCTGAGTATTTTGACATGGTTTAAACGTGGCTTCCAAGTTTTCCAATAAATCTTTTCAACCTCTCGAACATTCCAAGTCCACTCAATGTTAGTACCATTATAATCGTAGCCAAAGATAGGTCTATTCATTGTCGGACTCCCAATAAAACAGAACATCAACACCTTGATAGGTTTTCAAAATACCTTGTGTTTCTATTCCTACTTTTTCTTGGTCAGACAACGTGCTAATAATTACCCAATTAGAGTGTCCTAATTGTTCTCTGCAATCATCATCAATAATTTCTGTTATATCTCTACTCACTTTAATATCTTCCCATTGGTTTTATTTATAAATTCTTCAAATATTGTTTTATAAGTTTTGTTTCCCTCGTAATCAACTTCATCTAAAGTATCGATTGAAAGACGAATTTGTTTTCCAATTTCTATTTCAAAAGCAAAATCATTATCAATAGATTTAATTCTGATTTTGTCTCTAAAACTTATTTCAACCCCTCTACTCATCTTTACTCTCCCATTTTTTAATTTGTTCAAGTAAAGATGTAGCACATTCACTTCTACCTTCGTGAAGTTCAAAAGTATCGTCTGATAATTCCTCCTCTCTACTAAGTACAGGTTCGTTATGGTCTACTTCATCTTCAAGCCATTCAGTTATTTTGTCTAATATATTATTGAGATAGAACACCTGATTCTTCAAGTCATTTATCTCGTTATCTATTAGTTTCATTTCATGTTTATTACTCATTGTCGTTCTCCTCTTTTAATTGTTCTAGGCTATCAAAAGCACTATGGTTTGGACAAGCATTTCCCCAACACGAATCGTTTATCCAATCTATTAGGCTTTCTCTAAGACATATGTACTCATGTTCATTGGTACTATGATTGTAAATATATATTGGTTTAAAATCAGGTTTCATTATTTTCTCCTTCTAACTCATTAACAAACTCTTGTATAGATTCAATCATATCTTCTTTAGTATAATCTTTATCTATAAACCACATTAACGTATCAATCGCTTCTCTGTAGTTCGTTGCCCACAGTTCTACGTCTTGTCTAGTTATGTTATCACTCATATTATCCTCACTTTTTATTTATTTTATCCAACACTTGTAGCCACTACACTTATCTATGGTTTCACCACAGTCATTACAGTAGCCACTCCTTTTAGTACTATCACTCAAACTTATATCACTCCCAACCTCAGTATCAAGCCAACCTAATTCACTCTCAGGAATACTCTCAACCTCTTGCAATATAGTCTCGTGTAATCTAAATCTATTATCACTCATGTTATTTCCTATATTATTTATTATATAATATATAAATATATTAATATATTATTATATTACTTTATATATTTATACATATTATATCATACCTTTTTAAATTAAACAAGGGCTATTTATCTTCTGCTAAGTTCTTCTAACTCCCTAGATACTGTGGCTATCCTCGTACTAATAGCCATAGGTTTTCTTTTGAAGTCTGCCCTTGCTCCCTTGTCTATTAGATACCAACTTAAATAAAATGAAGGTGGTGTAAATAAATACATAACCAACAATGATAAGCTGAAATCTCTAAAGGCAAATGCTAATAACATATAGCTAATATTACATACAAAAAATAATATTAACCCTATTAATAAAACACTTGCTGATTTTACTTGTTTTCTTTTCATAATTTCTCCTTCGTTAATTTGGCAGGCAATCAAGGAATCAAACCTTAGTCTTTGGATTTGGAGTCCAATATAATATCACTATACTAATTGCCTATAAAGTGTGTGATGAGACAATGTATTTCGATCTATTAAGTACATTCTTGTTTCCTTATTAGTATCTGTAAGTGTTACTTTCAAGATACTTTTCACACTCATGCTTTTCAATACTTATGGGTACTAGCCATATTCTCACCACACTTAACTTTTATTTACTATAGAAACCTAAGTATCTTTTACCAATATTAAATGATAATCCTTTCTTAGTAAACCTTCCACCTAGAGAACGTGTTAAGTTCTTATGTGTATTTACTTTGAAAAGTTTAATACCAAATATATTAAAGTGTATATACTTTTGGTTACGTTCCCTTCTTTCTGTTGGAAAGGGTCTAACATTCAAACTGTTTTTCCCATTCACTACTACTAAAGTTTCTTTCATATTTTCCTCACTCTGTTTAAACAGTCTTTCATAATTGAGGTGCTGTTTATTTAACCTATTGACACAGCTTAACATGTTCGTTAAGTTCTGTCAAATTCTTTATCTTCTCTCCTCGTAATACCTTTCTTCTTCATATATTGTTTCAAGTATATATTCAAACGCTTTACTTACAATAATTAATTCTTCTTCTACTTCTGCCTTATAATCATCAGGATAATGTCCTGTATAGTCAAATGTTTTTTCTGGATATTTATACATAATATGGTCAAGCACATCTGAAAATCTTCCAAATTTTCCTGTAAGTTTTATCAGGAAGGTTTTTATAGGATATTTTTCTAAGTATTCTCTTACTTCTTGTCTCCAAAAAATACGTTCAAATAACTTTACATCTTCCCATAGTTCTACAAATTCTAAGAACGATGCTACTTTTTCTTCTTCCCATTCATTTATATATTGATTCATAGCGTTTAATCCTCCCATCCATCATCATCTATCCTATATTTAAACTTAATTTCACCAATTAAAAAATAATCTACTATGTCAGGAACAGCTTTTTTAAGTTCAATAAAAGCTTCCTTTACACCACCATTTGCAGTATTTATTGTAGTTTCATAAGAATTAATTTTACTTGAACCTTTTACAGTATATACAAATTCATAATCAACATTATAATCATCATAATAATCACTCATTTGTCACCTCTTTAAATTTATTCATATCGTTTAAACTCCTTTCTTATTAATTAATTGCTATTGCGTTATTCACATCTATCACAAATCCACTTGTATCTTTTCTAGCTTTTCCTTTAGCTTTGAGTCCTACAATAACTCCCCTCTCATCCAAAAATCTTAGGTCGTCTTTGTCACCACTAACAACCTTAACATCTTTGTAAAACTT
>Ga0208669_1000881_pt1 | contig 11412 bp, 12 predicted proteins | sample 21_taG_FD_184095 | JGI IMG/M metagenome (GOLD analysis project Ga0208669, IMG submission 184095) | Marine viral communities from the Subarctic Pacific Ocean - 21_ETSP_OMZ_AT15319 metaG (SPAdes) (version 2) | ecosystem: Environmental > Aquatic > Marine > Oceanic | place: Pacific Ocean | collected...
TGAGACTTCAAGCTCAACATTTAAACAAGAATACCCGTTCACTGCGGAAGAATCTTTCATACAGTCTGGTTCTTCAGTCTTCAGTAAAGAGACGCTCGACAAGTATCTTCCAATGGCTCCAGAGTCTATACGAGAATACAACGAAGCGTTTAGTGCGTTTGACGAATCACAAGAAGGCTCCTTAAGTGTATGGACTGCTCCAAACAAAGACAAGAAATATATTATTGGGGCTGACGTTGCGTTAGGCGTAAAGGGTGATTACTCAGTTGCTACTGTTTTAAATCAAGAAAGAGAGATATGTGCTATATATCGTAACAATAAGATTGATCCAGTAAGCTACGGCAAAATGATATTCTATCTTGGCAGATGGTATAACAATGCTTTAGTAGTTCCTGAAAGCAACTCAATTGGATTAGCTACAGTACAACAACTGTTTGGTATGAACTATCCTAATATATATATGCAAAAGAAAACAGCTAACACTGCTGGTGATAATGTGAATCATTTAGGTTTTAAAACAACTATGTCAACTAGACCACCAATCATTTCTAATCTTAGACGAATGATTGAAGATGAAGACATTATGATTCCATCTGCTATGTTGTTAGACGAGCTAAGAAACTTTATTGTTACAGAGTCAGGTAAGGCTGAAGCCTCAACTGGACACTATGACGATATGGTTATGTCACTTGCTATTGCTTGTGAAGCCTACAGAACACACGGACATGCTTTAACAAATAAAGCATTTAGCTGGGGTGAAATGAATACATTATATGAGCAGCCAGATACTAAGTGGCTGTAAGGAGCCACAATGGGAATAGAATTAAAACCAAGACGCATACCACCATATGTAGAGCCACCACCGCAACAAGTAGCGACACAAGAATTAGGTCTTGGTAGTCGAGGACATTTTTGGGGAAATGCAGCAGAACAATGGGAACCTTCAATTAAAGCATTAGATACTATTTGGAATACACGAGGCACTATTCCAGTTTCTAGAGCAGCATATCTTCCTAGAGATGTAAACTTTATAACAGAAGAAGGTCGAAGTGGAAATTGGATTAGCGAAAATGCAGGAACTGCAGGCGACCAATATTTTGAAACTTTTGGTTTTGAAATAGACGATGATGGTTTCCCAACTGAAAATCTTGGGATTTATTCTAATGTTAATCATAATCAATTTGAAGGAAAACTGGCTAGGAATGAAGAAGCACGAAAGTTGGGATTGCCTGAGCCTTATCAAGTAGACGATAGAAGAGATAGACCTACTTTAGCTATAACAGATTTAGGTTGGAATGAAATGCAACCAGTTAATCCTATAATAAAAACAAAGAAATTTAACAATCTAACTAGAAGCCCTATGCATACTCGTCCCTATGATTCTGTAGGCATGCATGAAATAGCACATTATCTTGACAGTGTTATTGGCTTGGGAGGATGGATGGGAAGTGAATTAATGGATCGAAATCAAGCCGAATTTTACAATCATCCTTTTCATCAGGGCGAACAAAACTGGAACAAAGATACTTTATATAATGCATGGATGAACGACCCTGCAACTGAACATTTAGATTTAAACAATCCAAACAACACAGGGTTGCGAGAATTACTTAACAATAGAGGACATCATGGTGGAGTTGTTAACCCTAGAGAAGGGTTTGGTAAATATATTTCTACAGCATTAACAGACCCGGGTTACAACAGAATGAACAAACCTTCTTGGAGAGTTTCTCAAGAACATTCAGATTATAAAATGCTTCCATCAGAAAAATTTGCTCGAATGTCTGCAGGAGTTTTAAGACCAATGATACAAGATGAAGGTTTTAATTCAATGACACCAGAGCTAGATAAAACCTTTGCTGATTCATTGGCAACTTTTTTAAATAGCGAATATTTACAAAATCAGAGAGAGTGAGAATGAAAAAGAAAATCGAGAAGATTGATGACGACATGTTGATTCAGTCAATAGATCGTCATATGCGTAATGCTACTGGTGGAAATACCAATTCATCAGATGTAAGCAAGAGAAGAGAAAATGCCGTATATGAAATGAGCTTAGAAGCCCAAGGTGATTTAAAACCACAAGGCGTAAGTTCAATTGTATCCTCAGACTCAGCCGAGATAGCTGAGGGATATACCGCACTATTGACCAAACTATTATTGGACAATAATAAATTGGCTTTATTTACACCGTATAGCAACGAGATGGCTGCTGTTAAAGCGTCACAGATTGCATCGGATGTTGTCAACTATTGTCTATTCAACTCAAATCCTGATGGATGGTCGAAACTTTCCACGTGGATAAAGTCAGCAGTTGTCTTTGGCAATAGTGCCCTAACTTGGGGATGGGAAGAACACTACGATTATGTTGTAGAAGAATACGAACAAATTGAAGAAGGTGTGCTTGACCAAATACTATCAGATATAAATGTTGAAATTATTGGTGACTTACAAATAGGTGACGAACCAGTTGTAAATGATGACGGCACAAGTTATTATCCATATGTTGATGTTAGACTTAGAAGAAAGATTGACAAGTCTGGTGTTAAACTTAATACTATACCCCCTGAATCATTCCTGATTGACCGTGCAGCATCTTCAGTAACAGATGCAACTTTTGTAGGTATTGTTTCAGAAATGACTCGCTCAGACATCAGAAGAACGTGGTCAGATTTAGACATTGATTTGGATGAGATTGGAGAAGAGGCGACAACTAGAGATTCTAGTTTTTCTTATGAAGCATTTGCTAGAAAAGACTCTGCTGGTATTCAGAACTGGCTAACCAACTCAGATGAAGATGAAGAAGAAGCTAACATAAGCATTACTGTTATTGAATGTTGGATTCGTTCTGACAGAGATGGTGATGGTATTGCAGAACTTAAACATGTAATTAAAGCTGGTAATACAATACTAGAAGAGGATGATGTGGCTTACGTTCCAGTAGCAGTGCTTAATCCTATTGAGATACCACATGAGTTTTATGGATTGTCACTTCTTGACATGGCTCGCCCACAGACACAAGCAACCACAGCTATTCTTAGAGGATTTGTAGAGAACGTGTACTTTGGCAATTACGGTAGAACACTAGCCGATCCTAATGTTGTAGACTTTTCAGCATTACAAAATCCTGTACCAAAGCAGATTATTCCTACAAATGGAAACCCTGCAGCAGCAGTACAACAGCTCCAGCCAGAGCCAATGAGTGCTGGTACAAGCGGAATGTTAGAATTCCTGGGGCTTCAGAAAGAGCAATCTACTGGGCTTAGTAAAACTGCTATGGGTTTAAATGATACGTTATATGTATCTGGCAACTCTGAGCAAAAGATGGCAGGTGCGCAGAATGCTGCACAGATAAGAGTAGAGCATATTGCACGTAGATTTGTAGAGACAGGTATTAAAGATTTATGTCGTGGCGTATTAAGGGAAATGAAAAGCAACCTTAAGAATCCTACAATGTACAAGACAGATAAAGGGTATGCATCACTTACTCCGCAAGAGTTACAGATGATGCCGGGCAATATGGATTTAGATATTCAGGCAAACATTGGAGAAAATTCAAATACTTCTTTGGCTGAGAAGTTAATGCAACTTACACAGTTGTTACCTCAAATGGCGCAAAGCCCTACATCTGAAGCTTTTATTAATCCAATGTCTTCTTATAATTTAGCTGTAGACATTCTTAAGAACATGGGTATGGACCCTACAAGGTACTTAAATGATCCAGCTACTCAAGAGTTTCAACAAGCGCAACAAGAAGCTCAACAAAAGAAACAACAAAAAGACCAGCTAAAAGAACAAGCTGAACAAGCTGCAATTCAATTAGAATTAGAAAGCCAACAGGCTAATATAACTTTAATTAAAGCTGAAGCTGACAATAAGAAGATTGACAATAAGCGTCAATTGTTACAAGCAGCTGACGATTCTAATAAAGAGTGGGCTGATTTAGCTATTAAAGCACAAGACAAAGGTGCTCAAATGCCACAACAAATTCCAGCAGATTTTTTATCTTTATATCAAGATACAGAAGAGCGGGAAAAAGCAGAAGCTGAACAAGAGCAAATGATGCAAGAACAACAGATGATGCAGGAGCAGCAGTATGGAGAACAGAACAATGTTAATAGCGGAGGCTATTGATAGAATAACTGAGCTTGCTTCAGAAAGTGAAGACTTAGAAATTCTTGTAAGTTCTGAAGCTGCTCTAAAAACTTTAGGTATACTCCAGACACTTGGATTTAAAAGAATATCTATTGACCAATATCTAAACATGTGAGATGAATGATGGCAAATTATAAAAGACAACCAGCATATAAAGCTGGAGACAATGGCAAACCAAAAAAAGTATCGCCATATGATGACGCACAGAGAGTTTTGAACAAAGGCTACCAGTGTACTGAAATAAAAGATACAATGACAATGGTGACTGAGGATATACTTAACGCCTTGTTTCGTGAGTGGTTAGAAACTAAACACTTTGAAACAGAGCGTAGAGAGTTTATTTATAAGTTAGCAATAAGTCAAGGCGCTGTAATGAGCAATATAGAAAATGCTATTATGGCAAAAGATAATAAAGTTGAACAAACAAAAGGTGATGAATGATGAATGAAGATACCCTAAAAAGAGCAATAGATAAAATAGACGTACAAGTAGAAGCAACAATTCAAGTATTGGCTGGAGGTAGACAAATTAACGGCAATGCATTTGATATGAATAATTTATTAATAACAAAAAAAAACTTACAGAGCTTACTTGCAGCTCTTCCAAAACAAAGCAAGAAGTAAGAGGTTTTATTATAAACCTTTGATGAATGATTGATGACAGAGAGTTATAATAAACTCTCTTATTTATAGGAGACAATATGTCAGAACCACAATACGAAGCTACCCAAACGGATGAGTCGGGAGGCACTGATTTCGATTTCGATGCTTTGGCGGATGAAGTTTTAGGTCTAGAACCTGAAGAGGCTACCCAAGAGAGTGACGAAGCGACAGAAGAACTTGAAGGTGAAGATCCACACACTAACGAGGACGCTGATGAAGTTGATGAAGCAGAGGATGATAACACAAGTGATGAAGAGGAAGAGGAGGATGAGTCTGAGGACGCTACCCAAGAATCTGAATCAGATGAGCTAGACAATGAAATCGATATGGACTTTAAGGTTCCCGTGAAAATTGACGGAGAAGAATCTGAAGTTACTATGGAAGAACTTGTTGCAAACTATCAAACAAAGCAGAGCCAGTCAAAAAAAGGGGATGAGCTCGCAGAGCAGGCAAAGGTTCTTGAACAAACTAGAGAACAAGCTGAAATTTATGCAAGAGTAAATGCAGAACTACTTCAACGGGAAGATGCAAAAGACCAAAGCGTTTTAAAGCATCTGCAAGCCCAAGTAGACAAAGCATTTGAAGAAGATGACTATCAAGCTAGTAAACTTAACAATAAGTTAGGCAAGGCTAAAGAGGAATATTCTACAAGAAAAGCAAGTCGTGATAATTTATTACAAGGCATGTCACAACAATTGGGACAGCAACAGCAAGAACAATTTGGAAAACAAGTCGAACACTTTAATCAAGTAGTTCCTGATTTAATTCCTGATTGGTCGGAGGATGTTGCTATGGCAAATCGAAACTTTGCATTAAGCATTGGTTTAGACGAGCGAATAGTCGATACAATGACTGACCCAATGATGGTGAAGGCTATTGATAATTTTAGAAGACTTTCGGAAAACTCTGATAAAGGGACGGCTAAGAGAAAGAAAACTCCAGTTAAACGAGTGCCTACGAAAAAACCTGTAGCTGCGAAAACTAAAAAATCTAATAGGGTGGACGCTGCCAGAAAGAACGCCAATAAAGGAAGAGCATCCGAGCAAGATAGCAAGATTCTCTTTGATAATGTTATTGATGGAATTTTTGAAAGCTAGACCTTACTAACCATAGGAAATATAATGGCTACAAACTTTACAACCACTTCGCAACCAAACGGGTCCAGAGAAGACCTAGCGAATTGGATATCTAATATTTCTCGTGATATGACACCATTCGTGTCCTCTATCGGCAAGGGTAAAGCAACAGCTACTCTACATGAGTGGTCGACTGATACTTTAGAAGCTGCAGGACTACAAGCAGCAGCTGAGGGATCATCTTTCGCAGAAAGTGCTTCTCCTATCATTTCACGTTTAACCAACAAAACTCAAATCTTTACTAAAGGTATCAGAGTTTCTGGCACATTAGAAAGTGTCGATAAAGTTGGTCGTAAGTCTGAATTTAAATATCAGACTGAAAAGCGTGGAAAGGAAATGGCTCGTGACGTAGAAAAGTGGATGCTATCCACTAATGTACGTGCTGACCATGGTGGCTCAGCTACAGGCAATATTCAAGCAGCTGCTCGTAAGATGGGTGCATACCAAGCTTACGCAGGTGTTAATATTGTTGCTGGTACAGCAGCTGCAGCAACTGGTTCTGGTTCTGTAACAGGACTTGGAGACGGTTCAAACGTTTCAGTTGCACAATCAGGTCACTCTAACGCTAATGTTTCGTTGGCTGACATTAACGAAGTTCTACGTCAAATTAATGGCGTAACTTCAGTAGCTCCAAACAAGCTAATGATGTCAACTACTAACAAGGTTAGATTCTCTGACCTAATGACAGGTACTACTAATGTACGTAGAAACATTGATGAGAAAGGAAAGCTTCGTCAATCAGTCGACTTATATGAGTCTGACTTTGGTGATGTTGAACTTGTACACAACTATCTAATGGCTAACACTGAGATATTTGTATACGATCCTTCTACAATGTCAATGAACACACTTCGTCCAATGCACTTCCGTGACATTAACGAAGATGGTGACTCACTACGTTCTTACATGGTACAAGAACTTACTTTCGAAGCGAAAGCTCCGACTGGTAATGGTGTCATTATAGACGTTACTGCGTAACACTTTTAACCCCCTGCTTGCTTAGAGGGGGTTATATTTTATAAGGAAATACGATGGATAAAGATTATAGTTTTGATTTAAGAACAAAAAAAGTAAGTGGTGGCTTTGGTGTTACACAAGATGTTAACGACCATTTAGAATGGGCTAAGCATATGAGAGAACTTACTAGTGGCTCATTTAGAAAAAAAGCAGATACTGGTTTTAAACCATTCTGCAACATACCAGATTCAGTTGCATTAGATATTATGAGTAAATATCATATCAACATACACAGTGGAAACTGTACAAGAGATGACTTTAAAGTTGTCAAATCAATTATTAAAAGAGATTATCCTCAATTAATGTATTTTCATTAGGAGATTTAAATGGCTATTATTGATCAGGTTACTTTACGAACAGGAGTAGCCGACTGGCTGAACAGGTCAGATTTAACAGATTCGCAAATAGATGATTTTATATCTATAGGCGAAGCACGAATTTATGAAGACTTAAGAGTCCCAACCTTAGAAATTTCTCAAGGATTTTCAGTAACAGCTACAAACTCTAGCATAATTGTTCCAGAAGGATTTTTGGAAATGATAGAATTAAAAAAAGATGATGCGACTAATAAAGATGAAGATGTAGTTTTAAGCAGAGTTGATTCTAAAGTTTTTAATAACAACAAAATTAAACATGCTTACACAAGACACATTGGTAATTTTTTATTAACAGACGAGAATGGCGAACAAAAGGCAAGTGGCAATTATGGTATGTATTACTATAAAGCAGAAGACCCAATAGGAACTTATGCAACAGCGACTACAGCTGCAACCGCTTTAGTTGTAGGTAAATATTATAAAATTGCTAGTGCTGGAACAACTACTTGGACTAATCACGGTTCTGCTAACAATACTGTTGGTACTATATTTAAAGCTACAAGTGTAGGCTCAGGAAGTGGTACAGCATATGTAGAAGTTATTCCTTATATTTTGTCTGATGTCTTTGAGGTTATACTTTATGCTGCTTGTACAGCAGCAGCTGTTTATTTAGGCGATATAGAAATGGAAGAAAAATTTGACGCATTAACTGAAGGAAAAATTACTGCATTAAATCAAAAAGAAATTAGAGCAAGTATGAAAGGTGCAGCATTTTCTGCAAGATTTAGCACGCCTTTATTATAGGAGATATTATGGCAAGAAATTCATTTTATTCAGGCAGTGTAGCTAATGCAATTGCTATTGATACATCAGCTGACGAAGCAGCAGCATCCGCAACAGCTGCAGCAGCCAGTGCTAGTACAGCAGCAACTCAAGCTTCTAATGCAGCAACAAGTGCTACTAGTTCAGCAGCTTCTTACGATTCGTTTGACGATAGATATTTAGGAGCTAAATCATCTGCACCGTCTACAGATAATGACGGAGATGCCTTAGTAGCTGGAGCATTATATTGGAATACTGCTTCCGATCAAATGTTTGTTCGAGAAGGTTCTGCTTGGATAGCGATTAAACCAACTACAACTGAACAAGGACATATTAATACTGTATCTGGCATTCAAGCTAATGTTACTACAGTAGCAGGAATATCAAGTGACGTTACAACTGTTGCTGGTATATCAAGTGATGTTGCAGCAGTAGAAAACATTGCAAGTAACGTAACAAGTGTTGCAGGTAACGCTACTAATATTAATTCAGCTGTAAGTAACGCTACTAATATTAATTCAGCTGTAAGTAACGCAAGCAATATAACTGCAGTTGCAGGAAACGCTACTAATATTAATACAGTAGCAGGTATTGCAAGTAATGTAACAAGTGTTGTAGGTAACGCTACTAATATTAATGCAGTAGCTGGAAATGCTACTAATATTAATGCAGCAAGTGGTCATGCAACTACAGCTACTACTAAAGCAACTGAAGCAGCAGCAAGTGCTAGTACAGCTTCAACTAAGGCTACTGAAGCAGCAGCAAGTGCTAGTACAGCATCAGCTAAAGCTACATTGACAGCAGCAGATGCAGTTGCAACAGCAGCAGACGTGGTATCCTCAGCAGCTAATGCAGCAAGTGCAGCAGCAACATATGATAATTTTGACGACAGATATTTAGGATCGAAATCAAGTGCCCCTACTGTAGACAATGACGGAAACGCATTAGTTGTAGGTGCTTTGTATTACGATTCAACTGGTTCAGTAATGAAAGTAAATACAGCTTCAGGCTGGATTGCTACTTCAAGCGCAACTCTAGCCACAATGGAAAGATTTGTATTTACTGCTACAGCTAATCAAACAGTGTTTACTGGCAATGATGCTGGTGGTGATACATTAGCAATTGTTGTAGGCGCAGAGATGGTTACACTTAACGGTGTAGTATTAGAAGTTACAGCAGACTATACAGTTACTACTTCTACGGTAACATTAACTTCAGGAGCTGCAGCAAATGACGAACTTAACGTATATGCTTTTGGTAACTTTGAAGTAGCAAACCATTATACTAAAGCTGCAGCTGATACGTTATATGCTGCTAAAGCTAGTTTAACTGGCGCAGCATTTACTGGAGCTATTACAACTAACAGTACTTTTGATGGCAGAGACGTAGCAACAGACGGAGCTAAATTAGATAATATAGAAGCTAATGCTACGGTTGATCAAACAGCTGCACAGATTAAAACTGCATATGAATCTAACTCGAATACAAATGAGTTTAGTGATGCAGAGCAAACTAAATTAGCCAATATAGGCAGTAACTCTAATAACTACACACACCCTAATCATAGTGGTGAAGTTACATCTACAGCAGATGGCGCACAGGTTATTGCAGACAACGTAGTTGATGAAGCAAATTTAAAGGTAAGTAACACGCCTACTAACGGCTATTTCTTGTCTGCCCAATCAGGTAACACCGGTGGTATGACTTGGGCTGAAGTAGACGCTTTACCGTCTCAATCAAGTAATAGTGGAAAGTATCTTACAACAAACGGTAGTGCAGCTTCATGGGCAGTATTAGATACAGACGCTAACACAACAACTAAAGGTTTATACGAGCATGCTCACACAATAGCTGCGAACTACTCGATCACGTCAGGCAATAACGCTTTGACTGCTGGACCAATAACAATTAACTCAGGGATTTCAGTAACGATTCCAACGGGTTCAACTTGGATAGTAGCATAGGAGAATTATGAGTAAAGTAAAAATACAAGGTCACGCATCGGGGTCAGGGGTATTAACCATAACTGCTCCGAATACGAGTACAGATAGAACGATAACACTACCTGACACAACAGGTACTCTGTTAGATGAGAACTCTAGCGTACCAGCAGCTAACTTAACAGGTACAGTTGCAGATGCTAGATTTCCAGCTACATTACCAGCAGCAAGTGCAGCTAACTTAACAGCTATACCCGCAGCTAATATAACAGGAACATTGCCAGCAATTAGTGGTGCTAATTTAACTGGACTAAGTAGTGGATTATCGGGTGCAGATATGTGGAGATTAACAGCTAATTTTAGCAGTAATTCTACTATTACTAATAATCTTGAAAGAGTTGACGATGCTAATTTTTCAAAGATTGGAACTGGTATGTCTACTTCTGGTGGTGCGTGGACTTTTCCAGAAACTGGAATTTGGCTTGTAAGATGTAATTGGGGAGCAGAAATTAATGGTGTGTCAGACCCATTTATGGATATTAGCACATCAAGCGATAGTGGTTCTTCTTGGGATGAGGATGGTAAGTGTTATGCTGGAAGTGTCGGAAGTGGTTGGATGAAAATAAATACATCAGCAGAAATAATATTTGATGTTACTAATGTTTCAACTCACAAAATACGATTTAGAATTGTGAATGCAAATAGTTCTGTACTAACACAAGCAGACACTAATAGAAACTGGACATATTTTACTTTTCTTAGATTAGGAGATACCTAATGACTTACACACTTGAAGATTATTTAGTAGGTTTACATCAAGGTCAATGGTTTGGATGGAGTGATAGCAAGAACAAAGTCTATGCTAATTTAGTTATTCATTCTTCTGATGCCAAACCTTCAGAGGCTGACTGTAATGCTGGAGTGGCAGCAATGCAAAAAACATATGATGATGCAGCTTATCAAAGAAATAGAGTATCCGAGTACCCATCAATAGGCGACCAGCTAGATATGATTTACCATAACGGAGATGGTGGTTCTACATTCCAAGCTGCAATCAAAGCAGTCAAAGACAAATACCCAAAGGAGTAACGAATGGCAATAGTAATTAATGGTTCAGGCACAGTTACAGGACTAGCAACAGGTGGATTACCTGATGGCTCAGTAGACAGCGATACTTTAGCAAGCAATGCCGTAACAGAATCTAAGATAGCGAACAACGCTGTAGTAAGTGGAAAAATAGCTGATGGAAGTATTGTTAATGCTGATGTAAATTCAAGTGCAGCAATTACAGCAACAAAATTAAGTGGTGTAACATCAACTGTATCAGGTTCTTCAGATGCTACTGTATCTGCTAGTGACCCAA
>Ga0208669_1000882_pt1 | contig 11410 bp, 14 predicted proteins | sample 21_taG_FD_184095 | JGI IMG/M metagenome (GOLD analysis project Ga0208669, IMG submission 184095) | Marine viral communities from the Subarctic Pacific Ocean - 21_ETSP_OMZ_AT15319 metaG (SPAdes) (version 2) | ecosystem: Environmental > Aquatic > Marine > Oceanic | place: Pacific Ocean | collected...
CCAGACCCAAGGGGTTCCAGTCACGGTTGGTTTTTGTGTCCCAATTTGAGATTCTTACCAAATCACCTGGCTTAAGATTCATTAATCACCCTCACATCATCTGAATAGAAAACCTCTTGCGGAGAGAAACCCTCTAAGTGAAAGAAGGCAACCCTTCCTTTGATTTCTCTTATCGCAGTTACAAGGTGTAATGTTTTATTTCTTTTGTGTTTCACCAAATCACCTGGCTTCATTGAGTAGCTCCGCAACACGCCAGGCACTACACCCACCGGTTGAGTTGTCGTCACAATACAGCATTTTGATGTGCGGATACTCGCTACCATTGGGTCCACTGAAGCGCATATATACCTCAGTCAGAACCGCCAAATGCCCGGACTTCATTTTCACAAGGTCGCCGGCTTTGAGCCACTTGCGCCAATCCTTCTTATTCATCAACAACCTCTACAACTTCAAAGTTGGGATCCTTGACCTTACTGACCCAGCGGCTGTCGGTGCCGCCGGTTGACTGTAGCAGCATAAAGGGTCCCGGAGCCGGCGTCTTAAATGATACCTCTCTACTGATCTTTGCTATTTTCCAAGTATCGCCCTTGGCTTCGTGAATGCGATTCTTGCCATGACGGCTGATGCCTTTGAGTCTTATTACTTGTCCTACTTGCATGTGCAGCATCTATCTCTCCCTATACCCTATACTAACACAGACTCTAGCTCTGTCAACTTTTTATTTCTCCCTACGGCTGCAAAAAATTCCCCCATAGAAGAAAGAAATATACTATACATGTGCTCCTGTTTGGTGATCTCTGTGGTACACATAAAATAGTGCTGGTCCCGATACTCTTGAATTAGGTCATTCTCCACAACCCAAGCCCGTAAAGATCGCCAGCGGTATAGGTCCCCCAATGTCCCCAAGGGCTGAGATTCTAAAATAGCCAACTCTCGAAGAGCCGCCTCTATCTCTTTAGGGTCAGTATAAATTTTGCTCTACCCCCTTTGCTCATTTATTAGATCGAGCCACTAGCCGCTGTAGTCTTTTGACCCCTTCCTTGATAACCTCAATGTCCGGACCATAAGAGAATCTTAGGTGCTGGTCAAAGCGGGAAGACGACTTGCCTCGTCGTTTGCCTGGATTCACATCAAAGAACTCGCCGGGCACCACGATGACCTGCTCCTCAAGAGCGGCTCGGAAGAACTTCATGCCGTTGTTGATTCCCTCTGGTAATGCTGATACATTCCCCCAGGCATAGAACGCTCCGTCGGGTTCACGCTCAAAGGTTACGCCTAGTTTCTGTAGACCGTCTAGCATTATTCTTCTTTTTTCCCTGAAGTTTGCTTTGAGGGCAGCAGTCTCCTGCTTCATCTTGGAGGGCTCCAACAATGGAACGATGGCTCGCTGGGCTGGACGGCAAGCACCGCCGTCAAGAAAGCTGCCCGCACTGGTCACGCTCTCAATGACATGCTCAGGTCCGACGATCCAAGAAATACGCCAGCCAGGATAACGCCAGTTTTTGGTCGCTCCGTCTAGGATGACCACTGGGTCCTCGTTCACATCTTTAACATACTTGGCGGCGCTGAGTGTCTCGTCTAAACGCATCCCAGAGTAAACATAGGAGCTATAGAACTCATCCATCAACATGTAGCAGTCGAACTCACGACCGATGTTGACCCAATCACGCAGGGCAGCGCCCTTGATTGTCTTGCCGGTGGGGTTACATGGGTTGGAAACCAGCACGGCTCCCAAGCCTCGTCCCTGAACTTCTCTTTTGAGATCCTCTGTTGTGAAGGCGTAGCCCTTCTCAGGATCAAGGAGGATCGGAATAGGATTGAAGCGATTAAATGTAGAAAGTAATTCTTCGTAAGCCGTGTAGTCTGGGACAAAGTGTCCGAGATTAATATTTCCCAAGGAAGCGGCTAGTCTTGCCAAGGCTAGTCTGCCACCCGATACTACAGAAACATTCTTGGCTGTGTATTTTGATTTCTTGTTCTTGCGGAAAGTTTCATTATAATAATTTGCTATTGCTTCCCGTAATTCAGGGAGTCCCGAAACAGGAGCGTACTCGTTGTCGGCATCGGCTACTGGAATATTTGTTATTCTTTCTACGCCGCCCTCAATAAAGTCAGTCTGTGGTTGACCTTGACCAAAGTTTACCCAGTCCGGGTTGCCTCTGTAAAAACCTAGCTTTGCTGCCTCTTGAACAACATATACCACCCCAGTTCTGGGGACTTGCCTAAATGTATCGTTAGCCATCCTACACTCCCGTGGAAAAGTCCAAGAGTAAATAGGCTTCAGCTTTACTTATCGGTCGCCCGTAGATCCTAAAGCACCGGTGCCTCGGCTCGTACTGTCATCATAAATATTATGGGACTCTATCAAGGCTACATCAGTGGTAATCTTTACGAAGACCGCTTGGGCGATCTTATCTCCGTCATGAATCGTTTGGTTACGGTGGGTAACATTGTGGAGGTTCACAAAGATTTCCCCGGTATACCCTCGGTCAACTACGCAAGCTCCAACGAGTAGTCCCCGTTTAGAGGCGATGCCAGACTTATTTTTGATCTCCAGCATGTATCCCTCAGGAACCTCAATCTTCAGTCCTGTGGGGATCACAGATGATCCAAAAGGAAGAACCGTTTCAACTTGAGAAGTGAGTTCTGGCTTCGGCGTAGGACAGAAAAACAAATCCATACCGGCATCCGTGGCATGAGCCCTCAGGGGCATCTTAGCATTTTCATGTAATCGCTGCACTCTTACTTTCATTTTATTCCCTTCTCGGTCTGCGCAGGCTGGTTTCAAATCACACCCGCAATCATAACATTCATCACTAACATTAAATAATTTACTTTGGTCGTTCATGTCAATCCCCTAAAGCTTCTTTAAAAAATTCTTATTTATTCTAAGTGTCTTCGTCTCAAACATAACTACACACTCGTCATTGTCCATACTCATAATAATACCTTCCCGGTCATAGATTGAAAGGAGTTCCCAAACCAAGCACCTCACACTATCACCGGGAACCAGTGATCCGTCTCTCAAGTTAGTCTCCTGAAGCTCTTTTTAATGGAACGGGTGCTGAATCCCCACTTCTCGTTATAATCTAAATTAGCGACATATACCTTATTAAGGGAGATCTTGTCGCCGTCTCGAATTCCCCAACAGCGAATACCGGCATCATAGGAGTTGTTATCAGTAGTTGTAATGATCCAATACTCTGCGCCATTCTTTGTCTTCTTTACTTTTACTTCCCTCGGAATGAACCAGACCAGTTGAAGGTCGGGATCGTACTCGCTGATGGGTGGACAGCCACGGGTCATCAGGTTGTCTTGGATTTCCTGGGGCATTACCTCGTGGATGGGGAAGATGCCCGTGAGGGATGCGAAGTGTTCCAGCTTCTCTTCCTCTGTGAAGTCTCCTTCGGGAGCGTAGAGGGTGATGTTTTCCTCAAGGTTCTTTTCCTTGCGGGGGCGGTCAACCGCTACCGCCGACCAGAAGTGTCGCAACCCGGTGAACCTGTCGTCCATCAATTCATCTAGGGCTTTGCTTCTGACTAGAACATCCAGAGCCTTCTTGTTGAGTTTGGAGTATGTGATGTTCTCGTTGAAGATAAACTCCTCAATACTATTGAAGGGTCGGTTGGCTACAATCTGGTCAATGGCGCTGTCGCCAAGACCCTTGATGCCAGCAAGCGGTTGAATCAAAGTCTTGCCATCCTCGGCGATCTCCCACACTCGTCCTGACTTGTTGATGCTGGGAGGAGTAATCTCAAAACCAAAGGACTTGGCTGTGTTGATTGCTCCTGCCTTTTTATCTTCGGGCTCCTTGTCTAGGAACGCAGCCATCCACTCCACTGGGTAGTAGTGGCTAAGCCACGCACACTGGAAGGACACCGCTCCGTAGGATACGGCGTGCGATAGGTTGAAGCCGTAACCTGAGAAGAACTCCATGTTCGCCCACTGCTTGTCGGCAATCTCTTTGGAGAGCCCGTGCTCGGCACAGCCTGCAACGAACTTCTTGTAGAGTTTATCTTTTACTTTGTCTTTCCCTGTTCCCTTTTTAGTCAGGACCTTGCGGAGAAGGTTGCCCTCATCCAGTGAGATGTCCTTGCCGAGTTTGTGGGCGAGCATAGCCAACTGCTCTTGGAAGACTAGAAGACCATAGGTTTCTCCGAGCACTTCTTTGATGATTGGGTGGTCGTAATGGACTTGCCCAGGGTTGGTCTTGTTCGTCACATACAGGCTGTGAGCCTTGGCGCTAAGTGGACCAGGGCGGAAGATAGCCGTGACTGCTGCGAAGTCCAAAAGAGATTCTGGTTGGGCTTCTTGGCAGAACCGCTGGGCTCCCCCGTTGGTCATCTGGAAGATGCCAGCCCACTTGCCTTTGTGGAAAACTTCTCGCCAGACTTCTTGATTATCAAAGTCAATCGTATCGGGATGGAGATGAGTATTATAATAATCTCTCACCTGCTCAAAGGTCGGCTCCTCAATGCCTTGATGGCGCTTGAGGATGTGACGAATGGCTCCCGAAATCATACGGAGAGTTGATAAGCCGAGCAAGTCAAACTTAATAAAGCCGAGGGGCTCTAGGTGTCGAACATTCTGACCTTCGCTCCATGGCGTTTGAATAACGCCACCGGAATTGATCAGAGGCATGTGCTTGTCTAGATTTTCGGCGACCACGACTCCGCCGGCGTGGCGTGAGATGCTCCGCATATTGCCAAACAGATTATCAACATGAGTCTCAATGTGAGGATACTTTTGGAAGAAGTTCTGAAGAGTTTCACTATATTCCTTTACCTCGTCAAATGTGGGAGTGTAGACCCCAGCCGTTTGACCGTGGGCTTTCTTAGCCAGCGGGGTGGCTTCGCTCATCATAACGCCCGTCACCTTATTGACTTCCATGAAGGGTACATTGTAAAACTTGCCAATGTCTTTAATCAGAGAGCGCAACTGAAGTGTATTGAAGTTACTGATGGGGACAACATTAACGCCGATCTCAGCCCATTCATTAGCCAGTTGCTCCTTGAGTTGCATCGGCTCCTCTACATCGAAATCAATATCGGGATAGCCTTTGCCCCCCTTTGTCAGGAACCTCTCGAATTGTAGCGCATACTTGATAGGATCAATCTGAGTAATATCCAGCACATACGATAACAGCGAGCCCGCAGCCGAGCCACGCCCGAGACCCACCAGCATCTCCTCTTGTGCCTTGTCTGAGATAGCCTTCATTGTGAGAAAGTACTGAGCGAATCCACGATCTTTAATGATGTTGAGTTCATACTTAAGGCGATCGACATACTCAGGGTCTGTAATATTTTTTTCTTTCATTCCCGCCAAGGCGTCAGAAGTTAGCGCCTGAATGGCTGTCTTCCCCTCGGGCACAACAAACTCCGGCAAGCGAACTTGGCTATCGGGCATGAAATCTTCGCATCGCTCGTGGGCGATGTGGTGAGTGCGCTCAATACTCTCACGAACAATTGAGTCATCATATTCGACCTTATGCTTGGCGGAGTATCGTTTATAGCTCTCCCACATCTGGTCGCCGTTCTTTGGATAAAGTTCGTACCCCACTTCTTCCACGGACTCAGGAAGACCATTATCGCCTTCAGCCCAAGCAGGGATCTTGCCCCCCCAGCCAATACGCTTATACATCTCACGGTCTTTCCAGAGTTCTGGTCGTGGATAATGACTATCGGCAGTGCTAATGATCTCGACGCCCATTTCCATGCAAGCTTGAATAATATAATTATTGCCGAGATGCTGTTCTGGAATGTCGTTCCACTGAACCTCGCCGTAAAAGCGGTCGCCAAAGATCTCTTTAAACTGGGCGATGGTGTCTCGCATAGCAGAGAGCACATGGTCTGGGCTCTTGTCTCGGTTCTTCCAGAAGTCGGCGAACAACGGACCCGACATGCAGGCACTGCTGATTATTAGCCCCTCGTTATACTTGTCGAGCATTTCGAAGTCCATGCGAGGATAGCGATAAAAGTTTTCAGGCTGATAACTATCAGACACTAACTTGAAAAGATTGTTAAGACCGGTCTGGTTCTGTGCGACCATGACAAGGTGGCTACGGCTATTGAGTGGGTTAAACTTCTTCTGCCGGTCCTCGTCTTCGATGACCATCCCATACTCTTCCTTCTTTTGGCGCTTGGCATTAGCCTTGTGCTCCTCGTACATCTTGCGCCATTTACGATGGGACTTGATGAAGTAGGATTCACATCCGTAGATGGCTCGGAAGTCTTTACCGTCCTCCTTCATTTTCTTTAAATGTTCCACTTGAAACGAGAGCCCGTTCATATGACCATGGTCGGTTAGGGCGTGGGCGTTCATCCCGTTCTCGTAGGCGAAGTCCATATGCTCCCCAGGCATCCCCAGCCCGTCAAACGGAGAGAGTCCTGAGTGAGCATGTAATCCCACGAACGGGATCTTGCTTTCAATGCGGTTGGTCATACACAACCTTTCTATTTTGGTGCGATACTATTATAGCGTACTTTTGAAATAGTTCAAGAAAAAAATGAGCAGGGCACCAACACCCTGCTCAGCCACCTGCCGCAGCAGGGAAACACCATTAGAGTATATAGTGTCACTAATAAAAGGGAGAAATATATCCGGAGCTACAGGTTTCTAAGTCTTCAGTTTCCCCAATATGGGAGGGTAAAACAGGGGACAACTTTTTATTTAAAAGGTTAGCAAGAAGCGTCTGGTATCCTCGTCTATTGTCTTCATTGCGAATAGAATATTTCTTCAAAATATCTTCACAACTCTTATTGTACATAGCTAAATCATCCCTCTCCTCGTGAAGCACAGCACGGGCAAGCTGTCTAGAAGCATCAGTAAGATGAGTGCCAGGATAGTAATACCCCAACTGCATCAGGAGATTAGAATTATGAATAACAGGAAGACGAAGGTGGGCAGCTTCTAGCAACGAATAACTAAGCTCATTATCAAAACCATGTTGAAACATTACGCTGCTTCGTTTAATAATATCCGGGAAAGATGCTTGGCGTCCAAATACAAGACGCTTCTCTTCCAAGAGATTAGAGGTGCCCCTCAAATAATAAAGCAGATCATCATTGTGCTCAAATTGATGGCGGGCATTATGTAACCTTAAAAGATTAAAACAACTGGGGGAGCGTTTCTCCGTGATCGCTGCGGTTTGGTGAGCGAAAAGCAATGCTCGGAGAGTATCGGAACCTGGCTCCACGCAGAAAATGTTCTTATTGTGGGGTCTATTCTTAGAAAATTGGGGAGATCGGGTGCGGAAGTATGGATGAGAGGCAAATTGATTGTCCAATAGCTCCGAGTCCCAAATATAAGGGGAGAGATAAGATCGGCGGGCACCATACCTGTGCTGGATATAATCCTGCTGCCACGCAAGGTGGGGTGGCAGCCAAACTGCATCGGGTTGCAAGTGCTCCTTGAGGGCATTGCTCGGACCCCTTTTGGCTCCGTCTGCCCCCAAGAAGTGACCAAATGCTGTCATCTCCTGGTCTGTTCTGTACCTCTCCTCGAAGACCACCGCCCCTATTTTAACTCCGTTTTGCCGGAACAAATTCAAATACTCAGCAGTCGGTGTGACGCCTGCCAACAACAGAGCGTCTAGGCGGTACTGTCTCACAAAGAGGTTGAGATTGTGCGTAGTTTCCCCACAAATCTCAACACTAACCACAGGTTCTGCGTTTGCCGCAGGAAGGAACACCAAGAGAGGGTCTACCCCGCCCACTCCTTGGAACAGCCTATACAAATAGAAGGCATGTTGCCGCACAGTGCAAGACTCTAAGGAGTTTGCATTGATAGCTATTCCTACGATTACATTTGTTTGCTCAGCATTACTCATAACGGATTCCCCCTTATAATATAATATTTACTCTTCTTTGGGTTCCGTGGGGTCAGGCATCCCAAAGTGCTGCTGCTCTCCGTCCTCAAAAGTAATGATTGTTCCATTTTTTGGGTGAGGCTTAATGTGAACTTTAACAAAGTCAGAAAACGAGTCAAAAACAGCAATGGATCCACGGGGTCTAGGCCATAGCCAGTGAACAACCGCCTGACCTGTGGCTAATTCAATTCCCTCAATAACAATCCCTTCGCCGCTGACGCCGGATTCATCAGAGCGTCTGCACACAGTAAAGGTGCGAATACCCTGAGGGGCTAGGTGTGCAGGAGGCTTGGGCTTAAGAGCTTCAAGTTCTGCCTGCTCTTCGGTGGGGTCAACCTCTTCTTTTATTTCATCCGTCATTCCTAAAGCCTCCTGTAGTTATGAGCCACGGCGGCAAGACGCTCGCCGTCTATTGGGTGAACTTCGTCTGCTCGATACAACTCTTTAGGTGTATGCCTGGATGCACAGAGCTTCTCTCGCCATGCCATGGCTCTTTCATAAGCCTCATCCTCTATCCAATTTATCTCAAAATGCGTCCAACCATGGTTGCCCACGAGCTTCTCGACAATAACCCCAAAGCGGAGCAAGCCGTCGTATCTATTATAGACTAACGATCCAATATCCATTAGTTATCTCTTTTCTCTACTTGTTCTTTTTCTTCGTCTGATACTCGGTTCACCAGGATGGGGTGGAACCACGCCACCACATCAAAGTTAGGTAACGAATAAAATATTCCCCCAAAAGAATCCCGTATATCCTCAAGCATCGCATCCCAGTCCTCCCCTTTACGGAGACCATACACTGGGTGTCTGTGTTTTGCTACATACCCGTCAGGATCACTAGTGAGATTATATATTTGACCTGAGGGGACTTCTGTCTTGTAAAGTTTCGAGGAAGTAAAGAACCTCTCCTTCTGGCTCGGGTTGGTATAAAAGAAGGTGCGTGGAGTGCTAGCTGTTTCAAAATCACGACTGGAATAAGATTGTTTCTTATAGGTCGGATCAAGCTCCAGGCTGTCCGCATCTACATTAGTGTAATGATAAATGGGAGTTGTTGCCCCTTCCGTTAGTGTCCGATAGGAGACTTCCGAGAGGAGTTTCTGGAAAGAGTTCCACTCTGTAACTGAGTTCATTTTTTATTCTCCAATGCACTGATTTCAATCTTGGCGAGTTGAGTATGGTGCCATCTAAACTTAATAGTTTTGCTCATGTCCGCTGCTTTCGCTAAGCGGACCTCAATACTTTCCATAAGACCACGATTCGCCACCAACTCTTCTTGCGTAAATGTTGATATGCGATCTTTATATTCGCCCTCTAAAAGCGCAGGGTCATCTGCAAACAATTCTTGTGCCAAACGATGGTCCTCCTCAAGGCGGCTATAGTACTCTGCTTTTTCTTCAGTAGTCATGGGGGGCTCAGCAGTCCTTGTGGCGGCGAAGAATGACATCCACTGCCCCATATTTCTCAACAAAGCCGTCACTAACATACTGGGGGTCAAAATCATATTTTTCATATTCTTCGAATCCTAGCTTACTATAAAGATTATTAAGAGCAGGGGTAGCAAAATGATCTAAAAAGCACCCGCCATTATCAACTGCTGCCTCCACAAGGGCTCGACCAATGCCACCCACCGAGTCTTCATTGTTGTGAACCGCCACTATTTCCTGGTGGCGACCTTTCAGTTCTTTGATGGCAAAGCCTATGTTCATTCCCTCAAGTTTATATAATTTCATCTTAGCAAGATCCGGCACATTGTATCCGGTTGTCATTTCCGGATGCTTATTGACGCACGAATCATTATCAGATTTACAAGTAAGAGATTCGTAGAAAGCCTTGGGGGACTGGGGTTCCCAGTCGTTATTTACAATTTTCTCAAGGGCGGCTTGTGATTTTTCCGCATCTGCCTCGTCTAAACTAAACAACCTCTCTGTAAAAGAATGATTATATTCTCTTCCCCTGTTTCTCTCAGCAGCAAGAGCGAATTGGCTCCATTTCTCTAGTAAAGATTTCATACAATATTATTCGCAGCAAACTACATGACTCTCGCCGATGAAGCTAAATTCTTCTGCACCCACCTTGACGGTTTCAATCCCAAAGGTTGTGAAGACAACCTTCTTGCCCTTTAGGTCTGATGTGCAGTCGTCGGCTGAATCGACAACCATTCCTATAGTGAACTCGCTCTGTGCCTTCTTTTCTTGAGGCACGAAGAAAGCTCCGCTGCTCTCCTCCTCTTGGTTTAATACTTCAATAAGTAGTCTGCGGTTTAATGGTTTCATCTTAGTCCCCTTTCCTAGAGATATAATACTACACACCTCACACATCTTTAAGAGCCCTTAGCTAATCTCGCAAGCTCCGCCGGCGCAAGCCAGTTCACCCTTCAAATCAGTGTTGTCATCTTCTTCTACTATCTTAGTAAGGTCGATACCTTGCAGCGTAGCCATCATGGCATGGAAGGTCTCCTTAGAGCAATCCTCGAAGGGGGCTTGTTGATAAGACCCGCCATCATAAGGGAGAACAGCCAAGCCATTATAATGCTCTCGGTTATCCCACATCCACTCCCCAGCGTCGGTCCACTCATTCTCGTGTAGAGAAATGGTAGCCGACACATTGTGCCCGTTCTGACCTGAGCGTTTACCTGGACTAACCCATTCTCTTGTGATTTTCTTTACCCGGCGAAAAAGCTGGAAGGCTGACTCGTCACGCAAGATAGCCCCTTCGGGCGCTCGTTGAGGCACGGAGATGACTGCGGTATCGTGTGGACGGAAGTACTCGTCCTCCACCAGTTCTGGGTGGTGAATTGCGAGGTGCCAATAAATTGGCTCATTTTTGCCAACTCTGATTCGGCGGATATAATAATCGTTGTGCCAGGCATGGATACCACTGGAAGTTCCCAGAGTCAAACTTGTGGTTCCTGCTGGTTTTACGCAGGTTGTGCGGGCTGCCTTGTTGATTCCTATAAGCTGGGCTACCCTGGCATTTTCCTCTTTGACTACATGAGCCGCCGCCGTCAAATCTATGTCATCTGACAAAACACGCCCTGAAGCGATGCCAGTCATAGACACTCCAATAAGAGCATCCTTCTCCGTGGTCCGTTGCCAGACTGGACGAAGATAGTGGAAGTCGGTATATCCAGCCTGTAGTGTTCCTATGAAGGCAGCAGCCCGTACTCGCTCTTCCAAGTCGTTTTGTCCTGTGATGTTGCTGACATTTACTTCGGTCAGGTTACAGAACTGGAAGGGTCGTAGTCCAATTTCACAGCACGGGTTGGTTCCCCAGTCCTTATCATTGGACAAGTAGATGCCGGGCTCGCCTGCGTTAGATGCTTCCACTCGCTTCCACAAGTCTAGGAAGAATTCTTTTGTGATCCTATGCCGCAAAAGCATGGCAGAATTGTTAGCACGACCTCGCTGTGGATTCTGTTCCCACCAGTTGCCAGCCTTACAAGAGATCATCTCGTTATCACTTGCCGAGAACAGGCAGATCAAGGCTGCACGCCGGATGCCGCCTGCCAATACTGCGTCAGCGATATGGCAAACAATATCGT
>Ga0208669_1000883_pt1 | contig 11397 bp, 4 predicted proteins | sample 21_taG_FD_184095 | JGI IMG/M metagenome (GOLD analysis project Ga0208669, IMG submission 184095) | Marine viral communities from the Subarctic Pacific Ocean - 21_ETSP_OMZ_AT15319 metaG (SPAdes) (version 2) | ecosystem: Environmental > Aquatic > Marine > Oceanic | place: Pacific Ocean | collected...
TGCTTCTAAAGATAAAGCAGCTTGAACGTTTATTGCTTTGATAAGTTTCATTGCTTGCTTTATATTTCCTTTTGGATTTATTGCTTCTCCTAGTAATATGTTTCTAATCATACTTTGAGGCGCAGCATGTTCTTGTCTAGTTTTTATATAAACAACTTTTCCATTAATATTAACTGGAATAGAAACTAACCCAGCTGATATTTTTAATATATTATTTTGAGAGTTATTAGTTTCGTGTACAAACCTAGCAAAAGCAGGTGCTGACTCTGGATTAGCTTGAATATAATTTCTTATATCAACAAACATATCTTCGATAAATTGTAACCTAAGATCTGCATCGTTTAAAAGCTCGCTTTCACTAACAAGCTTGTTACCAATTTTAAATTCAATATTATTATTTTTACCCTGTACTATTTTTCCTGAATCTAAAATACTACCTGATTTAGTAAAGTTAAATTTAGAGTAAGGCAACTCTAACGTAGACTCAACGCTACCCATAATGTAATTAAACATCTCTTTTATCCAAAAAATACTTTTAGGACCGTTTGCCATAGATGATGCAAAAACCCCTCTATATGGCTTGTCAGGGTGCATAGCAAAAAACCCTGGCAAGTGATCTCTCATTAAGTTTATTATAGGATCGTTATTAGCCTCATCAAAAACAGGCATGTCTTTTAGCTTATTAGTTTTTTTACTTATATACTTTTCAAGTCTTTTATTAAAAGACGTATTAAAGTATTTATATCCAAACATCTTCATTAAACCTTTAACGTCTTTATCAGCGTAGCTTAACATATCTTTAACAGCTTGCTCTTTACTTCTACTAAACTTTAAATCAGCTGGTCTATCAATTGTTTCACTAATTTTTTCAATAACTTTTTCTGAAGTTATTTTACCTTTTAAATCTTTTATATTTAAATAATCTTGTACAAAATCTTTCGTTAAAGTTTCTGGTGTAGCATCTTTACCTATAGCTTTAGCAACTTCACTAATTACTTTAGCTCTATTGTTACCTCTTGTACCAGACTTATCTGCCTTTTGTCTTTTACCTTCTATTGTAGCGTCGATGTAGTTTTCAAATTGCTCTGTTGTTGTATTTAATCTTTCATAAACTCTAACACCAGCTGCTCTTCGTTTTTTACTTTCAGGAGTATTGTTTAGTATATCAGCTGGTAGTAATCCTTTCTCTACAAACTTAGATAAATTAGTAAGATTAGTTTGTCTACCGTGGTCTTTAACAAATATTTTATTTGGTAAAAACTTTTGCATTTGAACTAATGTCTTTATAGGTATAGCTTCAAGTATACCTCTTCTAAACTTTTTAATTTTTGCAGGATCGTTTAGTATTTTAGATATAGTAGGTTCTAATAAGCTTGATAAGCTTTTTTCATAAGACTTTAAAAAACCTTTATCATCAACTGCTTTCGATGTAGCTAAAGCTGTTTTAACTTTTCTAAATATTTCAGATTTACCTATATTTTTTATACCAAGCTCAACTCTAAGTTTAGATTGCTCAGCTCTACTTTCAGTGTTTTGTGGTTGCACCTCTGTTTGAAAGTAATTTATATTATCTGTAAGAGTTTCCATATTAGTACTAGTATCTTCTACTTGTACTACTGGGGCACCTTCAGTTGTCTTAGCATCTATATCTACTGTTTTTACATCTTTAGGTTTTGCACCTTTTGTTTCAGCAATAAATACGTTACCAGCTTTAAACTTCAAGTAACTATTTATCCAACCAAACAAACTATTATTTTCGTTAACCTTAAAGTTTCTAACATGGTTAGTTATTTCAGAGTAGACTTTAGTAATAAAGTCAGATGGTATAGGTCTTACTTTGTACTTAGCAGCTATAAGACCATCAAGCATGTTACCTCTTTCCATTTGAGTTAAAGCTCTATCTGCTCCTGATTTGTTCCACTCTTTTTGAGTGTATTTTTCGTTTGTTTCAGGGTTTATGTTTAAGTTATCAACAGCTGGGTTTTGAGATTTAGAAAGCTTGGCATCTTCTACAGTTACACCACCCTCGGCTAATTCTATAGCTCTAGTACTTAACTGGCCTTTCTTTATGCTAGCTTGATAATCTTTCATAAAGTTATAAACCTGCCTACCGTTTTGAAACTCTTTGTTTATACCAACTTTTCTAGCTATTTCTTGAATAAAGTTTTTAAGCTTATCAAATACACCTTCGTTAAAAGTTATGTCACCTTTTGTTATACCATCAGAAAATACAGTTAACCACTCTTCAGTAGTATTTAAGTCTAGGTTTTCACCAGCTTTATTTCTTTCGTTTATAATGTTTTCAACGTAGTTTTTTTGCTCAGCTGTTATTGTGTTTGTAAATTCTGATATTAAATTAGTTTGCTCATTAGTATTTAAACCCTTCATGTGTTTAGTTAAAACACCGTGTAGTAATTCGTGTGCACCTACATTTATCTGTCCTGTTTTACTAGCTACATCTTTGTTTATAACAATTATATCACCAACAATAAAACCATCCGCACCTTGAACATCTGCATCTCCTATAGGACTTTCAGGGTTTTTAGAGTTGTACTCATCTTTAGCCATATCATATAAAGCTTGAGCATCTCCATCTTCATCAGCAATTAAAACGTCTTTACCAATAACTTTACCACCTTGTTCAGCAAACTTTATAGTTTCTGTTAATTTTATATCTGCCTGTTGTTTTAATACTTTAGTTTTAACCTCTTGTCTAGCAACAACTTCTTCGGTTGTTACATCTACATCTTGATACTTATTAGTTATATCATCTATTTTAGTTTCAATGTCTTTTAGTGCGTTTTGATTTGACTTAGTATCTTGATCTTTTAACTTTCTTTTTATTTCAGTTCTTTGTATTTCTAAATTTATTAAATTATCTCTATCTTCACCAGTTACTTTAGTATCTGCGATAGAGTTGTAATAAGCTCTTTGTTGTCTTTTAAATACATCAGTAGCATACTCTTTGTCGTTTTGGACATCAATATCCATTAATGCTAAATCAGCATCGTCGGCATTATCTATTATAGATTTAAACTTTACCTCACCAACTTCTGTTCCTTTAATAGTGTATTTAGGTTTGTTAATTATAGCTTTACCACCAGAAACAGCTACATCTAGTGGTGCTTTAACTAAACCCGCTATAGCTTCTAAAAGTATTTCTTTTTCATCTAGTGGCTTACCTTCTATAGTTAAACCTGCAGCTTCACCAAGCCCACCACCAGCTGCTTCTACTATTGCGGCAGCTCCTGTTTGAGCTGTAGCAGTAGCAACTCTACCAGGCACACCCTTACCTGCTGCTTTTGTTACAGCTCGACCAACTGTAAAAGCACCTTTGGCTCCTAATAAAGTAGATATGCCTTCTACAGTACCTATAACACCTCCTCTTGCTAATGCTTTAGCTTGTATTTTACTTCTTGTTTTTTCATCAGATAAAACAGTTCTTATGTTATCAGCTGTAAAATCTAAGTTCTGCTTGGTTAGCTCGTCTTGTAGTAAACTTTGAAACGAAAGCATACTTTCTGTCATAAAGTTTGCTCCTGCAAAAAAACCACCCATAGCAGCAGCAGGTCCACCAACAAAACCAACTCCACCAATAGCACCTCCAGCAGCTATAGATTGTTTGTTAAATAATCTAGCCATACTTTGAACTGTAACCTGAGCTAAACCAGTTGCGCCTTTATCTTTAGTAGCAAGCAAAGTTGACATAAAAACATTTTCATCTTTTCTATACTTATCATAAGTATCTGTCCACTCTTTAAGTTCTGTAAGTTCACCAGCTGCATTAGCTTTGTTTACTACATCAACATAAGCTTCAAAATCTTCATCTGTTAAGTTATCAAACTTTTTACCTAGCGCGACAGTAAACGTTTCGTCTATAGATTGAGCGGATGGTATAGCACTATATATAGCTTCGCCTAAAGCTGTAGGATCTTGCTTTGTTCCTAATAATATTTCTGTGTTTTTTTCACCTTGTTTTTGTAGAAGCTCACCTGCTTTAGTTTTTCTAAACCAACCTGTGAAATCATCTACCATGTCTGTTAGTGCGTTAGACTCTTGCGAATCCAAAGAACCATCTTCCAAATTGGATTCCGTATCTTTTTTCTGATTGTTTTGGGACAGGCTTGTCCCTTGAGACTTTCCCGGCTCTTCAGGAACTAGAGTGGGATTATATTCTCCATATTTATCGAAGAATTTTTGTTCATTTTCTGGTGAAACATTTCTAAATTTAGTTACACCATCTATTTCAAATGTATATCTTTTCATACTGTATCGTTAGTTACCCGTTAATAAAATGTGTTAGTTGTCTATAGGAATTCATCTTCCTCGTCATTGGCATTCTCTTGGTTTAGTGTTGGGTTTTGTTGAGCTATATAATTAGAGTAGTAATCTATTAATTCCTCTTGTAGTTGAGCTGAATAATTTTGATCGTTAATCATTGAGTTAGCTATATTTTGAGCTTCATTAATATCTATACCATCTAATATATTAGCGTTTTCAAAAAGTTGCTCTGTTGTTATTCCTAGGTCTTCAAATTTATTATTATATATTTTACTTACTACGTCTTCATAAAAAGTTCTACCAGGAATTATTTCACTATGTACTAAAGATTTGGTTTTACTACCTGAAACTAGTTTACTAATACTATAATTTATAACTTTCATATTTGTAGCTTCAGAGTTTTCCATTTCTTTTAGAGCAAGAGCTTCTACTGTACTAGCAAAGTTAGTATCTTTAGTATTTCTTTCTGCTATTTTTTTAAGATCGTTAACAGAAACCCACTGATCGTTCATAAGTACACCTAATTCATTTTTATTGTCAGCGTTAGGATTTGGGTTTTTTATTAATTTTTGTTTACCACTTATAGCATCTAAGTAAGCTGAACCTTCAGGACTATTTTTAAACGTACTAAGAAGACCATCTTTACTATCTGCCATAACAGCTACATTTTCTACTAAGTTTTTGTAGTCATCATAACTAGCAGCTAGCTCAGTTAGATCTTTCATTTTTAAAGTTCTATCTTTTTTACTACCTAGTATAAAATTACTTCTTCCAGATTGAAGTTCATCATATAAAGCTTCGAAGTTTTCGTCAGATAATTGAGCGCCGTTATTTGTAACATTATCTACAAACGCATCGTACTCTTCACCTATTTTTCCAAAATATTGAGTTAATGCTATACCGGTTCTAGCAACAGACTTGCCGATTTCCATAGCAGCTTTTGGTTTAATAAGATCTCCAGCTACGTCAGCTCTTGCTACATCTCCAGCGCCTCTAGCTAAACTAGCACTATACTTAAGTGGTGATTTTTTATTTTGCATACTTAACCTTGTTAATTTATATATTAATATTGACCAGGTTCTACCTCGTAGTCATAATTAGTAGTGTACTGTTTTCCTTGCCAAGTAAACTCTTTACCAGCACCCAACTCTGCTCTAGCTTTTCTAAAAGCTTCTTCAAAAGGAGTTCCTGTGCCAGATGTTGGGGTTGGTACATTAGGTGTTGGTATACCAGGAGAATCAACTGTTGGTGTTCCTCCACCCATACCACCAAAAGCTCCAGCTTCTAAACCTGCAACACCAGCTGCAGCTATACCCTCAAACGCTCCACCAATAGCATCATACTTTGCTTGTTGTGCTTGTGCCGCTGCTTGACCGTATGCTGCTGTTTCTTGTTGAGCCATACCAAGTAGTGTTGTCACTTTGTTTCTCTCCATGTCTCTTGACATTATGTCTCCTCTTCTTTCTAACGTTTGTAATCTTGAAGCTTCCTGTTGCTTTAGAGTTTGATTTCTAGATTCTTGAGCACCAATACTAGCAGCTGATCTTTGTGAAGCTAGTTGACCTTGTTGAGCTAATGCTTGAGCAACACCTGCTACACCCGAACTACCAGCAGCTTGTCTCATGTTACTTAATATATTAGCTTGACTTTGTTGAAATTGTTGACTCTCAAATTGAGCTTGCTTTTGGTTTATGGTTAAGTCTTCCATCGTATTCTCCATATTAGCATACGGATTACTAGTATCTAGTTCAGAATATATTTTCTTCATTCTGTCCATTTCTTCTCTAGCTTTTCTTTCTTTTCTTTCAGCTACTCTTTTAGCTTTACCTGCGCCAACTGCACCAAAAACTCCACCAAGTAAACTACCAGCTCCAGATATAGCTGCACCCGCTAAAGCTGGATTAGCCACTAAAGCTCCTAGTATTTTAAAAGGACTATTTTTTTTCGACATATTAATTATTTATTATTCTACTTTTATTATTACATTTTTTAGTAGTTATTTACTACTTTCATTGATTTCACAAGCTGTTGCAAACATTTCTGCTTTCTTTTCTGAGTTGTTGATATACTTAGCAGAACCATAATACCCTTTGATACTAGACATATTAGCTACATTGCTTTTATTGAAAAATATAAAACTAACATCAACTGTTGCTGGTGTAACTGAATCAGGTACATCTACAGTAATAGTAGTATCTGTTATACCTACTATAGTTCCAAGTGTTATTAAAGTGTTAGCAACATCAAACTCAGTTGCACTTTGATCTAAAGTTGGATTAGTATAGTAAGCTGTATCACCTACTTGAACCGAAGTGTTAACATGTAAAAAAGTATAAGTTATAGAAGCCATATATTTTATTTAAGATATTGTTACTATTTTGTCTAGGTCTAAGTCATACACAGTGTCTCTAGCTCCAAATTGATTTATAATAACTTTAAACGTTATAGTTATTGTCTCTCCTCCAGTAGCTGTTATAGCTATGTTGTTTATTTGAATTTCAGAGTACTTGTCACTAATGTTGTAGTTGATTTTACGATCTACTTCCCAATCAGAACCAACACTAACATTACTAGCAACAGTACCTAACGCATCATAAGGAACACTTTTAGACCAAAATGGAGCTCTAGCCGCTGAAAATACTTTTGAACTTTCTGAGTCCAGCAAGTATGATATAGTTCCTGTAGTAGTAGTAGGAAAAACAGTATCATATGATTGTACTGAGTTAGGTTTTCCTCCATAGATAATATCATATTGTTGTCTAATAGATCCATGTCCTGGTAAATCTTGGGCATTTATTTTATATAGATGTGATGCTGTAGAAGCTCTAAGCGTTATTATAGGGTTTACATACTGATTAAGTACATACGTTGGAGTAGTTGTTGGTATATTAGACGCGAGAGATGTTGAAGGTGTTATGTTTAAATGGTAAGATGTTGAGCGTTTAAATTTAACTACTAAGTTATCAGCTATTGTTATAGTTTCAGATAATACTAACGTTGTAGTATTAGTTACTGATGTAACCTTTATACTAGCTGATTTTCTCATTGATGAGAAAAATATTTGATCTCCAACCTCAACTCCAACTGTTGTGTCTAATACTAAAGTTTTAGTTGCTACTGTTATAGCTCCGTTAACTAAAGTCTCTAATACAATTGGTAGCTCAGGAAATCTTTGATTAAACGTATACTTACCATTAGCGCCTATAGTACTATTTATCGACCTAGTTCTACCTCCATCTGTTTTAATTAAAGTAGAGGTTGCTATTCTTTTATTTAATATAGAATCTCCGTTTGTATCTATTATTGTATCTCTTACTTCTGATCCACTTTCAAAACCAATAACCCCTTCTGAATGTAAAGCTTTGTTCAACGTTAGAACAAATGGAGTACTAGCTTTACCTTTTAATGTTATTTGTCTATACTCTCCAATGTTATTAATACGATCTTTTCCGTAAATAATTCTATTTATTAAAGAAGATATAGTAACTATTGTTTGTAGTTTGTAATTTAAATTTAACTTTAAATTATCCACACTTGTTGTTGCTACATTGTTTTTGTACTTAACATCTAGTATGTATGCTGTAGCTTTGTTATTTGTTCTCTCTACACTATTTATTGATAACTTTATAATATCATTAGTGTTAACGTTATTTGCTCTTAGAACTGAATCTCGTGTCAAAGAAGGTGCATTTAAGAAATACTTATTAGTATCTGCATCTATTCTAATAGTAGCTATTACCGTAGACCTAGATTCAGGTACGGTACCTGATATAGAATATACAGTTGCTTCATTTGTAAAACCACCATTTTCAACTACTGATGTTACGCTTGTAGTATTTACTGTTCCATACAAACCGGTATTTGTTAATCCAGTTACAGTAGCTGTACCACCATTACTATTAGGGTTTACAATATTAACATAGGAATTAATATCAATAGCTGGCATACCCGATGTTCCTGGTATAACTTGTTGAGCTCTACCAGCAAAAGCCATACTAGAGTTTAAAGATGAAAAAGACCCATCAACAATTAAATCACTTTGGTTAGTGTAGGTAACAACAACTCTATTATTTGCAGAATAAGGAGTTGATGTATTAGAAAACACTAGAGGTGTTTGCCCGATGGCAACGTTGCCTCCCCCTTGATTCCATTGAGTTATACTATCTAGTGAATCAGGGTTTTGAAGTTGGTTGTTTTGACTATAAAAAGTATACGGGTTGGATATGCTAGCGCCAAAAAAAGGCTCTGTTTCAGGAAAGTCAGCATTAAAAAGAGGATTAAAAGAAGAATTATTTACACCAAATTGATTACTGCTTATACAACTTGGTTGAGGAATCGCTGAAGGAGTAACGTATGGTTGGCTACTTGATACACTTGATATATAGTCCATATTTACTTGGGCAAAATCACTAGCCGAAACAACATAACCAGGTAATGGTTTTATTGTCCAAAATACAGAAGAAGCAATAGTGCCTTCGTTAATAGAAGTTATAGTGTCAGCTGGTTGACCTAAGAATATTCTATTTGACTTAATTTGAAAATCATTTCCATCAAATCCACTTGATGGTTGTTCAGCTGCATTTTCAGGAAAAACACCAACGTTATTAGAATAAGTTGTTTGAGAGGAGCCGTTTACACCATAAGTGCCTTCTAGTATTATGTTTTGTATATTTTCGTCACCAGCTGAAAACGTGTAACCACTGATTACTCCGGTTTGATTTACACTTGCATTCCCACTATTAGTTGGTATTCTAGTGGAGTTTGCTACTGTATCACCTACATACCCAGCGTCAAGTAAGTTATAACTAATAACAGTGCCAACTTGCGTTTCTATTTCGGGGAGTATTGGTTTAGCATCTCCATCAATGTCTATATTAATAGTAATATTGTTGCTTGGCATAACAAAATCATCAACAAAAGTTACGTTTACATTTACAACGTTATTTGCAACACTACCACCTACTACTGAATTAACAAAACTAACCTGAATAACTTCACTTGGTAGACTAACATTTGAATCAAAAGCTTGATAAAAATATATAGCACTATTACTTCCACCAGCTGGAAAAACAACAGTTGGTGTGGCACCACCTATACTAAAATCATTAGCAGAAACAGTAAAGCCACTATCAGGAGTTATTACTAATGTTGCCATCTGAGTTGTTAGTTGACCAGCTCCAGTTCCAGCTCCAGTGTCAAAATTATCTCCAGATGTTTCAGTTGCTTGGTATTGAGATACGCTATAATTTAATTCAGGCATATTATATATTTTTAATTATCAGGATCATTTTGTACAGTTAAAGTAAAGTCAGTTTGTACTGGAGCGGTTGATGCTGTTGGTATACCTATACCTTGAACTGTAAATTCACTAGTATCCATATTATTAGGCATCTCGTTTTCAGGTTGTAAAGTACCTGTAATTTTATTAAACCATTTGTTTTCTTTATTTATAAACTCCGGTACATGAGCACCTTGACCTGGGTTTGTTATTTGATTAAACTGATCGGTTTCAAAAGATTCAACATACCAACCATGTTTAGCTGATAAATTATAAAACTCACCATCAGATAAATTTGATAAAGGATTATTAGCTGCATCAGTAGTATTTACTGTAGTAAATTGATCTACTTTACTTTGAGTCCCTTCGTAGTTAAGAGTTTTAAACGATTTAACAGTTCCTGGTATATCGTTAAATAAAACGGTTAAAGTTGACTGAGCTGAAGTTTGTGCTCCATAAAACTTATTTCTATTTGTGTCTTCAAGATTTGCATCTAATATTTCAACATTGTGTTGATATACACCGTCAGCTTTTGTAGTTAAATACTTTCCACCAACTGATTCACCAGCTTGAGGAATAAATGATTTGAAGCTAACCCAACCTTTACCTCCTTCATTAAATGATACTGTTCTACTTGCGATGTTAGTTTGTTCAGCTTGAGTAAACTGAGTAAGATCGTTTGCTATAGATGGATTATATCCAAGTGTAACATTATACTCACCACTAACCTTATCAAAAGTACCTAAAATACTAGGTGCTGTTTTTAAATTTTTTCTAAACCAAGATTTCATACCAACATTAGATATTGGTGTTAATCCATCTCTTGATAATCTAAGTACAGCTCCTCTTTGTTTATCTGTAAAATACATCCTATAATTATCTACAGCTAAAGAATCTGGATCTTTAGATATTCCATATTCTCCCACAAATGGTATCGCTTCACCAAGCACTCTATTTGTTGCAACTAATTGAGGGTTTCCGTCAGCATTAAATACAGCATCTTTATTAGATAATACTTTTAGTGTTTTATCTTCTGTAAAAACAACAACGTCTCTATCTCTAGTTTTCAAAGCTTGAATTGAACCATAAGATGGATTTAAATCCTTAGTTATTTTTTCAGACATGTTAAATTCATTCAGGTCGTTTACTCCCGATGTTGAGTTGTATATTCCGGAGTATATCATTCCACTACCTTTAGTTTCTTGTTTGTACCCAGATATTGTTGTAGATACTTTAACTCCATTATCTATTTGTGGAGCATTAAAGTCATCTCTTATTCTATCAGATTCAACAGCATTACCAAATGAATAACAATTAAACCAAGATAATTTAACAGCGTATTTCCAAACCTCTGTATCAATAGAGTAGTATCCAGTTGCACTAGCTGAAACGTTACCGCTAGAATCAGTAAAACTAAGAACCTTAGTAGTTGTCTCTAATCCATCGTTATGTATAAACGTTATGTACTGACCAACTAGTATAGCTGTATTAGCTACGTCAACACTACTTCCTATAACGTTATGAGTTATTCGAACAGACATACCAGTGTTAGTAAACACCGCATTACTTAATTTAAAGTTTTCAAGAGTTGGTGTTAATATAGTTGTATCGTCGCCTCCACCTAATGCGCCGTCGGCTCCAAAATCTGTTGTTGATGTTGGCAGTGTTAAATCTACTAAACTTAAAGTACCATCATCTGCTTCAGACTTAACTTTTATATTACAATTAAATGGAGCATACGCACTCCAGTTATCTTGGGTTAGCACCATTGGTAAACCTTGCGTAGCTTCGTAGTATAAATCTAAGTTAACGTCTTCTTTGGGTTCTGTTTCCCAAAC
>Ga0208669_1000888_pt1 | contig 11363 bp, 9 predicted proteins | sample 21_taG_FD_184095 | JGI IMG/M metagenome (GOLD analysis project Ga0208669, IMG submission 184095) | Marine viral communities from the Subarctic Pacific Ocean - 21_ETSP_OMZ_AT15319 metaG (SPAdes) (version 2) | ecosystem: Environmental > Aquatic > Marine > Oceanic | place: Pacific Ocean | collected...
TTGCGTACCTACAATGGGAAAACAAAATTATTAGTGAGGGTAAAGCCCCAACTCATGCTAATACAGTAGAATGGTTAGAGGCTTGTGCAGATAAGTGGGCAAGTTGTCCTGCTGATTTTGCAAACAGCCGTGGTTTTGATGTATATGATCCATTGTCATTAACTAATGTACCACAATTAGAAGCAGCCGAATAGGAGAGGAACTAATATGGCTTATAAAGTATGTAAATATCGGCTCAATGCTGATGGAACAATACCAGACTTCTTGCACTTTGGACATAGCCCAATGGGGATGCATGGAGTTTATGTAGTTGTAGATAGCTCTACTGCATCACCTAGAGATAATGTTATGATAGGTATTGTTAAAGATGGTGGTAGCGGTGACTTTACTGAGATTGCTAGTAAGTCTGATCTACAAACTTATTTAACTTCTGTATCAGGGGATTGGACAGACCCAGATCCAACCGACAGTGATCCAGATAATACTAAAGCATTTGATAATGCAGCTCATGCTAAACTAGTATGGGATGCGTTAGACGCTTGTAATGCTACGTTATAGGAGTCACTGGAATGGAAGAAATATCACCAGTAATTTTCTGGAACGTAGTCTTAACGCTGGTGATTGGCCCAGCCATTTGGATGTTCAGGAATCTCATGGCAGAAGTTAAACGAATAGATATACTTCTGAACAGGACTAGAGAAGATTACTCTACTAAACAGGAGTTAAGAGAAGATATGCGTATGGTGTCAGAAGCTCTACATAGGCTAGAGGATAAACTAGATAAGGTATTAGAAAAAAGGTTATAGACAATGCAAATGTTTCAAGGATTTAAACCAGAAGGCATGAAGAAGATACAGCAACGTATGGGTTATACTGGCCCTGCTGAACAGTTCCAATCTTATTTGCAAGCTAATCCAGATAAGCAGATGATGATGAATAGCTATGTAAACAAAGCTATGAACATGGCTAGTGGTGGTTATGTACGTAACTTTCAAGCTGGTGGTTTTAATCTACCTGAAGGTTTTAATCCTGCTTCTTATGCAAAAGCTAATCCAGATGTACAGGCAGGTATTGATGCAGGTCAGTTTACTAGTGCAGCTGATCACTTTCAAAGGTTTGGTGGTGGTGAAGACAGACAGGGTGTAACAGGTTTTCCTGTACCTACAAATTTTGTTCCTGAAACTTATATATCTCCAGATCTTAATCCAGACTTAGCAGCTGATTTTGAACAGAGAAAACAAACTGATCCTAATCTTACAGCCCAACAGTATGCAGTAGAACACTTTACAAATTTTGGTGGTGCTGAAGATAGACCGGGAGTTACAACAGTTCCGGGTTTACCGGGAAATATAGCAGATAACAATATTAATACTGATGCTAGAGATGAGGTAACACAACCTCCACCAGCAGGTGGTACGACAGATCCACAACCTATACAACCTGATCCTGACCGTACATTTGCTACATTTCAAGATTTGCAGACTGCACCTAGAGAAAGTTTAACTCCAGAACAGGTGCACATACTTAACTTTTATTCTAATACTCCTGAACAACAAAAAGCTATAAATGCAATGCCACAATTTAGTAATGCACAGCTACCTATTGGACAGTATCAACCGGGTGTAAGAACATCTGCACCACCACCAGCAGGTACAGATGGTCAAACAGTATCACAAGGACCAATACCTAGTTGGCTAACACCACCACCAGAAGGTAGTGTAAATACTCAAGCATTAGTAACACATACTAATCCACTTACAGGAGAAACTTATACAACTTCTACAGGTGGTTATAGTGTTAATGTAGGTGGTGAAACAGATCAATCAGCAGATGGTACAGTAACAGGTGCTACAGGTGCTGGCTCTGTAAATGGTTCAGTGGTGTTATCAAATAGACCAGATGTAGCACAAGCTATAGCAGATGGTAATACTTTTGGTGTAGACCCAGCTACATTAGAAGGACTAACTGATGAGCAAAAAAATCAAAAAATAGCAGAAGCATGGTTTAATACATTTGGTAATAAAGAAGGTGTTAATCCTAATACTGGTTTATCTAACACGCCTAGTAATTTTGATAATGTGTCAGATCAAGTAATTATAGACTACCTAGATCAGTACCCAGATTTACGTGAGGCATTTGGTGGACCTCCTTACAGTCAGGCCACACTAGCACAAGCAAGATCGCACTATGCTGACTTTGGTAGAAAAGAAATAGCAGATGGTGGTAGGGCTGGTTTAGTAGTATTTGATTTATCACCTGAACAATTACAGTTAATGCGTTTTGCTAACGATGAGTATAAAAATTTTACACCTGAAGAACTAAGACGTACCTATATTCAAATGGGTGGTAATATACCTAATTTTGATAGGGGTGCTACATTATTAAATGCTGCTCAAAGACAACTGTTAAGAGATGAGTTTTCAGATTTAGCTGGTATGGATGATTATGAAATACAACAGCATTTTCTACAGTTTGGTAGACAGGAAATGCTTGATGGTACAAGAAAGAAACTACCTTCACTTGTACCTCCTGTGTCTCCATATGCAGGACTAACATCTATAGGTGATATATCTTCTGCTCGTATGGAAAGACCTACACTACTGGGTGATACTAGAGTTACAGCACAAGGTATACCAATTACACAAGGTACAGATGTAGTAACTACTACAGGACAGGTAGCAGGTGATCGTACCTCAACAACCACTACTGCTACTACACCAACAGGTGCTACAGCTACACCACAAGGTACAGTAGCACAGGTAGCTAGTACAACAGGCACAGCAACTGGTGTTCAAGGTGTGACAGATGCAACTACTGGACGTACTATGTCACTTACTAAAGCTAAACCAGATGCAGCACAACAGACTATCTCTGCTGTGTCAGGGCAGACTGCTGAGACAGGTACAGGCATAGCAATTGATCCTAGCACACAAGTACAACGTGCAGGTATGACAACAGCAGAAACAGTAGCTCCTGTTGCAAAAGCATCTGATGCTGCTATCTTTGTAGAACAGATAGTTGCACAGTCTGCTAACCCTACTGCCTCTGCTACTGTAGCTGGACAACTTAGTAATTTACTTACTGATTTTGATGCATCTAATCCTCCATCATGGGCTGCTGGTGCAATGAGAGCTGCTACTGCTGAAATGGTTAGAAGGGGATTAGGTTCTTCATCCTTAGCTGGACAGGCTATTGTACAGGCAGCAATGGAATCAGCCTTACCTATAGCACAGGCAGATGCACAGATACAGGCACAGTTTGAAGGACAAAATCTATCTAACAAACAACAGATGGCTATGTTCTATGCACAACAACGTGCTACTTTTATGGGTCAGGAATTTGATCAGGGTTTTCAAGCTCGTGTAATGAATGCAGCAAAAGTATCTGACATTGCAGATAAAAACTTTACTGCACAGCAACAGGTACAACTAGAGAATAGTAACATTGTAAACACAATGAACCTAAACAACTTAAGTAACAAACAAGCTGTACAGATGGCTGAGATTGCTTCATTAGCACAGCTAGATATAGCAAACCTTAATAACAGGCAACAGGCAGCTGTTCAGGAAGCACAGGCATTCTTACAGAAAGACATGACTGATGTAAGTAACGCACAACAGACTGCACTGTTTAATGCACAGCAACGTATACAGTCATTATTTACTGACAGTGCAGCAGACAATGCACGTAAGCAGTTTAATGCTTCATCTGATAATCAGTCAAATCAGTTCTTTGCTAACTTAGCTACACAGACTAGTCAGTTTAATGATGCACAAAGAAATGCTATTAGTCAATTTAATGCAGGACAGGAAAATACAGTAAGTAGATTTAACTCAGAACTTAACAACCAACGTGATCAGTTCAATGCACAGAATAGACTAGTTATTGATCAGAGCAATGCACAATGGCGTAGACAAATAGCTACAGCAGATACAGCCGCTACTAATAGAGCTAATGAAATTAATGCTACTGCATTACTAGATATTTCTAATACAGCTTACAATGATCTATGGCAATACTATGCAGACACAATGGAGTTTGCATGGACTAGTGCAGAGAATGAAAGAACACGTGCAGTAAACTTAGGTATAGCACAATTACAAGCAGATAATAATACTAACATAGCAGAGTTAAAGAATGACTTTCAATCCTCATTAGGCTTTGGATCATTGATTGGTTCTTTTTTAACAGCAGATAGCAGTAGCTTTGCAGGTTCTGCGCTAACTAAATTTCTAGGTTAAAAGGAGAATAACAACATGAATACTAACCCAGCAGGTATGGCTTACAAATTTTTAAATGTTAATGATGCTAAACAGGAAGAAGAGCCTGTAAAAAAAGGATTATTAAATAGACCAAGAGAAGCTATGAGTAAAGAAGATGCATCTGAGCTAGAAAGAATTACAAAGTATGTATCTATGATTAGACAAACAAGATTGGACACTAAAAATGCTTGATGGACCTATACCCGGAGCTAGTCTAACGCATGAACTAGGTGGTAGACCTTGGCAACAACCAGCTAAATATACAACAGTAGAAGAAGCACTGTCTTTCTACATGCCTAGATTACTAGATGAAACCTTTGTACCTGAATTGGTTAAGGTGATGCAACTGGGTATACCATTAACTACTATAGCAAATGCTATGCAATCAGGTGCAGTGATGCAGGGAGAGCACAGTATAGATGTGGGCATATTAATATTGCCTGTGCTTATAGAGTTGATGGCATTCATAGGTGACAGGGAAGGTGTAGAGTATACAGTAGGCACTGAAGATAATAATGTACCTAGAAATGTAGACCTAGACATAGCTATCTATAAGAAAGAACTTGATGATAAGGTACGTAATAGTATGGAAGAAGCTCCTGAGATGGAGGATGAAGAATTAGATGAACAACCTAGTGCAGATATATTAGGTGGTCTTATGTCGAGGAGGGTATAATGGCGTTTAATTTTGGTGCAGTAGCTTTAGGTGCAAGTGAAGTACTTGAAAAAGCTAAAGATCGTAATCTTAAAAAACAATTAGTTGAAAAAAAGTTTCAAGACGATATAAAACTAATGTTAAAGAGAACTGAGTTAGATGATGCTACATATAATACAAGATTAAAACAAAAGAAAGAAGAAGAAAGAAAAGAAAATATAGCAAATCTAAGTTTGTTTTATACTCCAGAACAGGTTAAAGCTATAATAGAACAAAGAGTAGAAAAGGTTGCTTTATCTTCGGCACAAGCTATGGATAACACAGGACTTAATCCAAAAGATTATCTTGAAATAGTAGAGAGTAATCCATTAACAGCAGGTCTTAGTGAAAAAGATTTTGAAACTATGGAAAGAGTAGCTATCAATGAATCAAAAAATAATCTAGATAGAAATCTTACTGCCTCTCCTACAGAGATGAAAATGTTTGCTGGTGCAAGCGAACTAACAGATGAACAGAAAGCTCCTAGTTCATCACGTGTTAGTCTTAAACCTTATAGAGATACATCAAAAATAAATACATTTGAGGGAACAATAAATGATTTAATTAGAGAAAAATTTAATTTAAACCCAGAAGATAAAGATTACAGTACTAGAGTTAAAGATATTGATAGTAGAATAGAAATGATACAGGGTAATATAAATCGTATAGCTATAAGTAAACGTACTAATAATAATAAAAAAGATATTACTAAACTAAACTTTCAAAATGTATATAAAAATCTTCTTACCAGTAATCCATATTTAAGTAAGAGTTATACATTGGGTATGGGAGATGAAATAAAAAAGATAACTGAGGGAAAAGCAGCAGATTTGGTGCAAGGTTTTTCTATGATTTCAAAACGATTTAACAAAATGTATTTAGGTAAAGGAAATTATTATGCAGATAGCCCAATAGCTAAAGCTATGGGTGAGCAAATTAAACTAACAGCAGAAGATTATAAAGGAAGATATATTGCAGATGTTAAAAGAAAGGCTGCTTCTGGTGATAATAGTGGTACTACTTCAGAAGCTGGTTCTATAAATAAAGTAGCAGGAGCTAAGTTTTTTCAAGATAAAAAAGCAAGAGTATTTAATAACAGAGAAGAAGCAATTAATATGGCTAAACAAAATCCTTCTGATGTGCCTGAAGTATTAAGTTTTAAAACAACTATAATAGTTAATGGTGAACCCAAACCAGCTTTAAAAACTATTATTTATTTTCCAGATGGCACAACAGCATGAGTCAATTGCTAGAAGATATGAGTTTAGATACTGGAGAAGAAAGTAGTAACGATACTAATAGTATTAGTATTGGTGAACAACCTCTATACACCAATAGTATACAGGAAGATATGAGTTTAGATAATGAAGATATAAGTTTAGATGTTGAAGAAGTACAACCTAAACCTACTACTACTGTAGAAAAAGATGTTGAAGAAGTAGAAGAAGTTACTGATCCTGAATCTGAAGATAATATACTAGCAAACACAGTATCTAAAAATATACTAGGTGATTTCTTACAATCATCACAGGGAACTGAAGCACTTGGTGCAGGAGTGTATGATAGGCAAATGGCACAGTTTCGTAAAGAAACTGAAGAAGAAAACATTGTATCTGAAGATATGAGGCCAACACCTGAATCAGTTATGCGTACAGGATTATCTGAATTAGATTTTATAGATCCTGAGATTACAAATTTTACAGATAGAACAGAAAAACTTGTAGATGGTGCACTAGAAAAAATAAACATGATAGAAACTACAGCACTAAATCAAGGTATGACAGAAAGCGAATTTGTACAAAAAAATATATATGATAATATGGAGGAAGGCCCACTGAGATCTATGTTAGAACTTACAGGTGCTTCTGGTTTTAAAGGTCTTATGTATTTTCAATATGGTTTTGGTAATGTAGTAGGTGGTTTTGCTGATGGTGTTGAAAATTTAGCAAAAGAAGTACAAACTTCATATCCTAATGCATATAAAAAAATTACAAGCAGAGATCCCAGATCTTTTGCTAACCAAGTTACTAGAGATGCAGGAGATTTACTGATGTCCTTAGAAGGTGCATCATTAAATGTTTTTGCTAAATCATCAAAAGATATAGCTAAAAGTGCTGGTGTAAATATAGATCTTTTTAAAACAGGATTAGGTCAAGTGAAAAAAGATATTAAGAAACAAAGGCAAAAGAATTGGGGTGATAGGTATTTTGAAAGTGCAAAAATAAAACCAACAGGTTTTGATACACGTAAGTTAGAAAGGATAAAAGCAGATCTAGATAGAGAAGCTAACGTACCATCTTTATTTAGAGATTCTAAATTAAATCCTGATTTGTTAAAAGCATCTACATTAGAAGCTACTAAAAAAGCAGAAGAACTTGCTAGTAAAACAGCTAGTAAGTATATAGATAATGATCCTGATTTAGTACAGGAGCTACAAGATCAGATAAATTTAGATAGTAGATCTTCTGAAACATTAAAGATAACTGCTAGTGCTACTACAAGTCCAGAAAAAATAGCTAGGGTAGAAGCAATAACAGGCAAAACAATATCTAAAGTAGATGAAGAAACAGGTGAATTAGTTATAGATCCTGATGAAGTTAGATTAGCAGGTATAGAAGTTTTAGATGAAAAAGCAAAAGGTCTAGAAGGTGCTCTGTTCAATCCTACATTAAGTGTAGAAAGTTTTGACTCTTTAATTTCTGTTGTTGGAGATTTAAAGAAAAGACATCCTAGTTATTTTGATGATGTAGTAGTAGGAGAAAATTACACTGCTGTTTATGGTACACCTCCTAAACTTAAACTAACTGATAAAATATTTAATGCTATGGTAGAAGAGGATTTAGTAGGTGATCCAGAGTTTTTAAATAGCTTAACTAACTATGGTATGAAGTTTGAAGATTTTATGTTGGCTGTCATGGGATCTACTAGTCAAGCTGGTAAGCTACTAAATAAAGTTAGCCAACTAGCTACTAAAAAATCTGCTACTGGTAGAGGTGTGCCTAAAATTTTAAATGAGAGTGAGGGTTTAACTAGAAAAGAAGTAAAAGAATTACAAGAGCAAGGTTTATTAAGTAAAATATTTTCTGGTTTTGTTAGATGGGAAGGTATACGTAGAGGGTTACTAGTTTCGCAGATGAAAACTGCATCAAGAAATGGGTCTTCTTTTTTAATTAGAAGTCCACTTGAAGGTGTTGAAAACTATTTAGATACTGTACTATACAACTTAGCTAATGAAGGTATTGGTAAAGCTGGTAGATCTCTTGTGTCATGGACTAATGTTAAAGATAGTTTTAGACATATGAAATATGCATTTTCTATGAGAAGCTATATGGATCAAAAAGAATATGTAGATTTTATATTAGCAGATAAAACAATGGGTGGGTTACACAAAAAATTATTTGATAATATAAATGAGATACGTAAAGGTAGAGAGTTTAAAGGTGAGGGTAAAATAACGGCAGGTGCAAATGCAATATTTGAAATTGCAGAAACTGGTGTAGATATACTAAATATACCTAACCGCTTTCAAGAATTTGTTACAAGAAGGGCTACATTTTTAGCTGAACTACAGAGACTAGTACAACGTGAGTACGATGTTAATTTTATAGAAGAAATTAATAATGGTAAGTTGGCTAGTTTTATTAATGATTCAATGGCTCCTAATAAAAACACAAGAAGTTTCTATGACCTCGCAGCAGAAGCAGCAGAGAAGGCTCTAGATGTAACGTATGCAAAGACACCTGATGTACCAATTTTTAGAGAGGCTTCTAATATTATTGTAAAATATGGACTTACTCCAATAGTAGATTTTCCACGTTTTATGTTTAATGGAATGGAACTTATAGCACAGTATTCACTTGGATCACTGGTAGCATTAGGACAAAAGGTAGGAGGAGCTAGTAGCCTAACTCGTACAGGTAGAAAATATTTAACTAGAAACATAACAGGTTTAGCTGCTATATATGGTTTATATAAATACTTAGAAAGTGATGATGCACCTGAAGATTATAAACAAATTAGACTAGGACCAAATCACTCAAAAGAAATAGAAAAACTAGAGAAAGAACGAGATAGTATAGCCATTAAAACACAAGTAAATGGTTTAGATGTACTGATTCCTAAAAATAAAGACATGATAGGTACAGGAGAAATACAAGGTAGATATGATGCACTTACTAGAAAGATAGCAAAACTAGCTATTGAAATGCGAGAGCCTCAAATGTCCTTAGATGTATCTGGTCATTATCCTATGAGACAAGGAGCTTTTCTAGCTAACATGGCAAGAGAAGCTATAAAGGCTAGAGGATCTATATTAGATTACGATAGAGAATGGTACATGGGTACGTACTGGCCTGAAGCTAAAAGAAAACTAGCTACTTATTTTGAAACATCAGAAGGTAAAGAAGTAGTAGATGTTATTACAGGTGCAGGTACTGCTAGAGGTACAGGTGCACCTGTTGTACAACTACTTGTTGATTTATTTAGACCGGGAGAGTTGGATGGATTATCAAGTAAAGCAATGAATGAAAAAATAGCTTACACTTTAGGTAATTACGTTCAAACACATGTGGTTAAACTTATTGAGATAGCAGAGATGCAAAGGATACTAGGTGATAGAACTTTAGAAAGAAAAGATGTAGCTACTGATCCCAGTCCTGATGTAAGTACTTTCTATGATAATTTTACTAGACCTTTTAGACAAAGTGGTATTGCAAATTTATTTGATCCTGAATCTGAGGCAAATAGACCTACACGAGTAAGTATCTTTGGTAAAGATAGGGAGCAAAGGTATCAACCTATACTAAATCTTTTAGCAGGTTTAAATATTACTGCATTACCAAATGAGTCAGGTGAATACTTAGAAAGTTTAGGACTTGCTGAGTTTATGTCTGGAGCAAAGAAAAGTATAGTTCCATCATACAGAAGATTAACAAATAAATATATACAAAATAGGTTGCCTGTTGTAGTGCCTATTATGAAAGAGGTAATGGAACCTATATTTATAAAACAGTACGCTAAAAGTTCTCAAAGAAATAAAGAGCTATACTCAGAAGAGGATTATGTTAAAAAAGAATCCCTGATGTATATGACAGAATGGTTAGGAAAACTACGTAGCGTGGGTAATGTAGTTGCTAATAGTAAGCTAAGTAAGAGTATACCTACAGAGCAATTAAGATTTTATATAGCACTAGACAAATATAAAAAAGTACCACGAAAGCAAAGAGTAGCATCCTCATCTCGTTTTATCGAAAAATATGATAGACCTCCTGAAGTATATAACACTAAAGATTTAGAACTATTGTTAATAATCAATTCTAAAATTAAAGAAACAATAGCTAAAACAACATCTAAAATAAAATAGCTACCTCTTATCTCCGCTACCCTGTATCGTACCTTTCTTTAGCCTAGCTTCTAGCTTATCTTTATTCTGTTTAGCTATAACACTCAACGACATATCAAGATCAGATGCCAGTGCTGCACAGTACCACAGTACATCACCTATCTCTGATGCTAGTTGTTCCTTCCAATCGTGAGGCATGGTATCTTCACCATCCCTAATAAGTTTCTTTACCTTATTAGCTACCTCACCTGCTTCCCCAACCAAACCTAAAGCTGGATATGTAATTCTATATTCTCGTGGATATATAGCTGTTGTCTGTGCGATCTTTTGGTAATCATTAAAATCTAACATTGCATATCTCTCCTTTAACCAGTTAAGTGCTGACTGTTCTAAGTTGCTCTTCATGCTTTACCTTTCGTAGTGTCTCAAAGTAGGCTTTGTTATAACCACGTTCCCACTCTCTAGATTGCATAGAGTTCTCTTTGTATGGGTTAGTATACTTTGCTCCCCTATAGAAAGCATCGTAACCTCTACGCCATTGTATCTTTAATGGTGCATCATTTTTGTTTAATCCTCTACGCATAATATGTACTCCCTTAATTAGTTAAATCAACAACTTCACACACACCTGCTGAACAGGCTAGTTCTCTACCACCTGATGTGCCATCTTCCTTTTCATAGTCGGATAGCTTACTCCAATCTATTCTGCTTGGCATACGCTTAACCATCTCCATGCACGTAGACTTATCTACCTCCTGATAGGGAGCTTGTTTATACACATGCTCACTGTAAGGTAGGAAGCTAATGCCTGATAGATCATCAAAGTTTTCATATACCCATGCTCCTACTTCCATCCATTCATTTTGTTTAACTGATATTGTAACAGATGGTTTGTGTTCACACCAGTGTGTTTGATACGTTAGCCATAAATTTAATTGTTCTATAGCTGTCATATCATTACGTGTCACAGCCCCTGTTGGTGCAATAGTAGGAAAGCTAAACACTGTAGTGTCTAATGGCTTAGTAACGTCAGGCTCATTAGGTATACCCATATCAACCATGAACT
>Ga0208669_1000893_pt1 | contig 11320 bp, 18 predicted proteins | sample 21_taG_FD_184095 | JGI IMG/M metagenome (GOLD analysis project Ga0208669, IMG submission 184095) | Marine viral communities from the Subarctic Pacific Ocean - 21_ETSP_OMZ_AT15319 metaG (SPAdes) (version 2) | ecosystem: Environmental > Aquatic > Marine > Oceanic | place: Pacific Ocean | collected...
CCATGTACAGCTGCGATATGTAGCCAGTGTTGTGCATATAATAAAGATTGCTCGTGCCGCTTTCAACCCAGTTGTTGGGTAGGACTCGCTTACGATCAAATGAATCAACATCTGCTATCGCTTGGAGATCAGTGCTTGTATTACAGAATGCTTCGTATCTACTCATGCCATTGCCATGCTTCTATTATTATGCAAAATGGTTACATTTGGTATGATTACATTATGTATTAAGGCCATTATAAGACTCATAATGACCACGTCTTCGCTTTCAACATACATCTGCTCAAGCTCTTTTAATTGCCTCATTACTTCTATCATTCTATCAATCTGTTCTGCGTCACCCATATTTACTCACTATCTCCGCAAAATGCTCTGGTGTACCCTTACCCTTGGCAGTGTTGTAATACTTCTTCCAATACAATGCTTGGTCCTCCAAGGTTCGTGGCAATGGCTTTGGTACACGCCTATAATGTAAACGACAGAATACGATCTGCGCTGCTAGGTTGGTTGTTAATATGTACTGCCAATCTTCTTCTTTTGGAGTTAGGAAATATTTCCAATCCAACATACAGACAGCTGCGACAAGCTTCATCAATGATTCACGATATTTCAAATAATTGGTACAGATATCCACTGCACTAAATGGCTCACATTGCATGAATCCGCGAGCGGGGCCTTGGATCTGCTCCAGATACACAAATTTAGACTCTACTAGTCCAGTATTGTAAACCAGGTCAATGGCTTTTGGGTCAGCGTATTTCTCACCCATCTTATTCAAGACATCGGTTATGAGACCGCGCATTTGTCCTTGATCAACCACGTTTCTTCCGATATTGCTTTGCAGTTCTTCCTTGCGATTTCAATGCTTTATTCTTCTTATACTTAGCACGCTTACGTTCTTTTGCCTTTTTGTTGGGCATTACTTGGCCTTGAACATGCCTTCTAATACATCGGTAACGACATCTACTATCTTTTCAAAGAAGATCTGCTCTTTTTCTTCGCTTACAAATGGTATGTCAATCTTTTTATTGATTGCCGTTGCAATGCTATCTGACATCTCATCAGATGCCAAATGTGCCATTGCTTGCTCTTTCATTCTATCGGCTTGCTCTTCCGCAAGCTTTACAAGCATGTCTTTCATATTCATTTTACTACTCCCATTATTATGTTTACTATGATTGGAAATACCACGATCGATATCGTACCCATTAAACTAAGTTTAGCAAGTGCTCGTTCGTGGTCCTGTACGGTTCCATTTAATTTTTCCAAATGCTTTTCCACACGTGACATCATATTGAACAATGTACGCTGCCTTTCGTCTAGCTTGACCATCATTGCGTACATGTCTTTCTCTGTGCCCATCATCTTGGTCCATGACCATTGATACGGCCTTTGAGAAAACTGAGGTCATCAGAGAGTTCACGCCAAAAGTCTTCACGCTTCTCATCCGATCTATTCATTCGGTCAATAAGCTTTACATTGATACCCATTGCAGAATCAAGTACAGACTCCATTTTGTGTATTGATTGCTTTATCGATTCTAGGTCTTCGCTCTGTTCCTTTTGACTTTGAATAAGATTGTAGATCATAAAGCCGAAGAGCAAAAAGACGAAACCAGCTGCTCCGATCTGTAAATATAGGTCCGCCAACTCAGTCATCGTTCTTCCCTAGTACTTTATCTAATAAACTTTTATTCATTTCCGTTAACCTTTGCTCTCTTTCTGCTTCTAATGGTTCCATTCTTTCATCCAAGTTTTGCTCAAATTCAATCAGTGCTTCTTTGATATGCGCAATATCCTTTGCATTGTTATCAATGGAAGCATTTAGCGTAAACCAAGCACTGCACAGCGTAACGATGAACATGACCAACTGAATGGCCCATCTAACGCTAATATGTATTTGTAATTCATCATTGAGTGGCTCATTGCTCACAACACCATCCACCATGCTATGGCAGTTTCAACAACCAGGTCAGACATTGTATTGTACGCCCATTTCTTTTTAGAACCGTATGGTCGCCAATCCTCGATTATCCACTCAAATACTTCCCAAGCGATACCAAGTATCAATACGCCCATTACGCACCAAAATGGGGACCAAGAGAGCCATTGGAATATCTTGCAAAAGAATGCACCAGCTGCGAGGTGGTAACTGGTCCAGCCATCTAACTGTCCAGTGCGTTGTTGCCAGTTCACCAATCTTGCTAATGGACTATTCATCTTTCTACTACTTTATTATTGACAAGTTTATGTTTTACTAAATCCATTCTTCCATTGCTACTCGTATGCTGTGCTTCGCATACTTTCACCAATTCTTTTTCACAAGTCTCAAAGCTATCACTGCGCTTTGTGATCTCGCCATCTACCCAAAGAAAATAGTCCTTTGCAGCACTTGGGTATGTAAGTGTGCTCAAATCACCATTAGCCAACTGAATCGTTTTCTTCATTCCTGGCCTATTATTCTTATGCAGAACAATGTCGTGACCTTGAGCACACTTACGCACTATCATTAGTCGTTCTCGTCGCCCGGGTCATGGGGTGAATGGTCATCTGACTTTGCCAATGACTCTTCCAACATTCTTACAAATCCATCCTTGCTTACAGCGAGTTGCTGTTGGATAAAGTTGTTACTATTGATCTTATCATCGATATTCTTCAAATGTAGATACATCTGCTTTTGCTCGTCATTAAAGTCCTCATTGACATCGTATTCAACATCATTGAGAGTTAGAATAACTGGCGGTTGTTTTTCGTTTTTAGCCATTATTTGACTCCTTGTTAGTTAATTAATTATTCAGCGTACTTTGCTTTTGCTTTAGTTAGTAATGCAGATTTAACATCACTATCTTTATATTCTACGCTATGCTTACTTAAATATTTTTGCAACTGAGCAACTGTCCAACTATCTGCTGGTTCACCACTTGGATGTCCATTTTGAGAAACATAGTATGCTTCTTTTTCATCATCACCCCATAATGATTCAGCAACTTTCTTTACTTTTGCATCTTCTGATGAAAGTATAGAATCTGGATGTACTACATGGCGATGATATGAAACACCACCAATCTGACTTCCATTATCCATTACTTTGGTGGCTGTTCTCACTTGTATTGAGTAATCACCTTTTACTTCGATTTGGTCTACTTCGACCACTTTTTCTAAAGCCATTTTTTATTCCTATTTGTTATTTGTTCCAATCTAATTATCCAATTAGATAAAATATGTACAAGTAATTATTGCATGACCATCTGATGACCATTCTGCTCCTGTCATAGTAGTTGCTCCAGTCGCTGCATCATTAATATAAAGCGATATATACGAAACATCAGCCCCTATATATCCATCAATATTATATCCAGCAGTAACATTAAGATTTAAACCAAGCCCAATATTTCCTGAAGATTTATATTTGTCACCATTTGCAGATGTATATGGTAATCCAGTAATCCGAGCTGCTCCAGATACAGAGCCTAAGCTACTTGTTGCAAGCCTTCCTGTTATAGTTACTTGATTTCCAATTCTTATATATCGACCCGCTGTGTTTCCATCAGATGTTGCATTATTACTACCATCACTTAAAACTGGTGTCCAATCGCCTTCTTCATAAACTAATCCATCATCACCAGAAGGCTTATTATGTATGGTTGTGCCATTGGATACAGTTCCGTGAAAATCATTACCTGACTTATCAAACCATTTATCACTTGATATTCCAGACCCATCGTATTCAGCTACTGCACCGATTGGGACTACTGAGACATTATCAATAGTATAGTTTGTGGCTGTACCAGCACTTGTACATCTAAATCTTAAAACCTCAGAACCTGTTGTGCCATATATAATTGAGGTAATTGTTTTATTGCTATCTACAACCCCCAGCACTCGATCTCCACTTGCACCACCCGCAGTCAATGCTGTATTATCATATCGTAAAGAAATAGTAGAGCTACCACTTGAATAACCACTTATTTCAGCCGTTACTCTATATGCTTTCCCTGCTGTTAATCCAATGGATTGCTGAAATTCATCATTTAAGGTTTCTTGGTCAGTTATAACAGCCGCTCCTGAACTGTGTGTTGCTGTCACATTAGTTGCAGTCCACCCACTAACATCAGAATCAAAAGTACCATTAGTTACCAAGCTCGTCTGATTCGCACCTTTATATTTAAAAGGTACTGATGCACCAGAATAGAGTTCTTTTACTTCAGTAGCTGTTAAAGGCGTATTCCAAATTTTAACACCAGCAATTTGACCTTGAAAAGCAGTATCAACTGGTTCTGCTATTTTAACATTGCCAGCAATGTCTGGGATTGTAGAGGAATCTGAACCTGTTGCATCTAATCTGCCATCTAAATAAAAATTCCAAGTAGCTCCATCTCTTGTTAAGACAACGTGTTGCCATTTATTAGCAACAATAGTTGTATCTGGATTTAGCTCTACAGTTCTTGTACCACCATCCTGTACATCTATTTCCCAATTATCACTTCCATCGATTCCAAATCTCCACCAATTATCACTATTCTGATACTGACCAATAAACTCGTGCCTTGCACTAACATCTTCTGGGTAAACCCATAAGTCAATGGAAAATGAATCACCGAAACCACTTGGCATAACATCTCCACAATCAACTATATCATTAACACCATCAAATCTATAATAAGGAGATGACATTGTATTGGCTACATGGCTTTGTTTACCTTGAGATAATACATAATCAGCGTGAACCGTAGCTCCTGAATCTTGAGCCATATAAACATCAGTTACAGATGCGTTACCAAGTGTTACTGAGTTATCTGCTACTCCTGTTGTAGCTCTACCTATTACTGTTTGATTAGTCGCAGAGGCATCATCAGTTCTTGCCGCATATCCAATGCAAGTGTTTTCATTTCCGTCAGTTATAGTGTCTCCAGCATAATTTCCCAACGCTACATTTGAACCGCCTGTATTAACATCGTGCAAAGATTGAAACCCAACTGCCACATTATTTGCTCCACTTGTCAATGCAGTAAGAGATTCATAGCCAATTCCAATCGTGCCTGTCATTCCTTGAGCATTGCCTGTTGCATCCACGGCATTATAACCTATCGCAATATTTCCTACAAAATCTATATTATTGTTTAAAAGGTCTCCACCAAGTAAGGCATTTGTACCAATAGCAATATTGCCATCTATTTCTGTAGTAGAGCGATAACCTTCAACAGCACCCATTGCATCAGTACCGATTGCAATGTTATGATTTCCAGCGTTTGCCGATGCCGCTACCCCACCTGAACCATCTCCACCTTGCAAAACATCCATAGCTTGATAACCGAGTGCGATATTATTAGTTCCTGTTTGCATATCGTTCATAGCCTCATAGCCAATAGCAATATTCTTAGTTCCAGTTGTTAACGCAGTAAGAGCATAATACCCCATAGCAACTGTTCCGTTAGCAGTCGTATTACTAATTGCCGCCCCAGTTCTTGTACCTACGAGGGTACAATTTGAAACAGCTCCAGTTGCGGCATCTAAAGATGCAGTTCCTATTGCAATATTCGCTGAACCAGTATCAATTTCACCAGCGGCAGCATATCCAATTGCAACATTACCATCTGCTGTTGTAGCATTGGCTTCTAAATCATCTAATGCACCATATCCTACTGCGACATTTCGAGTTCCTGTAGTAACAGCCTTTAAAGCATTTGAACCTATCCCAACATTATTTGCCTCTGCTCCAGCCGCACCTTTACCAGCTTGAGCTCCAACATAGACATTATCTGCTCCAGTTGTTGTATAACCAGCTTGGTAGCCGATTGAAGTATTGTCGTGGGCAGTTGCGTTTGTAAATAATGCTTCTTGCCCTAATCCAGTATTCCTTGAACCAGCGGCATTTGTTTTTAGAGATGCAAAACCAACTGCTGTATTATTATTACCAGTAGTGGCTAAAAGAGATTGGTGTCCCAGAGCTGTATTTGCCGCCCCAGTTTGATTTGCCTTTAAACTTTCATAACCAATAGCCGTATTATAATATCCAGTTGTTTGAGCTTCTAAAGATTTATAACCTATAGCAACTGTTGCATTGAAAAATCGGGCATTTCCAGTACCAGCTTGATTATTTAATGCACCATAGCCAATACCTACTGAACCATCATTATCATTTTCATTTGCTAATCTTAATACTCCACTACCAATGGCAATATTAAAAGAGCCAACTGTATTAGTTGTTAGAGGTGCTTGATATGTAGAGCTATCCCAAGAACCTATTGCGACATTAGCCCCACCAGATGTGTTATTTTCTAAGGCGTGACCACCTATGGCGACATTAGATTCTCCATTCGATAAATCATTTAGAGCGTGGTAGCCAATCCCAATGTTATAATCAGCATCATCTGTTTGAGTCCCTGTACCCCCAGCAGACTCTCCAATGAATACATTATAATCTCCAGCACCATCAGAGTCACCAGCATTTTTTCCAAATATAGTATTTGATACACCACTATCATTATTAGATAGTGAGATTCGGGAGTTGTTGTCTAATACTAAAAATTGGATGTCTGTAGAATTTTGATTTGCTATTATAAAAGAACCATCATTACTTGCTCCACTCTTATTCATAGAACCAATAAACATATCACAGCCATCACCAGTTCTAAATTGTATCGCAGAGAAAGCAGTATCAGTTGTACTTGCATTTTCTAACTTCAACAACGCATTTGCATCTGTTGTAAAATTATCTACTGAATATGCAACATCAAGAGTTTCTTTGACGTGAAGTCTACAGTCTGGAGAGTCCTCGCCAATTCCTGTATTGCCTTTTATATATGTTTTACCAGCACCATAGACAGTCATTAAATCTGTTCCATCTTTATCGCCAACTCTTAATGCGTAAACATTATCATCATCACCAGCACTAATTCTTAACCCATAGCCATTTGTAGCGTGTGTGTTATATATGTCTACTGCTGGGTCACCACTATCCGACACTGTGACTTCGAGCTTGTGTGTGGGATTATTTGTACCAATTCCCAAATTAGATGTAGCACCATCAATTCTCATTACCTCTGTACCAGCACTACCACCATCATTTACTTGAAAGATTATATCTTGGTCAGATGTGTTATTTCTTATATAAGTATTGCTTCCATCATTCCAAAGTTGGGCATCTGAGTCAGCTCCCATAGTCAATGCTTTATCATCGCCTAAATTTATATTTTGAGCTAAAGTTAAATGACCTTCGTGAGTAAATCTTCCAGCTTCAGTAATTGCACCAGCACCATTTGTAGTAGTTTCAAATACAATATCTCCATCACTACTTGATGTAACAAATTTAATCTTTCCTCTATTTGCTCCAGCAGACTGCTCACCTATAATAGATGTGGTTGCTCCTGTAAGAGTCATATCACCACCAGATACAGTTACATCACCAGCAAAAGTAGCATTGCCAGTTGTCCTTGCAATAACTAAAGCATTTGAAACATCAGAAGTATCTATAATAAAATTATTTGCATTACCATCATAACGCAAATCTGCTCCTGTTGAACCACCAGCAGCTTCACGAAATGAAATCTTACCAGAGTTTGCTTGGTCTGCTGTATCAGTTCTTATAATAATTGTCGGGTCTGAATCACCAGCAATTTCAAGCAATTCTGTGGGCGTGCTATCGCCAATTCCCACCCCAGAATCTTTTATATGAACAACATCTGAGGCATTGACTCTGAAAGACATTACATCAGCAGAGGCGTGATGCTGATATACTATTCCACCAGCATCTACATCACTTGCATCGCCAAAATCAATAACACTATATCCTGTAGCTCCAGCAATCAGAGCCATCCTTGCTTGGTCGCCAGTATCGTTATTATTTTGAATAACAAATTTATTACCAGCAATTAATGTCGGTAATGTTCCAATACCATCTTGGATGTAGGTAACAGCATTTGTACTATCCACTTTAAATACATCACCAGCCGCACCATTTTTGCGTACCACCAATGCTGTTGTAGAGTCTACATCTATTGTTGATGTGCCTTCTATTACTTCGGATAGGGTCAGACCAATGCCGCCAGATACGGTCAAATCACCAGTTACACTTAACGAACCATCAATCTCTCCGCCATTGCCCAGGTCTTGCGGATTGCTTTGCCCCATTGGATTAAACATCTTAGATCTCCACCGTTCTTACTGCACCAGTAGTGGTGCTTGTTGAGTTGTAATTAAAGTATACCGTATTACCAAGGCCACGAGGTACGGTTAGATAAATTTGTGTATTCTTGGGTATGATTAGGTCATTGGATGCATTTACATCTGTAGCAGATGTTGCAAAATTAAAGTAAATCTCTACCGCACTGTAAACTCCAAGCGTTGATGTCATTGTTGCTAGTGCTAAGTGAATTGAATTATTTACATTGGCAGATGAACCAGCCGTTCCAGCTGAATTAACACTCCACTCGCCACCTACGGTTGCATTTAACGCTTCTTGAACTGATCTTTTATGTAGTTTTCCCATGATTAACTCGATTTCCTGTAAACTATTGCGAAGTCACCACTGGCCACCGCTACTGAGGACCATTCGCCATATATTGTTTGACCCGCTAGGACCGTTACGCTACTTAATGTATCCCAGATATCTGTATCCACCGATGTTGCCGTAACTACACAATCAACTGATAATGCTTGTATTGCTACATAGGTATGGGAATTAACTGTGGCGTTTGTGACGTAATCATAGCCACCGCCACCAAGGCGATTTTCTGCTTCTTGAGCAGTGTAACGATGTAAGTTTGATGTTGCCATTTCTTCTCCTATCTCTCTAAGGTGTTGGCAGACCGTGAACGAGTCCAGCTAAAAAGTGTTACTTTTTCTTCTTAGCGAACATTTTCTTTTTTGGTGCTGCTTTTGGTTCTTGTTTAACGATTTTGACACCGGGAAACTTGTTTTTTAATACTTCATAACCATCATTGACCTTCTCTTGTGCCACTTCTATTGAGTCAGTGTGCATATAGTGGTTATCTTTTTTTAATACTATCATAATAATATCTCCTACTTATACAATGGGCGATGACACGTCACCGCCCATTGCGTTACAACACTAAGGTTTAAGTATTACAGAACTCAATTCCTTTTACATGGTTGCTAGTTGTAATAACTGCACCATAGATTATGTCGGCAACTACCTTCGTGCCTAAATAATCCACAGAATATTCGCTTTGTACCCGAATGTCCTGTTGTACTGCTACAGCTATCGCTGACTTATGTACCAAGTATCCAACTTCGATTCCATCGGAAGAAGTTGTTGGTATCAATGAGCTAGTGTAGACTGGAATTCCAAAAAGCATTCCAACTTGCCCAGTATTCATGGCAGCATTGTCTGCTCCAAAACCAACACCAGCGGAAGTACTTGTTGATCCACTAACACCAGCAGCAACAAATGCTTTGGCGTTCAATAGATCAGCATAGATAAGTGGATTCACGAAGAATGCACATTCATCTGCTGGAATATCGTTTGAAATCAAGGTTCCAAGCGCGGTTTCGACATCAGCATTACTCATACTGTTATTAGCAGCAAGATCCTGATTTGTACCAATGGTTTGAAGCAATGCTTCTATCTTGGTATCGACAGCTTTTGCAAGTCCATATGCCATTGAACGCGCATACTTATCAAACAATTGCTCATTGGATTGAATCATAGCCAAATCTTCGAAAAGTTTTGCGCTATAAATGTGTTGATCAATCGCAAGGTCGATGTCGGTTTCTGTTGCTACACTATAAGCCACACCAGTGTTCACTGCTTTGGTCGCAGTAGCCACTTCTTGTACGGTTGGTATGTGTAATACATCCCCAGCTCCTTTAACCAAACTTGAGTAATCGTCAAAGAATGGTTTAAAAACTAGGTTTTTTTCAAAGTAGCGATAAACTCCATCAGCCCACAGCTCTGGAATAAAGACATCCAGCTGTGTTCCTCTTGTTGTATCACCACTAAAGACTCCATAAGCCATTTAATGGCCTCCTTTTATTATTTCGGGGTCCGCTGATAACTCGCAACAATCTTATCCCAGTGCTTTACTCGATCATTCCTATCCATCTTTGTCCAATCTTTAGGAACTTCGTTTGCAGCAACAGCGGGATTGCTCGCTACAGCTAATCGCGGATTGTTTTCAGTTAGTTTTGAATGAAGAGCGCGAAGCTTTGATAACGGTAGGTCACCAAATGTCTCACGGTCTTCCTCACTTAGGTCAGCTAGTATCTCTTCTCTCATGCGTGCTTCATCTTGTTGAGCCATCTCTACGATCGGTTCAAGCTCTGCAAGCCTTGATGCACGTTCTTCTGCCAGTTGCTGCCATTCATTCTGATCTTCCAATTGTTTTTGGCGATCAGAATCAATCTGCTTTTGCAACTTTGCGAGTTGAGCTTCACTTTGCTGCGCTCGAGATCTGTACTTTTTAGCATCTGCTATCAACTGATTAACTTCCGAGCTTTGTTCCTCAGTTGATTCTTGGCTTTCAGGAGCCACCTCTGTAGATACTTTGGGTTCAACAGGCGATCTAGTGCCTTCCGCTATCTGCGGTGCTTCCGCTTGCGTGGTTGCTTCTTCGGACATGCTGTCCTCCTTTTACATTCGTATGATCGTTGGTCGGTTTGTAAGTCTGTTCAAATTCTTTGTTATATTTCTTGCAAATAATAATGCAATGCGCTCCTCTACCTCTGGACCAACCTTTTGATGTCGCGCCACGACCCTAGCTTTGTCCTTGCGCATGGTCACCCGGCTTTTGCGACCTGGTTTACCAAAACGACCTTTTTGTAGAGATATCATCTTCTGAGCTTGTTCCGGGTCATTGATACCATAATTGATATGCAGCTCATCGCTAACACTGCTGCTCAGATACTTGAATTCTCTCCACATGGTCCCGGTCAATGTGAGGTCCGGCGGATTGATATTAGTACTGACTTGATTCTTGCCGGCCTTACGTTGCGCTTTACGTTTGGCGTATGCCGGTGTATAAACGGCAAATGGTTTACCAGTGGCATCAATACCATCTTTTGCCTGTGATATATGGGTAAAGGCAAGATCCTCACCCATGGCCTTTAGGTCATTACCAGTGAATCGAATGACTTCCTTAATTTTGAATACGCTCATAGTACTGCTTCAATGTTTCCGGCTTACGATATTTACCGGTCTTTTTCTTATTCTGTATGTTGTTGCGCGCTCGTGCACGGTCTTCCTTATATTCACTATCAGACGACACTGGTATCCACAAATGCCGACAGTTGTAGCCACCCCTGTCCATAAAACACCCGGGGAAAAGGTTTTCAATTTGCTGTCTGGTCAAAGGTTGCGCTGC
>Ga0208669_1000896_pt1 | contig 11298 bp, 4 predicted proteins | sample 21_taG_FD_184095 | JGI IMG/M metagenome (GOLD analysis project Ga0208669, IMG submission 184095) | Marine viral communities from the Subarctic Pacific Ocean - 21_ETSP_OMZ_AT15319 metaG (SPAdes) (version 2) | ecosystem: Environmental > Aquatic > Marine > Oceanic | place: Pacific Ocean | collected...
TCTACAGTTGTAGATATTTTAAATTCATCTATCATTCCAGAAAAATACTTATGATCAGTTTGCATAAAATAACCAATCTTAAATGCTTCAGCTATTCCAGTAATATTTGCATCACAAGCTTCAGTAGCCCCCGCAACACCATTTCTATAAAATGTAACATTATAACTTCCAGAAGTTCCACTGGCCACTACATCGAATTTTTCCCATTTATTAAATTCAACAGTAAATCCACTTTCATGATCACCACTAAATCCTTCATTACCACCTATAGCAACATAAAGTGCCATCTGATCATTTGTACCTATTTTATACATTTGAAGTCTATTATTACTGTCTGCATATTGACCAAAAATTCCTACCTTAGATCCTTTATGTTGTTCATCCATCCACTGCCACCATGATATTGACCAACTAAATCCAATATCAAAATCGGTAGAATCTGGTATTGAAATATAATCATCTACTCCATCAAAAAGTATACTTGATGTATTTCCAACGTATGATTGTTTCATAGTATGTTGTGGACCAGACATTGTAAACTGTTTACCTATACCATCTTGACTTGGATAATTTGTAGCAGTAGAATTTGAACTATGAACATTATCCAGATGAAGACCAGATTCATCAACCAAAGATACAGCACGAGCATGATTATTTGCACTCTGTCCACTAACGAGTAATGTTGTCCTCTCGTCATCTGTGAATCTGTGTGCTGATGTTGCTCTGTGTGGCATGACACCGCCGGATTCATCACCATAAGTAGTACCGAAATAGAAACGTGGTGGGCGATATTCACCTTTAACAAGTCTTATTTCATCCATGAGTCCAGGCACACTATATTCAGTACCACTTCCATCTCTACCACCAATCACTACTTCAGTTGTAGCATAATCATGTGATGAAGCATCAAATGCAGTACCATCTGGAATACCATCAATAAATACTTTTACAGTTCCACCTTCGCGTCCTACGAAAGCATGATGCCATTCATTAAGAGCTGGGTCAACTGTACCATCATTAATAGAATCGGCACCACTAGTGCCATCATGATTGGCTGTATAAAAAACTAAATTATCATAGGAAGAATGGTACATAAAATTCCAAATTTTAGTAGGACTAGCACCACCTGTTCCAGTATTAAAAAGATGAAAAATTGCACTAGATGATGTTACCTTAAACCAACAATCAAAACTAAAATCTCCTGTTCCCATACTAAGTTCACTGCTTTGTTGTGTAGTCACTAAAGCAGTTGTCGTTGTTGTTGCACTTAGGTCAATAGAAGAATCTCCGATATATCTATCATCATATACTAGTTTTGCCTTTCCATCTCTATTTTCAAGAGGATGATTATAACTTGAACTATCAGTAATTATAGGTGGTGGTCCTGCATAAGCCTTTGGAATCCATACACCTTCTTTGTATTCTCCGAAGTTTTCTGGGCCGAGTGCATAGCCATCAATACCATAAATATCTGTCATGTGACCATCAAATTGAGATCCATCAAATCCAGAATGACCATATACACCTATTGTATTAACATTTTTATTAAAGTTTGTTTCATAATTTTGAGCAGGTTCTGTTGAAGGAGAACCGGCCATAGCATCTCTCTTACCATTCACAAAAAGTTTTACACGATCTTCTGCAACAGCTAATCTAGTATCAACTGCCATTACAATGTGATACCAAGCACTAGGATCTCTCAACAATACAGAAGAACTAACATTTCCACCAGATCCACCATTGAAGAGAACATTAAGTGAATCATTGGGGGATGCAAATCTTAATGCGCCTGTTGATGAACTATTATGAGTATCATTTTGAGCGCCAAACAGAGTTCCATCCTGAGTACCACTAACTCTGGCACTTTTGATCCATCCACTCCATGTGAAGGTTCTCCGATTACCAGTAATTGCTGGGGTCCGTCTAACGTGGGCATTATCAGCATCGTTATTAAGTCTGATACTATTCTCTATTACACCATTGTAAAATTCTTTTCCGCCGCCGATAAATCCGAGAGGGTATGTAAGTATACTCATTCTTTGTTACCTATTAAGTGAAGTTCTGAGAGCCCGAAAAAGACCCATACATATAAGTTCCGTCTGATACGAAGGTAAACACATCAATTGCACCTCCTGTTGCTGTCATTGTTGGTGCAGAGTTACCTGGCCATTTGTAACCAGTTGACCAAGCCAAAGTTTTTGGACTTGAGTTCTGAGTTACCTTCAATATATAGACACCACCATTTGCATGGTTTGTGGCATTTGCAACAGTTGCATTGTGACCAAGGACAAGGACTGCAGACTGATTAGAACCAGCATCCCAAGATACACTTGCTGCAGAAGTAAGTGCCGTTGCACCAAAATATCCAGCCTTTGTGAATGAAAGACCAGTTGAATCTGTAATATTTAAATTTGCAGATATAGTACCATCGGATGTTTCAATCTTAGTACTCTTTAGTGTTGCCATTTATTTCACTCTCAAGTAAAGTTTTGTGATCCAGAGAAAGATCCATACATATAAGTTCCATCAGAGACAAAGGTAAAAATATCAACTGCTCCACCAGTTGAAGTCATGACAGGAGCTGTGTTTCCAGGCCACTTATATCCAGTTGACCATGCAAGTGTCTTAGGTGCTGTGTTCTGTGTTACTCGCATGATGTAAACACCACCAGACTGATGATTAGTTGCATTTGCTACAGTTGCATTATGTCCAAGTGTAAGTGTTGCAACCTGGGCTGTGTTTGCATTCCATGAGACAGTTGCTGCAGATGTAAGAGCTTGGTCATCAAAGAACTGTTGTGCAGTAAATGCATTTTGTGCAGTTGTTGATGCACCAGCTGCAGCTGCCGATAAGTTTGTTACTGATCCAGCTTGATTCTTAAATAGAAGTGCACCATCTGTATTTGCAAAAAGAAATCCAGTATCTGCAACATTAGAAATTGTTGATGGATCAATCTCTTGTGACAAAGCAATTGCACCTTTTACATCAAGTGCAGAACCTGTGGTTGGTGATGCTGTATTTGCGCCAATATTTCCAGTAGTGGTAATATTTGCACTTGCAGCAACTGGTCCTGTGTACGATGTTGCAGTAAGTGTTCCACCTAATGTAAGAACAGATCCAGCAGTTGTAAAGGTAACTCCACCACTTGTTCCATCATAGAGTTTTATTTGTGCAGTAGATGATTCAATCTCAACCATTGCATCGGGAGTCGTTGTTCCAAAACCAGTATTACCTCCTGTGAATACACCTGCATATTTTGTTGCAGCTGTTCCACCGACTACTGATTTTACTCCGATTGCAGTTCCAACATTTGTTCCACCACCTGCACCAGACGCATCAATATCAACTCCTGTTACGTTGATTGTTGCAGTTCCAGAAGCAGCAGTTTGGTCAAGGTCAACTTGCATTCCAAAAACTGATGCACCAAGAATGTTCGTGTAATTCTTGTCAAGGAAAATACCTTTTCGGCCACCATCAGATTGGATGTCTAATGCAGTTGCTTGATAACCATCAACGTGATCCTGAACAATTGACATAACTTTACGTGCAGATGTATCAGATCCAGTATCATTGACAACCATTGCTGCACCTGTGGTCAGAGAAACTGCATCAAGTTGAAATACATTTGCTGTGGTTTGATTTGCAGTAAGTGTAACTGCTCTAACATCTTCATCATCTGAGTCAATAACGATTGCAGGAGCTCCTGAATCTGATGCCTGTGTGGCTCTTACAGTTTCGATGAATAGGTTTGCCCAATGTTGTGCGGTACTTCCAAGGTTGAAAGTTACATTTGCATCTGGTATGAAACTTGAATTAATATCTGCATTAAAAGATACCGCATCAGTTGCAGCATCTCCAAGTGTCAGATTACCATCCGCGGATATTGCTCCATTTGCATGAATGTTTCCATGAACATTTAGATTTTCACCTATCGTCATGCTCTTTGCAACTCCAATACCACCAGCAGTAATTATAGAACCAGTAGTGTTTGTAGTGGAATCGGTTGCGTTTGTAAGTTTGACAAAATTAGGAGAGCCGTCTGTCTGAGTCATCACCAATAACTCATTGGTCTTTACCCTCCACTGGTCAAAAGTTTCTGATAATGCTACGTTGGCAGACATTTTTTATAACTCCTTTTTGTGTAGTAACTCTTGGAGAAGAGACTTGATTTCAAGCATTTCCTCCCTTACAGTATTTAGTTCATCTACTTTATTTTTCATAATCTGCCATTCAGACTTTTGTTGTTCTTGGAGTCTCATTTTTTGACGATGATTCTCCAAGGCAACTCTGTCTGTATTGAGAAGTGCTTTAGAATGCAAGTCTCTCACAAAAGATTTGTTTTCGGTTTGTACAGATTCCATCATGTATCCAGTGCAATAGCTCTCATATCCCTCACCTTTGGTACGACTGCAGCATTTGTAGATGTAAGTGCAATCTTTATCGCAAAGGTTTTGAATCTGTCAAACTTTGCTCCACCAGATGTATACTCAATGGATTCATTTGCTGATTGATAGACATACTCTTTGGTATCATCTTCACTCAAAGAATATACTGTATTTGCTGTCTCTTGTGACATAAGTGTATATCCTTTTTCGTCAAAATCTTGAGAATCCTCATCGGCCTTGACTTTGTAATAAACTTCAATTCCAGTATCAACTGGTTTGTATGCATTAATAATAATTTTAAGATCTGATGCATCAAATCCATCTTCAAGGGTAACTCTTCTTGAGATATACCTTGTATTAATGTTTCCACCAGATGCACTATCTTCACCAGTTACGATAGCCGATGCTCCAGAAGTTCCAGAGAAAGGACTTGATATTGTAATTGTTGGTGAAGTCAAGTACCCAGATCCAGCTGGACTTCCAGAAGTAGAACTTGTAGGCCAAGGAACAACATTTGAAACGTGTCCTGCAACTGTGTCGATAATTGCAAATGTATTCGATGCTGCAGTCTTTCCAGAATTTGTCATATTAGTTGCTTGTGCAGTTGAATCAGCTACTATGTAAGTTCCATTTGCAAATACACCCATATTGTTTGCAGTTGTTTTTATTGTGATTGTTGCAACGTTTGCGCCAGAATCACCTCCAACAAAAGTTTGTGCTGTTATCAATCCAACTGCTGCATTATCATCTGATAAATGAGAATTGTCTGTTCCCGATTGGGTTGCTTCTATCTGAGATCCAGCAGTTACTGCACTACCTGCACTTGCTTGTGCACTTGATGCAACAGTTCTAACTCCCTCACCAACTACAAATTGGCCAGGAGTTGTTGAATTTGCAGTATATCCCCCATTTGCGGATAATAAACAATTATTATTTGCAGTTGATAGTGTAAGAGTAACTTCACAATGAACATTAACAGTTGCAGTCACTCCACCAGAACGATTTGGTGCTGAAATTGTTGCCGTAACTGCACCAACAGCCGTATTCGTATATCCTGCTCCTCTCGTAGTTACAGTAATATCATTTGCAGAAATTACTGCATCATCTATGTCATTGTCAATCGTAATAACACTCATTCTGTCTAGGTCAATAACTGGTGACACATGCGAGTTTGAAGTTGACATTGAACAATTAACGGAAAATGTTCCATTTGTACTTGCAGTCATTTGTCTTGTATTTGCAAGAGTAATATTCTGATCTGTACTTACTGCAGTATATCCAACAAATGCACCAGATGAATTTGCTGAATTATATTGAAACTCTGTAGTGGTATTACTAAACTCTATTGTTGAACTTGTGAGTTTAAATGTCTGATAATTGACATTTGCAGTATTACCATTTGCACCATCTGCATGAGATTCCATTCTCACATAGTTGTTTGCCCCACCAGTTCCAGTAAATTCACATCTGTTCATTTTCATCATCAAGAACTCTTCACCAATTGCTTCCCATGTTCCTGCATTTTGTGGACGGAAGAATGAACCAACAAATGGTTGTTTAGAAATCTTTCTTGATGTTCCAGTTGAGTTACCACCAAACTTTGCACTATAGAGTGTGTACTCTGTACTGTTTGATACTATTGTTATTGCATACTCATCGGGAGTCAGATAAACAGGCGACTCAAAACTAAAAGTTGTTGAGGTTGTTGTATTACTTGACTGTGCATTTGCAGTAGTTGAAGTCTGAACCTTATCTGGATTTAAAGTAACCTCTGAGAAAGGTAGAATAATAGAACTACTTGGAAAACCATTTACCATCGGTCTTATTTGTAACGTGACAGGCAGATTTTCATCTTTACCACTAAAGAACAATGTTACATCTCTAAGGAAGATACCCATTGGAAAATTACTTGGTTCAACAAAGAATGACTGTGCCATTGGGTTGATCCAATTAGTTTGTGAGGTTTGTCTTGTTGTTGTATCTGTGACAATACCCTCATCTCCAAGTGACTCTCTTCTGAGTACTGGTTCTCTTGTTGAGATGATGAGTTTTTCTCTATTCTGTAACAGACCTTTTGATTTGAAAAGTGTTTCCGCAACAGTTGTTGTTGAAGCCAATTCATTGTTAGCATGGTCTGTGATTCTTACAATTCGATCACCTGCTCTGAACAACCCTGCAGGAACATCAATGTCACCAGCAATCTCACCTTGATCATTGGTTTGCATCTGTGAAATACCTGTCGAGAGAATACCTCTTGAGTTTGCAGTAATTGTACTAATAGTTCCATTGGCTCCACTTGAAAGTCCAGTAACCACATTAGACGATGCAAATCCTATTGAAGAATTTGTTGCTCTATCACTTACAGCGGTAATTGGTGAACCAACTGTTGCACTAGTATTTCCAGTAATATCTGTAATGAAAATAGTTGCTGCATTACTCACGACATTTGAAGATACTCGTACTATACCTTGGTTATTTGCAGAGTCTTTGATAATCTCACCATCTGTAAATACACCATTTGCACCACTAAGAACCAACTTCTTTGCGGGTTGAGTATTTGCATTCATGTCTGTATCTCCAATGAAGACATAGACATTTGCAAGAGGTTTCATTCCTCTTGCAGCAAAAGATAATCTTTGAGATCGAACAAATGGAACCACACTCATATCAACTACACGATTTCCTACAGTTTTAACTATAGTTTCAACTGGATTATCAGATTTAATACCAAACTTAGTCTTGTTCTGTTCAATTAGACTTGTGCTTCTCGTTCTAGTGATTGCAGCAGAACTATTAGAGACTGCTTCTTCTGGTTCTGGGTTTACTTGTTTGCCAGTCCAGTTTACAGACCAATCATCCCACTGTGATCCGAATCCTTTTCTACTGTCACCAGAACTTAGTGTCCAGTTATCATGGTGACCTTCTACGTTTGTAGTTACTTCTGGCCGTGTAGATTGGTCAAACCATGTATCAGATGGTGGGTCTACTTTCAAGTTACCAATAAAACTTACAATATTAAATGGATTGATAGCAGTTGTGTTACTAGTCAATGGTTGTTCAATGAACGTAGTGTTTGAAAATGGTAATGTTACTAAATCACCAGTTTTTGTTACGTTGTTACTACTTGTCTCATTGAAACTAAATCTAAAATTGTCATAATAGAATGGTGCACGTAATTGTTTCTTAGAGAAATGAACTGCAGCATTGTAGTCATCACTAGACACATCTCCAATAGAGTGACCAGCAAATGGGTCAACCAAGATTCCGTTCTTAAACCTAGAACCAGTTGTATTGAAAAGTGAGTCCTTAGAATCTTCCGAAGTTACATCTCGTGCCTCTGTTTCCTTTTCTAATACACTCAGAGATGTAAAATACTCTAATCTTTCTATTCTCTTTTCCAGTTTACCAATGTCTCTCATTGTAAATCGTTTGTTGTCGATATAACGAGTTTCAATATCAGTAAGTGCAAAAGTATATGCAGGAATCTTTAGAGTATAAAGAGTCATCGAATCTTCATCATCTGGTGGCGCTACTGGATTTGTATCTGGTTTTCCTTTGACTATTTCAAACTGTCTGTCTCTTGTCAGAACTAACTTGTCAATCCGTGGGAGATAATAAGAATAGTCTAATGTTGTTGTAGTATCAGAATCGGGCGTCTTAATTGATGAAACGAGTAATGCAGCAGTATTAGTTGCAACATTTTGAGTTATAGATGCTGTATCATCTTGAACTAAAGGTCTGTAATCAAGAACATCTGTCAACTTGTAAGATTCGCCAGTAACAGGACTTGTATATGTTGGTATTGCTGAATAAGAAAAAGTACTTTGTCCACCATTATAGACTGTTGCAGCTGATACAAGAGCATCATAAGAGTTAGCAGAAAAGAAACCACCACTAGAAGGGTGAGAAAATCTATCGTATACTATTACAATTTGACCACTCGGCGGAGTTTTTCCTGGCTTTAAAGTTACTGATGCATGGTCATAATAATTATCTCTTTGACCAGTATCAAAAGAATATGAATCTGAAATATCATTTGCAGTAGCAATCATCATTGCATTAGTTACTCTAGTTGCTGTTGCTCCAGAGTCCACAATCTTAACGATATTGAAAACATCGGAAACTGGTAGTGTAATTTTTTCACCTACAGTTCTTGTTGGTGATGCTACAAGAAATTGACCATTTGCAATTCCTTGTGGTATCGTTGCATTTGTACTTGTTCCACTATTATAAGTATAATTATTTGTATATTTTGCAGCAGTCAAACCTTTTGCTCTATAACTTCCTGCAAGAGATGAACTTTTGACTGTATATGTTACGGCTACATTTATGGTTGCACCTGTGTTTGCTCTAACTGTAGCAGTTTTTCCAGAAGAAGATATAACTACTGAACGATCAACTCCATCCGTAGAACTAAAACTTAAAGATTGACCATTTGCAACTTTAACACCAGTAGTAGATTCTCCAACTGTATCAGTATTTGCAGCAACTATAATGAATGATTCTTCTGCTTGTGAAGAAGTCAATGTACCATCTGAATGAGGAAAAGCATCTGTACCCGAAACTGTTAATGTAAAGTTTCCAGAAGAATCAGTTGTTTTGATCTCAAAAGTCTTGTATGTGTACTCTACATTTGCTGCCATTTGTATGGGGGAGTCTGGTAGAGGATACACTAATGTATTAAACTGAGTATCTTTCAGAACTGCATTTGCACTTGGTACGTTGTTATACTTTGATAATTCATCAACATCTGCATCACCTACTCTGACTGTGGAATTGGCTACAGAAACAGATTCTGCATCTTTTAATTGAAAAGTAATATCGTAAGTTGAACATAGTCCAGATTCTGCACCGCCTGTACTATTTGCAGAAAAATATGTCCTCTCTGAAAGAGGTGTATCAACAGTTACAGTTGAAATAGTTGTATTTCCGGCATAAGAAGAAATAACTCTCGTATCGGTAACATTGGCAACACCATTTGCAGATGTTTGTTCTTCAAGAATTAATGTACCAACTCCATTTTGAGCAGTATCTTCTAATTCAATATTATAAAGTCCTGAATCTACTGAAACGCCTGGACTTGCAGCAAACTCTTCACCTATTAATTTGTTCAAAATAGGAGTTGTGACTGTTATTGTTGCACCATTGTATACATCGTTCTCTTGTGCAAGTCTTGGAAACAGAGTATTAGCAGCAACTGCACCTGCAGAAGAAGTATAGTAGGTATTACTTCCTACTTGTATTGTTGTAGTTGAACTACTTGATTCTGTGATTGTTCCTGTTTTATTATTTGATGTTCTTATGTCATAAAGATATAAAATATAATCAGAATGAGAGTGTGATGTATTTGCCGTATTTCCAGATGCAGCATAAAAATCCATATCTCTGACACGTGCAGTTCCAATCTTTGTCTGGGATAATCTTTGTGCAAATTGGGTTCCATAATCTGTAACAGATGAGGCATCACCAGAAGTATTTTGAGATGCTTGTGTTACACTATGTAAGTCAATTATTGTATGTTTTGATATATCAAAATATCCATTTGCATTCTTGATGTATAACTTATTTCCAATTGCTGTACTTGTTCCGTAAGTATTGACTGTAGCAGTATCTCTCCCTTTATCTACTGTCACAAACTTTGTAGCAAGACTTTCGTATTCGTATCCCTTAACATATGCTTTGCCTGGGTCAAGTCCTGCAGAAAACTTACTCTCAAACTGGATAACTTGATTTGCAGTGTTAGCATCAAATCCACCAGATACACTTGTGAGTGTTGCAACTGAAGAGTTTGTTATACCTGAGATTGTAGCAAGAGCAGATGAATTACTCGAAAGGAATATTACATCTCCATTTTTTAATGTCCCTTCAAAACTTGTTCCTGTACCTTTGAGACTTGAAGTAGAAGCGGCATTGGCAGTTCTTCCTGTTATACCTTGATGAGTTGCTAATTGTAGATTGAAAGGTGTAACTGTATAATCTCCCGACTCATCGTATGTCCTACGAGCCAGAGTTTTTTCTAATTCACTATAAACTGGATATTTTGTTTCTTCCAGTTTCAAACCATTTTCAACCTTTAGGAGTTGATAAAAGTTGTCATCTGCAGCATTTTCTACTGGGTCTGTTGCTGTAAAGGTTTTGGCACTTAAAGCAATGGCTATTTTATACCGATTTGCGCCTTGAGCAGCATAGTTGTATGCACCTTGTGCTGGGTCTAAGAGAGATGTGTCAGAGTCAGCAGTTACTGTACTTTCTGTAACTTGTAATCCAACTCTGTAGGATGGAGTACTGGTATATTTTTCAAGAATTAATGACTCAGAATCTTTGAATAGGAAAAAACCTCCAACATAGAAAACACCTGAATTGATACTTACTACTGAACCATTACTAACTGCATTTGCCAAACCAGAGGCACCTGTGACACTTACTGTATTTGCTTGAACTGTTGTACCTACAACTGTGATTGTCTCACCATCACTAAACTCATTATTATTGAGATAATGAAACATTAAAGTAGGTTGATCACTTGTTGTGGAAGCTGCAGTAGATACAACTTTTGCGCGTGCATTAGATGTGGCTCCAGTTACAATACCACCTGAGAAACTATTGATAGTTAGGTCTGCACCAGAAAATTGAGTTTCTAGTTTAAGAGACTTTACCTCATTGTCGTAGTTGAGTTCACAACCAAGTACAATACTGCCTTCTTCAAAGGTATGTCTTCCATTTCTTTCAATTTGTTTCTGAAGAATCGTTTGGAGTTGAGTTACTTCCCTCGCTTGAACTGCATAACCAGGCCGAAATAGTACTCTATAAAACTCTTTAGATTCATCATAATCGTCATAATATGGATCAACATCGAAATCTGTAGTAAGTGCCATTTATAATTTCCTAAAGAAGATAAATTAAAATTCAATTA
>Ga0208669_1000902_pt1 | contig 11267 bp, 10 predicted proteins | sample 21_taG_FD_184095 | JGI IMG/M metagenome (GOLD analysis project Ga0208669, IMG submission 184095) | Marine viral communities from the Subarctic Pacific Ocean - 21_ETSP_OMZ_AT15319 metaG (SPAdes) (version 2) | ecosystem: Environmental > Aquatic > Marine > Oceanic | place: Pacific Ocean | collected...
CTGCTACATCAATTATTTTAACTGATGGGTCTGAATTTCCAACTGCAGGTTATATTGTTATAGAAAAAGTAGATCAAGATGCAACTAGTGCAACTTTTGGAAAATACATAAATGAAACTATTCAATACACAGGTAGAACAACAAATACATTAACAGGATGTACACGTGGAACTTCTGCTCCATACAAAGGTAGAACTTTATCTAACACAACGGCCGGCGCTCATTTATCTGGTGCAAAAGTTTATGGATCTTATTTAGCAACTGCTATTGGAACAACAATTCAAACAGGAGCTCAACCAGCAACTAAAACACAATATAATTCTATAACAGTACCTTTAGTATCTAATGCTACAAGTGCACAAACAGGAGGCGGTTTTCAGTGTACAATTGGACCCGTTAATGATAGAGGTTAATTATGTCAGGAATTAGTTACAATACATTAGTTACACAAATTAGAAACTACACAGAAGTAGACTCTAATGTTTTTACAACAGATGTTTTAGAAAATTTTATTTTAAATGCTCAACAAAGAATCATGATGGATTTACCTATGGATTCAGACAGATTCGTGGAGCAAGGTACAATGGCAACAGATGTAAATAATATTAGAGTGCCCGCAGGATCTTTATTTGTAAGAGGTGTTGAAGTATTTAACGCTGCAAATTCTACTGAAGCAGGTACATGGTTAGAAAGACGTGACCAAACTTTTTTAAGTGAATATGTGGGCCGATTAACAGGTCCAGAAGGTTCAACTACATCAGGGGCAGATGTAACCGGAAAACCTAAATATTACTCTATGTTTGGTGGAGCAACAGGTTTATCAGACACTACTTCAGGATCTATCTATTTAGCTCCAACGCCAGATGCTAACTACATATTTAGAATATATTACAATAAAATGCCTGCTACATTAGAATCCAGTAATCAAACTAATTATATTAGTTTGTATTTTCCTCAAGGTCTGTTATATGCATGTTTAGTAGAAGCATATGGATTTTTAAAAGGTCCAACTGATATGTTGACATTATACGAACAGAAGTATAAAACTGAACTACAAAAGTTTGCAGCGATGCAAATCGGAAGAAGAAGACGAGACGATTACACGGATGGTACAATAAGAATTCCAATCGAGTCACCGCCTCAGTAATTAGGAGATAAAAAATTATGGCAATAACATCGGCAATTTGCACAAGTTTCAAAGTAGAAATTTTAAAAGCAGTTCACAATTTTACAGCATCATCTGGAAACACTTTTAATATAGCTCTATATACAAGTAGTGCTAGTTTAGGTGCAGGTACAACTGCGTATACAACATCAAACGAAATAACTAACACATCAGGATCAGCTTATACTGCTAAAGGAAAAGCTTTAACAAGTGTAACACCTGTTGCATCAAGTACAACCGCAGTCTGTGACTTTGCAGATATATCTTGGACATCAGCTTCTTTTACAGCAAGAGGATGTATGATTTTTAATGACTCTGCTTCAGGAGATCCATCAGTTTGTTGTATAGATTTTGGTGGAGATAAAACTGCAACTAATGGAACTTTTACAATTCAGTTTCCAACAGCTGACTCATCAGACGCAATTATCAGAATAGCATAGGAGTAAAACATGGCTGACGTTACAGTATCAGTAACGGGGCTTTCCTCAACTTCTTCATTAGGGGATATAATCTACTCAGGTAATATCACTGGATGGGGACGTTATACTTGGGGTCAACGTCAATATGGTGATGCCACTGCACTTGAAACTGGATGGGGACGATTAGCCTGGGGTCAAGCAGATTGGGGTGAAGGTGCCGATGAAACCGTTTCAATTACAGGTCTTAGCGCAACTACTTCAATTGGTTCTGTAACACCAGCAATTTCACATACAACAGAATTAACTGGATTAGAATTAACTTCTTCTCTTGGAACAGCAACAACAGATATTTCAATTACACTTTCTTTAACAGGACAATCTGCAACATCGGCAGTAGGAACTTTAGATCCAGCAGATCAAGTAATGGGTCTAACTGGTTTAGGCGCAACATCAGCAGTAGGATCAATAACTCCTGTAGATCAAGTAATGGGATTAACTGGTTTAGAGGCAACTTCTGCAATTGGCACTCCAACAATACCAAACGTTGGAATTGCATTAACAGGACTTGCTGCAACTTCTGCATTAGGTACACCTACAATTTTAGCAACAGACATTGTTGAAGTTACAGGATTAGGTGCAACTTCTGCATTAGGTAATATAACAGTTCCAAATGAAGACGTATCATTAACAGGACTTGCTGCAACATCTGGTTTAGGAACTTTAACTATACCAATTAGTGTTACAATAACTCCTACAGGTCAAGCTATGACTTCTAGTGTTGGAACTTTAGATCCAGCAGATCAAGTTATGGGATTAACAGGACTTGCTGCAACATCTGGTATTGGAACTTTAACTATCCCAGATCAAATTGTAGGATTAACAGGACTTGCAGCAACTGCTAGTGTAGGTAATGTAGCGCCTTTAGCTTATGAAGATATTACAGGAACACAAAGCGCTGGATATAGTGACGTTGCAGCTTCACAAAGCGCAGGATATAGTAGTGTTACAGCTACACAAAACGCAAACTATACCGCAGTAAATGATTGACAATGAGTCTAAAACAAATTAAAAAAAGATACTAATTAGGAGATTAAACAATGGCTTCAACATATTCAGATCTTGGTTTAGAACTAATGGCAACTGGTGAAAACGCCGGTACTTGGGGAACAAAAACTAACGCAAATTTAAATCTTATAGAACAACTTACAGGTGGATATTTATCTCTATCTATTGCCGGTGGTGCGGGAACTCAAAATTTAACTATAGAAGATGGTGCTTTAACAGGTACTGCTCAACAAAGAGTTATAGAATTTACGGGATCAATTACTGGAAACAGAATCATAACCGTCCCTCTTCTTACAGAAAATTTTTATTTTATTAAAAATAGCACATCCGGTTCATACACAGTTCAATTAAAAGCTGAGTCTGGTTCAGGTGCAACAGTAACTTGGGCAACAAGCGATAAAACTTGGAAAATCATATATGTAGATGGTGTAGCAACTAATACAGGGGTTTACGAAATAGACGTAGATACTACTTCTTCTCCTGGTGGATCAGATAAACAAATTCAATTTAATGATAGTGGTTCTTTTGGTGGAATTACCATGGGATCTAATGGACAAATTTTAACTTCCAACGGTTCGGTGGCTTCTTTTCAAACACCAGCAGCAAGCGGAATTTCAACAGGAAAAGCTATTGCAATGGCAATGATTTTCGGATAAACAACAAATATAGGAAATAAATTATGGCGAATCCAAATATAGTAGCAGTAACAAATATTGTAGGTGGTAACTTAGGTTGGAACCTATCTGCTACAGCAACAACAACTTTAATGACAGTTGCTGCAGAAAAAATTGTAAAGATAAATAGAATTACAGTTGCTAATGTAGATGGTTCTTCAGCAGCAGACGTAAGTTTATTTGTAGATGGTTTAACAACAGCTGGGGCAACTGGAATCACACCAACAGGAGCAAGTGCAACAGTATACTTAGCAAAAACTATTTCTGTTCCTGCTGATGCAACTTTAGTTATATCAGACACACCAATATATCTAATGGAAGGTGACATTCTTAAAGGTGGAGCTAGTGCAGCGTCTGACTTAGATTTATTTATTTCATACGAAGTATTAGACGACGCATAGGGAGGTAATTAGCTATGGCAAATGGCGGAATTATCGGAACTGTAAATACTCCAACTTCATCAACAGCAACAGGTGTATGGCAACAACAAGAACAGTACGAAGCAAAAGTAACTGACACTTGGCCTCAAAGAGCATTATTCACGACTAACTCATTAAGGTTTGATGATGGAAGTTCAGATTATTTAACAGAAGCAGTATCTTCTACTTCTAATAGAAAAACATTTACTTATTCAGCTTGGATTAAAAGAAGTAGTTTAAGTGGTTCTGGTTATCCAAGATTATTTAATCCTTATGTAAGTAATAGTAATTTTTTTGATATTTTCTTTAGAGATTCAGATGCTTTAAATGTTTATTCAGAGAATGGTGGATCTAATGATATGAATTTAGTTACAAATAGACTATTTAAAGATCTTTCAGCTTGGTATCATATAGTAGTAGCAGTTGATACAACACAAGGAACAGATTCTAATAGAGTTAAAGTTTATATTAATGGAACGCAAGAAACTTCATTTAGTGCATCTACCTATCCTTCAGTAAATACAGATTTCCAAATAAATTTAAATACCGTAACTAACGTTATAGGTAGAAATCAAGCTGGTAGTAATAATTATTTTGATGGTTATATGGCAGAAGTAATTTTAGTCGATGGTCAAGCATTAACTCCTACATCATTTGGAGTTTCAAACTCAGATGAAGTTTGGACCCCAATTCCTTATACAGGAACCTTTGGCACTAATGGATTTAACTTACAGTTTCAAAATTCTGCAGCACTTGGAACAGATTCATCACCTAATGGTAATACATTCACGGTTAATAATTTAACATCAATAGATCAGTCGACTGATTATCCTGAAGTTAATTTTGCAACATGGAATCCTTCATGGTCGCAATCAAATGGTAATATAGGTGATGTAGTTTTTTCAGAGGGTAATTTAAAGACAACAACATCTGCAAATTACAGAACTTACCCAACAACAATAGGTTTTAGTTCTGGTAAATGGTATTGGGAAATAAAAAGATACGAAGATGATGGTAGTAATGATATGCACACAGGCGTTATGAGTGAACTTGCAACACCTGCTAATACTGCAACTTGGATAGGAAATGCAGCTAATGGTTGGGTATTTGCGTGTGATAATGGGTCTACTTATACAGGTGGAACAGAATCAAATACAGGATATACTGCTGCCCCAAATGCTGGAGATATTGTTCAAGTTGCTTTTGATGCTGATAATGGCAAAATTTATTTTGGAGTTAATGGTACTTGGCAAAATAGTGGAAATCCAGCAACAGGAACGAACCCAGCATATACAGGATTAGACACATCATTATTTTATTTTCCATGTGCTTCCACAGGATCAGATGTAGAGGGAAACTTTGGCTCTCCGTCTTATTCAATCTCATCAGGAAATGCAGATGGTAATGGCTATGGAAACATGGAATATGCAGTCCCATCAGGGTATTATAGCATTAACACTAAAAACTTAGCGGAGTTCGGATAATGGCTTATACAACTATCAATAACGGAAGATTATATTTTAATACTAAACTTTATACAGGTAATGGTGGAACAAACGCTATTACTGGTGTTGGATTTCAACCAGATATGACATGGTTAAAAAATAGAGATACAACAAATGACCATGAATTATTTGATGCAGTAAGAGGTGCTACTGAAACTATTTATCCAAATAGAACTGATGCAGAATACACAAACTCAAGTGGTTTAACAACTTTTGGTTCTGATGGATTTACAGTAGGAGCTGGAGATGCTCTTAATAAAAGTTCAAGTGGAATAGCAGCATGGAATTGGATAGGAGCAGGAACTGCTCCATCAAAAACTTATGCTGTAACTGTCGTATCCGATAGTGGTAACAAATACAGATTTGATGGCTATGGTACAAGTGCAGTAACTTTAGAAATATCAGAAGGAGGTACATATACTTTTGATCAATCAGATAGTTCTAACTCTGGACACCCTTTAAGATTTTCTACAACAAGTAACGGTACACATGGTGGTGGAAGTGAGTATACAACAGGAGTTACTACAAGCGGTACACCAGGTAATGCAGGTGCTTACACTAGAATTACAGTTGCAGCTTCGGCACCAACATTATATTATTATTGTACTCAACACTCTGGTATGGGTGGACAAGCAAATACACCAACGACAAATTCTTTCTCAAACTTTGCTGGTAGTATTCAAACAAATATTTCACCTAATTCTGCAGCTGGATTTTCAATAATTTCTTATACTGGTACAGGTGCTAATGCTACTGTTGGTCATGGTTTAGGTTCAGCACCAAGAATGATGTTATTTAAAAATCTAGATGAGGGTGCAGAGGGTTGGTTTGTTTATCATGAATCACTAGGAAATACAAAAAAATTAAATTTAGATAGCACTGCTGCTGAAAGTGCTTCATCAACATTTTATCAAGATACTTCTCCAACAAGTTCAGTGTTTAGTGTTGGAAGTAATCATGGTCCTAATGGACCAGATGCTATGATTTGTTATGCTTTCGCAGAGAAACAAGGCTACTCAAAATTTGGAAGCTACGTTGGTAATGGTAATGCTAGTGGAACATTTATTTATTTAGGTTTTAAACCTGCTTTTGTTTTGTTCAAAAATACTGGTAATGGAGCAGTTGCTTGGTATATGTTTGATAACAAAAGAAATGGATATAATACAGATAATAAAAGTTTAAGACCAAATTCAAGTGATACTGAAGCAACAGCTTCTTCTTATCCTTTAGATATTTTATGTAATGGTTTTAAACTTCTTTCAACTAATAATGAAGTTAATGGTTCTGGAGATACGTACATCTACATGGCATTTGCCGAGAACCCGTTTACATCAAGTACGGGAACCCCTGTTACGGCTAGATAAATTATGGAAAATAGGATATAAGGAATTATGATAAAATCGAACGGCGGAATAATCGGACCCGATAATGTTACTACAGGTGGACCTTTTGGTACAGCTAGTGGTGTCTTCAAACTTGGTGAAGTTACAGATTTAATTAAAGACAGCAAATGGCCAACAGCAGGACCTCAGGGTTATCAAGTAGATAACTCATGTAGGTTTGATTCTAATAATAGTGATTATTTAAACAGAACACCAGGTAGTGCAAGTAATAGAAAAACTTTTACTTTTTCATTTTGGGTTAAAAGAACTAAATTAAGTACAAATGATACTATTTATAATGTTAGACCTGACAGTAGTGGTGCAAATAGAATTAGTTTTCATTCCACTACTAATACATTTAGAATTGCTTTAGAACCTATAAGTAAATATTTATTTACAAATAGAAAATTTACAGACACTAGTGCTTGGTATAATATGGTGGTAGCATTTGACACTACACAAGCAACTGCGTCTAATAGAATAAGACTTTATGTAAATGGTGTAGAAGAAACTTCTTTTGGCACATCAGATTATCCAAATCAAGATACAGATTTAGATATTAATACAACAAATGTAATTAATTTAGGTAGAGACTTAGAAACAAGTTCTGATTTTATTGATATGTATTTAGCTGAATTTGTATTTATAGATGGACAGCAACTAACACCAACATCATTTGGAGGATTTGATAGTGGTAGTGGAATATGGAAACCAATAGATGTATCTGGTTTAACCTTTGGCACAAATGGATTTTATTTAGACTTTAAAGATAGTTCAGCTTTAGGTGCAGATGCTTCATCAAATAGTAATAACTTTACAGTTAATAACCTTACATCAATTGACCAAACTACTGATACTTGCACAAATAATTTTGCAACAATAAATCCTTTAGATAATTATTATGCTCAAGCAACTTTATCAGAAGGTAATACAAAAGTTGAAACCAACTCAAGTGCAGAAGCTATGAGTACATCAACTTTTGCTATGACTAAAGGTAGATGGTATTTTGAAGTAGATAATATATCAGGTTCTGGCGCACAAATTTGTGGTATAACTCCAACTCCATCATATCAAAGTTCTTCATTTGGTAAATCAGGAGATGTTACACCACATACTATTAGTTATATTCAAAGTGGTAAAGTACAAGAAGGTAATGGCTCAGGTGGACAAACAGATTTAGCCACTTATGCAAGTTATACTAATGGAGATATAATTGGAGTTTATTTAGATTTAGAGGATATGAAAGCATACCTTAGTAAAAATGGAGCATTGCAAAGTTCTACTGGAATAGATTTAGAACCTTTAGCAAGTAATGGAACTGGTCATTACATGTTTTTTGTTGGAGATAATAATTCTGGTACTAGGATTTGTGAGGCTAATTTTGGAAATGGTTTTCAATCTCTTACATCTGCTGTTACTGATGATAATGGATTCGGTGCGTTTGAATATTCGCCAAATATTACTGGAGATGGTACAGCAAAGTCTTTTTATGCTTGTTGTACTAAAAATTTAAACGCTTAATGAATAGGAATTAATTATGGCTTATACAACAATAGACGACCCATCAGCATACTTTCAAACTAAAACCTATACTGGAAATGGTAGTACGCAAGATATAACTTTTGATGGAAATTCTAACCTACAACCAGATTGGTTATGGATAAAAGGAAGATCATTAGCAGAGGGTCACACACTTCAAAATAGTGTAACTGGTGTAACTAAACATTTACATACTAACAATACAGATGCTCAAGTTACTGATACGGGAATTGTAACTGCGTTTAATTCTGATGGATTTTCTTTAGGAGATGAAGGAGATGTTAATGGTAATAGTTCAACATTTGTTGGTTGGGGTTGGAAAAAACAAGCTGGACTATTTGATATTGTTACCTATACAGGAAATGGTAGCAACAGAACTATCTCTCATAATTTAGGTGTTGCACCAACTATGATGATTATAAAAAATATTGAAAGTGGTGGAACTAATTGGTTTGTGTATCACGTAGGAATAGGAAATGCCGCAAAATATGTTAAATTAAATCAAACTAATGCTGAATCCACAAAAGCCTCTTTATTTAATTCAACAGCTCCAACATCAAGTGTTTTTAGTTTAGGAACTGATAATGATGGAAATGAAAGTGGTCAAGATTTTATTGCTTATTTATTTGGTAACACGCAAGGTGTAAGCAATTGTGGAAGCTACACAGGAAATGGTAATGCTGATGGTACATTTATTTTTACCAGTTTTAAACCTGCTTTTGTTATGTTAAAAAAAACAAGTGGTACAGGAAACTGGCAAATGTTTGATAACAAGAGAGTGGGATATAATCCAGACAATGATGTTTTAAGAGCAAATTTATCTAATGCTGAATGTACTAGTTGTGTTGAAATAGATATTCTTTCAAATGGATTTAAATTAATAAATACTGATGGTGATGGTAATACATCAGGTGGAACATACATCTACATGGCATTTGCCGAGAATCCATTCGTAGCTAGCAGTTTTGCTGCTACAACGGCCCGATAATTAATGAATTTAGTATATAGACAACTGCATAATTTTAACTTATAAGGAGAACCAATATGTATGCAAAAGTAGAAAACAACGTAGTAGTAAAAGCTAACTCAAATTTAGCTTCTTTTAATATAGCAGCACCATCTTGGAGTGCAGAGCAACTTGCGGCTAATGGAATCTATGAAGTAGTGTACGATAACACAAATTTAAAAGACACTAGATTTTATATTAATGGTGCAGAGAGTTTTACTTTCGCAAATGATACAGTAACAGCAAGTTATACTGCAGCGGTTGGTAAAGCACTTGATGATGTTAATGCAACAGATGAAAACGATGTTGAATTAGATCCAGTTGTAGTTATCTCTGGTTTAAAATCTAATGAAAAAAATAGAATTAAAGATCAAGCATCAGGATTATTACAATCTACAGATTGGTATGTTGTGAGAAATGCAGAATCTTCTACAGCAATTCCTGCAAATGTTTCAACTTATAGAACAGCAGTTAGAACAAAATCTAACGAAATGGAAACTGCAATTGATGGCGCAGCTTCGGTTGAAGCTTTAGAAGCTTTATTTACTTACACTACAGGTGCAGATGATGTTGCTTCTAGACCTTTAGGTGAGTGGCCTACGTTAGCCTAGTTCTTATTGTAAGTTCTTTTTTTTAAAGGTATAAGGTAGTATTATGCTACAAAAATTAGGATTCCTACCAGGTTTCAACAAACAAGTTACATCAACAGGTGCCGAGTCTCAATGGACAGGTGGTGAAAATGTACGTTTTAGATATGGTACGCCTGAAAAAATAGGTGGCTGGAATCAATTAGGAGAATCAAAACTTACAGGAGTTGCAAGAGGTTTGCATCATTTTGTTAACAAAGAATCTACAAAATTTGCAGCAATAGGCACAAACAGAATTTTATATGTATACTCTGGAGGAGTATACTACGATATACACCCACTAGTTAATCCATCAGGAACAGCTATTACAAACTGTTTTAGCACAGTTAACAACGACCCAACGGTTACTATTACTTTTCCAGGAACTCATACTTTTGTAGCAGGAGATATTATAACGTTTACTGATTTTTCAACGGCAACTAATTCTAATTATGCAGCAGCAGATTTTAATGATGTAAAATACATGGTAACTAGTGTACCAACTCCTACTACTTTAACTATTACAATGGATAGTAATGAGTCAGGTTCTGGTGCAACTACATCTGGAAGCGTTAAGTATTATCAATACTATCATGTAGGACCTGCTGAACAGATAGGAGCTTTTGGTTGGGGTATATCATTGTGGGGTGGTAATATTTTAGGATCTTTAACAACAACTTTAAATGGAGCGTTATTAAATGACGCTAATGGTACAGGTGGGTCAGGAACCAGTATTACACTTACTAGCACCACAGGTTTTCCATCTTCAGGTACAAACTATATTCAAGTAGGTAGTGAAGAAATTTCATACACAGGTATAACAGGAAATAATTTAACAGGTATTACAAGAGCTGCACGAGGATCAACAAGAGCTGCACACAGTAATGGTGCAACCGTAACCAATACATCTAGTTGGACTGGATGGGGATCAGCTGCAGCCAACACTGACTCAGTAACAGATCCTGGTCTATGGTCCTTGGACAATTTAGGTTCGACACTTATTGCATTAATACATAACGGAGAATGTTTTGAATGGGATGGTGATGCAACTAATGCAACATCAACAAGAGCTACAATTATATCAGGTGCACCAACAGCGTCACGTGATATGATAGTTTCTACTACTGATCGTCACTTAATTTTTTTTGGAACAGAAACAACTATTGGAGATAAAACTACACAAGACGATATGTTTATTAGATTTTCTTCTCAAGAAGATATAAATGACTACACACCTACAGCTGAGAATAGTGCTGGTACACAAAGACTGGCCGCCGGATCACGGATCATGGGTGCTAAACTTGGTAGAAATGCAATTTACATTTGGACTGATACATCACTATTTACTATGCGATTTGTTGGAACTCCTTTTACATTTGCTTACGAACAAGTAGGAACTAACTGTGGATTGATTGGTATGAATGCAGCAGTAGAAGTTGATGGTGCTGCGTATTGGATGTCTGACAA
>Ga0208669_1000903_pt1 | contig 11263 bp, 11 predicted proteins | sample 21_taG_FD_184095 | JGI IMG/M metagenome (GOLD analysis project Ga0208669, IMG submission 184095) | Marine viral communities from the Subarctic Pacific Ocean - 21_ETSP_OMZ_AT15319 metaG (SPAdes) (version 2) | ecosystem: Environmental > Aquatic > Marine > Oceanic | place: Pacific Ocean | collected...
TTCCCCCAAAACTCTTCTCTCTGGATTCGTGTTGCCTCTGTCTGTTTTCTTTGTGTCTCTATCATTTGTTCTCTTTGTTGAGTTTGATGTTTAGATAATGCTCCTCGAGCAGCTTCTGCTTTTTGGTACAGTTTACCTGTATCTTCAAAATCATTTAACATCTCTTCAATAAAGTCATTGTCATGACCTTTTAATTCTAAGTAATCTCCTAATATTGCTTTTTGTGATCTATGATCATCTTCTTCAATATTAACTTTACTATAATCTAAATTAGGGTCGTAAGCTTCCATAAAATTTTGTGACTGTCCTCCAGCTAAAACATAATCTAAATGTTTTTTAACTAAAGGGAAAGCTTCAAGAACATCATCTATCCTATCATCAGCCATTTTAGAAGCAACATCAGCTGTCATCTCAGCTAAACCTTTTGGAGTATCATCATAAGACTCTCCGTCCATATCATACCCTAATTCATCTAGTATCTCTGAAACAATAGAAGATTCATCATCTGAGTCATCTTCATATTGATCATCTTCTTCTATTTCTTCTTCTTCCTCTTTAACTTCCTCTTCCTCTTCCTCTTCTTTAACCTCCTCTTCTCTCTCAATGTTTATATCATCAAGAGTAGGTTCTTCAGAAGATTCAATTACTTCTTCTTCTTTTACGGGAGTTACCTCCTCGGCAGTAATAGTGTCTACGCCATCACCACCAATAACATCATCAAAAGAGATGTCATCTAGTTGTATTTTTTCATTTGGTTCCATATATTGTTTTTTGGTTTTAAGTTACAAAAGTAGTAATTATATTGATATTTTTTATACTTTATTATTTTTTCAAGTTTCTATTATTATATAACACTTACCAGCAGCTATTTGATTTATATCCTCCCTTTTTAAACTTCATTTTGTATCCTTCATAAAATCTTTCTCTGGATTTTGTTAAATCTGTTATTTCAGGATTCCTTCTATAGTTATCATTATAGTATTTAAACATTCCTGCAGTATCAGTAATTTCTGGTAGAGCTTCTGGAACTTTTCCATAAACCATTCTCATTGCATTTACAGCTGCTTTAGGATTATCTGAATTTAATTCTTTTTTAAATTTAGCTTTAGTTGTAGGTAATCCTAATTCTCTAAGTCTAGTAAAATATCTTTTTTGAGTCTCAGTATGTCCACGCTTTACTCCATCTTCATCAATTTTCTCATCAAATAAATCATTTAACATTATTGGATCAATAGATGCTTGTGAATTAGTATAACTTCTATTATAAGCTTCAGGATTTTCCCCCATACTATTTTCCATAAAATTAGTTACTTCTAATAATTTTCTTAACCGAGGCTGAGTACTTTTAGATTCTCTAGATACTATATTATCTATTTCTCTTTTTAAATCTTCTCTTCGTCCTTGTACTTCAAGCTTTTCTCCCCCTTCTTGAAAATTCATAGGTCCTCTATTAAAAAGACCACTTATATTGCTACCAAAATCTTGTATACCACTTGTAAGCTTACCTAGTGCTTCTTTTCCTGCATCTAACCCTTGTTGTTTCAATTTATCAAAACCTGTACCATATATACCAAATCCTGCACCCTTCTTAGCTGTATCATAAAAGCCTTTCAAACTTTGATTCCAATTAGGATTCAAACCATAATAAGCGCCATACTCTGGTGGAGGTCCTTGTGGATTATCTGAATTAGGACCATACATAGAACCTGTATCTCCTCCAGTATTCCCTTCAGAATTATGAGCGTCAAGTGTACCCATACTCATCATATCCATATGCTCTTGTTCTGCAGTACCCCCTTCATGATATTTTCTTACTCCTCCTTTTTTAAATGTTAAACCTATTCCAGCTTTAATTCCTTTATTTTGTAAATCATAACCTAAACTACCTTCTAAAGCTCCATATCCCCCATATACTCCTATATCTTTAATTTTCTTATCAAGTAAATCATAGTTAGTATAAGCTCCTGCCTCAAATCCTGCTGTACCTCTTGACCAATCATGAGCCCCCTCTAGATTTTTTTTCTTAAATCCTACTTTACCATAAAGATCTAAACCTCCTCCAATAGTAGCATCATCTTCTTGTAGTTTTAGATTTCCTTTTCCTCTTAATCCTGCAGCAATAATAGGCGCACCTGCTCTAGTATCAGACCCTCCAAAATATCCTTGAAGACCCAATCCAGCGCTGGCACCAAAGGCCTTATTACCAATATTATAACTTGTACCAACATCAGTTTGTAGTGATAATGGAGATTCTGTTCTTCCACACCCTCTACCACTTCCAGGCCCGCAGTTTACAGAACCTTTAGATGTAAGACTAATATCTAATCCTCCACTACTATATTTTCTTAGTCCTCCTTTTTTAAATACGTTAAATGGATCTTTACCAGAATTTGTAAGTTGTCTTATTTCATCTCCACTTAAAATACCTTTAGACTGTCTTATAGGAATATTTTGTCTCCCTACAATTTGAGTTGTTGTACTAATTCCTGGAGGATGTATAGTGTTAGTATTTATAATTCCTCCATGAGGTATTTTATCAAGACTTGTAAGATCTGTTTTTGTATTAAATATTCCCATACTAGGATCATTATGTCGATAATTATCTAACGCACTTATTCTGTCATATATCTGATCATTACTAAATTTTGAAATATCATCCTCAAATATATTTATTTTTGAAGTGTATGCATTCTGTTGTGGATTTAAACCATATCTAGCATTTGTTTGCCCTGGAAAATCTCCATAATACACAATATCACTATTACCACGTACACCACTAAAACCCGCTCGATTCCCCGCACCTCCAGTAGGAGTTGTACCCATAAACTCAGCTAATTGTTTTGGGTCGCTAGGATCAAATCCATATTTCTCTGCTTGTTTTAGTAATTCCTCATTTTTCATAACATTACCATCTATATTAACAGTACGATATGCATTATTTCTTGAAGAATACTCCTTAAGTAAATCCTCTCTAGTAGTTATTTGTTTATATCCAGCATCAGTATTTTTAACTATACCTGGTTGTTTGAAATCAGCTAATTGTTTATTTAATTTTGCTTTATTTGCTCTATTTATAACATTATAAGCAGGTTTCACACCGTGTTTAAAAGCAGCTCCTCCAGCAAATGGTACAGCTATACCTGCTAATGATAAATTTCTAGCAGATTTATCACCCCTCACATGTGAAATACCTGCACTTACTAAATCCCCAGCTTCGGAGACTATAGGAATACCCGTCGCACCTATAACATCTGCCACATTAACTGGATCAGTTATCTTTTCCTTTGCCTCTTCTCTATACTTTATTGATGCCTTTCTATTACCCGCATCAAGTATATTTTTTTGTTCGTTAGACATTGGGCTTCCATCTTTATTATAGTATTTAGAACCTTGAGTTGTACTTACAGTATTAGAAAGAATTCCTTTATTTTTTGCTGTCTTTGTCGTACCAGTCTTTTCTTCTTCTAAGAATTGATTAATAAACGCATCCTTATCAAATCCAGCATTTTGATATTTTCTTACACCGCCTTTTTGAAAAGGAGTAAACTCTTTTTCCCCCGTATATTTATTTATTCCAGTTTCTGGATCTATAACAGTAGAACCTTTGCCAGCTTCTAAGGGGGATAGCGTTGCAGCTACGAGAGGACTTTTCTTTGCTAGGCCAAGCAATTTGTTAGATATTGATGTTTGTGGATTCTTTTTTCTGTATTTTTCTATTTCTGCTAATTTCTTTTTATCTCCTTTAACATATGCATCATAATAATGTTTAACATCAATATATCTATTTTTCCACTTTTCTTGCATCATGTCAAATCCTATATTTACATTAGGATGATATAAAAATTTAGAATCTTCATTAAGAATTGGAAGATCCTTAAAAGACTCTACTTTGCCTTCCTTATCTCCTACGGCTTTAAGATCACTAAGAATTCTTGGAAAGGTATTAAAGCCACCTTTTTGATATTGTGATGGAGTTTCTATAACTGTACCCTCTTCTTCCCCCATATCTAACGCTTTAATTCCCGGGGAAACTTTATTATAACTCCTAACTAGATTACCTTCTTTATCATACTTACGTATATCTATAGGAAAATCCATCCCTTCAGTATTGAAGTTATCATTAGATTCAGGGAAAGCCATAGCTGTATTTCCATCTGAACCTCTTAAACCTTCTTCTTGTTGAGTTTCTGTTTCTGCAGTTTGACCTCTTTGAACATTAGCTTCGTCTATTAATTTATAGACAGGACCTTTATAACCTTGAGTTATAGCTCCTTTTAGTATTTGCATTTGTTCCTCTGGTGTAAGCATTATTTACCTGAAGGTTTTTTATTTGCTTTATTTTTAGTTTTAGCTATCCTTTCTTTGGATTTAGTTTCTTCTCTTTTAATAGCTGCAGTACTTCTATTAGTTTCAGCCTTATCTCTATGATCTTGTGCTTTAATATCAACCTCTCTATCTTTAATATCTAATTCTCTCATACCTTTAGCTAAATTGAGTTGAGCATTAGTATCATTATCTCTAGCATGAATCATAGCAACTTTAATCTGAGTTTCTCTGTCTTTATCTTTATTTACATCTTCTCTCTGCATTTTCTCTTTTTCTGCCTCTAATTTAGCTTGCTCCATTTGTTGTTGAGCTTGTTGTTGTTGCATAGCTAACTCATTTTGTGCTTTTTCAGCTAATTTAATTTTATGTTTAATATGAGTAAAGCTATCTGCATCAAACATCTCAGTTATAGTAGACGCAGGAACTCCATTTTGAATCATTGATTGAGAAAGTTGTTTAACTGCTTCCAATTTATCTTGCTCTTTACCAGAGTCTGATAAGAATATTCCATATTCAGATTCCATATGTGACATACTATTTAAATCTAAAAAATCTGTAGTACCGTCAGGCATAACATACATTGTTTTCTTTCCAGCTAGCCAAGCTTCTTTTGAATAATCAAGAAGACCTTGTAGATCTCTTTGCTCCATTCTATTAAACTTACGGAATAAATCTTCTGTAATATGTGACGACTGTACAATAGCTTGTTGTGAAGTTGCTTTACCCTCATAACTCCCTACTTGTCCTTGACGTTGTCTATTAACTCCAGATAATTTTTCCCATTCCTGCATTATAGATTCTAATAAAGTAATATATTGCTCTATAGTTTTAATAGACATATCCATAACAGATTGATGTTGCGGATTTAATTGTATTCCTTCTTTATTATAATCTACCCAAGCAATACCAGATCCCTCTACATAGTACATAAACTTATCCATATCCCATTTCTTTGGGATCATATTAATATCAAACTGAGCGATCATATCTTTACTTTTTGCAATAGATAACTCTAACCTGTATTTATAGATATTATAATTTAACTGATATGGTATACCTAATTTTACTAAAGATATATTTGAAGAATTAATATTAGAATATCTAATACCATTAATTGGGAGTTTACATTTAGAATTGTTATCTAAAGAATTTCTTTGATTAACTATTGGGTGTATTTTAATATACATTCTACCATCTATTCTTGTTCCTTCCCAAACTTCGTTAACCCACTTCCATGTAACTTTAGCCCCTAATTCTTTCATTTCAATAGGCATTTTAAACCCATCTTCTACAATCTGCTCTTCCATTGCTCCAGTATTAGGGTCTACCATAGTCAAAAATCCTATTCTTTTTCTAGATTTCCAATATACTTGAGCTACTTCTATTAACCTATTTCTATATGCATTTGCATCTTTATTCATAGAATTAGTATATAAGAAATAAGAATCAGATTCTGAATGTCTTGGTTCTTCTAATTCTAAAATTTGTGCCTCACTTAAATACTCATAATAAGAGTCAATCACGCTAGATGCATGTACATATTTTCTAACTAATGCCCAATCTCCATCTTCTACAAAATCTAAATCTGGATCTAAATCATAATCTACATCAATAGGATTAAGTACTTCATAAAAAGGTTCATTATTTCTAACTCCTCTATGTGTATATACTTCTCCAGCAACTAAAAAATGAAACCAAGCTTTCTGAAATTTATCATGAATTTCTTGGTTGTGCATAATATAATTTACTGCTTGTTGCCCTTTCATAGCTCTATTATCTACATAACTAGATTCAAATTGTTCTGCTATATGTTTAGGGAGCTCAACCTCTTGCTGTTCACCTTGAAAGTCTCCATTCTTAATTAATTCATTAGCAAATTGTTTTTGAAAACTTTGATATATTAAATCACTTTTTGCTTGTTCTTTAGTAGAAATAGCATCTGCATTTTGTACTGTAACAGTGAAATTGAGAGGCCTTTTGGATTTCTCACCTAGTAAAAGGTCAACGATAGGTTTAATTATGGGATAATTACGCATCTGAGAAGGGAAATTACTACGGCTCTTACCATAAGGTTTTAGCACATATTTATAATCCGCCTCATCAATTACACCGTTATAGTATTCATATAATTGTTGTAGAGATTCTTTTCTACTACTTCCAGAACTACGTCCAGAGTTAGAAAGTTCTATGTAAGCTTCTACACAGGCTTCTTTCCATTGTTTATTTTTTTTAGACAAAGGCAGTTTCTGCCTTGGTATTTTATCATATCCCATAAGCTACAAATTTAATTAGATTTAGCTTTAATTTTACATTGAGTAGTAATTTATACATATACTTTATAAATATAACACTATAAGTAGTTACAGATGTCATATAAACTATATTTCAATGTTAATTCTTTTCCTTGTTCTATCTTATGCAGTGTTTTTAATTTTTTATATTCATCATTTTCATCTTCTATTAGCTCACAGTTAGGCTCATCTGAATGATTAATAAAACCTCCTAATGGTGTCCTAATATAATCATGTTGAAAATTAGGATCATAAACATGACTTATACCTATAACTACCTCTCCCGGAATATCTTCTTTAGCGAGAATCCCAGCTCCATGAATTTGTGACGGACCTATTGCTAAGTATTCTGGTAGAGGGTTATAAGGTTCTTTATCTTTACATTTTTCCATTTTAATAATAATTTTTATCAAACCACTTATCTGATGCTCTGTCTTCTAATATATCTTTTACTTCTGTATTATACAATTCTCTAGTATGATACATCCCAATCATAAAAGCCATAACACGGTCAAAGTTGCCATGATGGTTAAATTTAATTAACTCCGTTAAAAAAGCGGGGTCATATATTTTATGCAAATTTAGTAATTGTTTTCCATTTTCATCTGTTCTTCTTACAGTATTTAACCAATCACGTATATATATCTCTCCCTGCCTTTTCCTAGCCTCAGTCATATGCATACCATATTGTCTTTTTACTGTCTTACTCCTTAATTCTTTTTTATCAAGCATTTCAAATTCCTCCTGAAGTTTATGTAACTTCCTGTATCTTTTAGCGTATGCTATAACTTCACCACGATCATTCTCGAATCCTATCTTACACCCATAATAATCTGCTAATAAAAATAAATTTCTATTATATTCATCTTGTGTTTTTGGTCTACCAACATAAGATGCTACAATTAAATCATCTGGCTGTGAAATATTATTAGGTCGTTTTAACACATATGCTGCCCCTAATGAACTAGAATCTGCAGATTGATTTTGCCCATAAGGGTCATGACAGATTACATACATATTTCTAGGTACTTGTTGTTTTTGATTTCTATATGGAGACTCATATATAACTATAGCTCCTGTTGTATCATCATCTTTTCTGTGTGGAAATTTTAATACTTGTTTTAAATCTCCATCAGGTTTAAATTTAACTTCTGCTTTAACATCATGATATAATCTCCCTACAGTACCAATAGCCTGAAGATTATTAGCTTTTATATTATTATATTGTTCTTGTAAGGATGCTATATCAAATAAATTTGCAGTAACCTGTAAAGTAGCTTCTTGAGGTGAGAAAGGATGCTCCGCTATATATTGGTCTAATGATTTAGCATCCGCAGCACCCTTCTTTTTCTCCCTCATTTGTTCTTCATATTCTACAGCATCTCTAGCTGCAGAATTACCTTCTTTATCTATAAATCCATCTAGGTTTTTTTGTATTGGAATAAAATATCCACACGTACTCCCCATAGCTCCTTCATCCCATATATTCTCATAGTCCATGCAATCATATGCGGAAGGATTATAAAATATTTCTTCCATAGCTTCAAAATCTGCTCCTTCAGTACCTCCCGTACCAAAAGCTACCATCAATCCTAAAGTTTTACTACCCTGCCTCATTGTAGGCATAGTTACTTCCCATGCCTTTAGCAGACCCGGGAAAGATCCTGCCTCCTCAAAGAACACTAACTCTCCCGCTTTACCCCTTACTTTATCTGGATTATCTTTTAATGATACTCCCATTATTTGAGATTTCATACCCATCTCTATCTCTAAACCGTTTACTTTTTTCTTATAACCAGCCATTTTATGCATCTCACGATCTCTGAGGCGTGGTTGAGCCCATGCGGTATGATCATCTATAAAAGAAAGAAATTCCCAAGCTTTAGATAAAAGTCCATCCCCAATTAAGTATTCTTTCTGAGATGCAAATACAAAGTTTTTAGAATTCTTTACAAAAAAGTAATTACGAGCAAGCATAGATCCTGCTTTATATGAATACCCTTTACGACGAGCTTTTAAGACAATCATATGTTTATTTTCAGTCCGTGCTTTATCTATCTCTTGGAAATACTCCCAATCTCCATCATAAAAACTTGGGAAACTACGCTCACGTTTAGATCGAATTGTTCCATCTGGCATCTCTTCATCTACAGCCCTATCAATAGGACAATAATTTAAATAAAAATAATGAAAGCCAGTAACACTTAACTCGTCAACTGTGTATCCATACATACAGCGTTTACGCTCTTCATCCCAATAATCATAATAATCTTTTGTTCCTGGGAGAGCATCTGTAAATCTTCCCTTTTCAAGGAAGGTTATTGCTGCTATTCTAACTCTGTCGGTTCTTTTAAACATTTATTTTTAATTTTAACTAATTCAGCACACTTCTCATATTCTTCTGTACCTGTGAAGTACTCTATAACTATATCTATTATATCCTCAGATCTCCCATCTTCTTCAATAGGATCAAAAGGTAAAGGTAAATCATCAATTATCTCTTCCTCTAATTCATAATAAATATCATCTAAAGTCTTTCTTTTAGTTATAATAAAATAAGCATTTTCCATTGCACGATTATAAAGTTCTATATCTTCTAAAAAATCCATTACATACTATATTTATTTACTTCAATTCCACCCCTATTTGTATTAGCGGCCTGTTCTTCTTTTTTAACTATTTCTTCTAATCTAGTTAATCCATCTACTACTTTCCCCATATTAGATACATTAGCTATTAAATCTTTTGCATGAAATATAGGTTTACCATGGTCATCCATTAAATGTAAATCTATATCTCTAAAATATTTCTCTAATTTTACTATTGAAGTTCTTGCAGCTTTTAATAAGCGTACAGCTGAAGTCTCAATTAATTGTTCATATTTATCACAAGCTCCTAATACTTTTGAAGAAGGAGTCCATTTCTTTTTTTCTCCAAAGATACTATTTTTTACTTCAATTAAACGCTGTTCCCATTCATATACTGAAAAAGGAGACCTATGGTCGACCATAAAGTATACAAAAGATAATTCTATAGATGATAAACCTTTAAACTCTAAAATAGTTAAGGCATAAGAACTTGGTACAGCTTTACCGTCATTTATATATAGTAACTCATGCCTCATATGTTTTCCAATTTATTTTTTTATTTATTTGATTTTTTCTAACTTCCTCTTCATGTATTTGATCTATCATCCCCAGCATAATATAAGGTGAGATATATTTTTCATTATATAAATAAATATCTACTGTAGCTTCATAATCTTCCCCATATAGATATTCTAAAATTTTAAGTCTATGATTCCCATCATATATTTCATACCCATATTTACTTTTTATTAATACAGGATTAACTTTAATTCCATTAACTTTAATATCTTCTAATAATTCTTTCCAAGAATCTGCATCATTTGGAGGACTGTCATTAGTTACTATTAATTTATCCATAGAAGAATTTGTATATCTATTTTGTTTAAAAGTATTAGTTATTTCAGATATTTTTATTTTAATCGTTTCATAATAAAAATCATTTGTACAATAACATTTTCCCTTTAAAAATTTACAAATTTTTATTAGGAATCTAATTGTATATACCCTTATATTATATATACTATTTTTCACTCTTCTTCTTATTTATATACTCCACTCTCTTTGGGTTAACTGAAAATTTACCAAAATATGGGAGGCGTATAGTTTCAAACTTACCTTCTTTCATTATTTCCCCTATATATTTAAATTGATGGTCTACTATTTTTTCAATTTTACTTAATGGTAGATCATATTTATTAGCTAAATAATATATAATTAATTTTTTATTCCTTATCATTATTATCTAAAATAGGTTTTTCTCCTGCTACTATTTCAGGGGGTTTTTCTTGTTTTGGCCATTTATGTATAGGGCACTCTGTTGTTCTCCATTTAGCTTTATGCTCCAAGAGACACCCACACTTTCCACATCTCATTGAAGATTCTTTTAAATGTTCACATCCTTTACATATATCTAATCTAATTGCATAGTCTTTTGGAGACACATTAGGGGCTCCATCTTTTATGTATTTTGCTAAATCTTTAGTGAATGATTTCATCATCCCAAGAATACTCGGGGGTTTTTGTTCGTTCTGGTTCATATTCGTCTATTTTTATTGATAATAATTTTCCTTCTTCGTCTTGTATAACTAGTATCTCATATATCTCCAGACTATGATGACTTATTACAAGTTTAGAAAATAATTCTCGCATTATCCTCTGTTAATAGTAATTTCTACAGACTCTGTGTCTGGATTTAAAAATGGGTTAAGTTTATAGGTATTATGGTTTAATAATAAAGCTCCTTTATCTTTAAACTTCTTGATATAGTTGTTTAAAGTATTATGATCCTTTATACCAACTATTCTAGCTACTTCTTTTTTATTCTTAACACTACATATATTAATATCTTCTGTAATAGTATTAACATCTATAAAAGATGATAATATACTTAATTCTTTATTGGTTAAGTCAAATATTCCATTCCATAATTGCACATACTTATAAGTAGTATCAATATTAACTGTTATTCTTCTTTTTTTCATAATTCTGTTCTAATATTTCTAATAAAGCTTTATCCCCATACATTTCTTTAGCATTTTTATACTGGCTATATTCTTC
>Ga0208669_1000904_pt1 | contig 11246 bp, 14 predicted proteins | sample 21_taG_FD_184095 | JGI IMG/M metagenome (GOLD analysis project Ga0208669, IMG submission 184095) | Marine viral communities from the Subarctic Pacific Ocean - 21_ETSP_OMZ_AT15319 metaG (SPAdes) (version 2) | ecosystem: Environmental > Aquatic > Marine > Oceanic | place: Pacific Ocean | collected...
CGTAGAAGACTATGGTGATGCTCGTTCACAATCAAGCCTACCTTTAGATACAGGCCATTTTTCTTTTGATAACTGGGGCGAACATTTAATCTTTTGTTTTTCTGGTGATGGCAAGATTTATAAATGGCGACCCAATTCAGGCGGTACAGCCGATACTATAGGAACAGTCGTGACTAATGCACCTACAGGGTGTCAATCAATTATCGTGACCAACGAAAGACATTTGGTTGCTATTGGTTCGGGCGGAGATCCAAGAAAAATCTCATGGTCAGATAGAGAAGACAATACCAACTGGACATCTAAAGCTACTAACACCGCAGGTGATTTGCAAATACCTACAGGTGGTAGAGCAATCATGGCAGCTTCATTTGGCAATGATATTATTATCTTTAGCGATACAGGTATCAGCAGAATGTTCTATGCAGGCTCACCTTTTGTTTATGGTATTGCTGATGCTGGAACTAACTGTAAAGCAGTCAGTAGAAGATCTATTGTTTCTACTGGTAATTTCCTAGCATGGATGGGTGAAAACTCTTTCTTTATTTATGATGGCACTGTAAGAGAAATACAATGTGAAGTGCATGATTATGTTTACGATTTACTTAATTTGCCAGGGAGAAAAGCTTGTTGGGGTGGACACAATTCTAGCTTTAATGAAATATGGTGGGGATTCCCAAGCGGTGAACTACAATACGCACCAAACAAATATGTGATTTGGAATTATGGTGAAAATGTTTGGTCTGTTGGTGAACTAGATAGAGGTTGTTGGGTTGACCAAGGTGTCTTTGATTTTCCAACTTCAGCAGATAACGCTGGGTTTATCTATCAACACGAATCAACTGTATTAGGTAACTCACCTAATTTAGGCGATGCTGTTCCATATGCGACCTCTGGGCCGATTGAAATAGGCAATGGTGACAATTATGTCCAATGCAATCAAATACTTCCAGACGAAGAGGCTAATACACTTCCAGGTGTCACCCTTAGTTTCAAAGGTAAATTTACTCCACTAGGCCCTGAAACGGACTTTGGATCATTTACTTTTGAAAGTGATGGTTATACCGATGCTAGGTTTACTGCAAGACAAGTCTCAATGACAGTCACAGGCAGTACCACACAAGATTTTCAAGTAGGAAAGATTAGATTAGATGTACGCAACAGAGGTAGAAGATAATGGATTTATCCTCACAAAGACAGTACATACAAAGAGCAACCAATGTTAAGTATTCTTTTACAGCTACCACACAGCAAACTATCTATACAGCACCTAGCGGTGGTGACTTTGATTTTGCAGTTATTAAAGGTTTTTTAGCTTGTGACCATGGTAATCAACAAACCAATTTAGATGTATCTATAACAGATACTAGCTCTAATGAGTTTTTTATCTATAAACAACATAACATAGGCGCACACGCTACCGAAGAATTACAAACTAATGCTGGAATTATTCTGCAACAAGGCGAAATAATAAAAGCACAGGTTAATCATGCAAACATACACTTGGTTTTAAGCATTATTGAATATGGAAAAGGCGACTAATAAAGTCACGCCCATTAAAAAAGAACCCGAAGAATGGGAGGTTCAATGGGAACGCTGTAAACCATATATAGCAAAAGCTATCAAACATCAAGATTCCTATACAATAGACGACATAGAGGATAAAATAAGACATGGAATATTCCATTTATGGCCAGCTAAGAAGTCGGCTATGATAACTGAATTTGTAGTATTCCCCCAAAACACAGCAATGAACTTGCTGTTTTGTGGTGGTGATTACAAGGAGTTAGAGGATATGTTGCCATCCTTAGAGGCATTTGCAAAAGCCGCTGGTTGTAAAAGATTATATGGTGGCGGTAGAAAAGGATGGTTAAAGAAAATAAGTCATTTAGGCTTTAAATCAGAACATTTAATTAGCAAAGAATTATGAGTAAAGGATCAACTACATCAACCCAACAAATGCCAGAATGGCAAAAACAAATGTACGAAGAGGCTTATGGTCTTGGTAAGGAAGTTTCACAACAACCATTTATACCATACACAGGCGCACAAGTTGCTGGTTTTAATCCAGATCAACTAAGACAATTTGAAGCCACCCGAGGAATACTTGGCTCTGCTCAACAGTATGATCCACGCGCTGGTTTACAAGCATTGGCAACCGCGCCCACGCCAACTATTAGCCCGGTAACAGGCAGAACTGCACAAATCGGTCAAGTTGGAACTCCACAAGCTGCAACCATACAGGGTATTCAAGGGCCACAAGCAGCCCAAATAGGCGGTGTACAAGCACCTCAGTTTAGAGGTTTATTAAGTCAAGACATAGGAGCATATCAATCACCTTACCAACAGCAAGTCATAGATCAGTCTATGGCTGATATTCAAAGGCAGGCTGATATAGCTAGAGGACAATCACAATCCCGGGCAATTGGTGCAGGAGCATTTGGTGGTTCAAGGTCTGCTTTACTAGAGGGTGAATCACAAAGACCATTTATAGAACAAATGGCTAGAACATCCGCTGGTTTAAGGCAGTCTGGATTTGAGCAAGCACAACAAGCTGCTCAAGCTGATTTAGCCAGACAACAACAGCTTGGTATGTTTGGAGCTGAACAACAACAACAACGTGCATTAGAACAAGCTAGATTAGGCCAACAAGCAGGTTTAACTGGTTACGAGGGCGATTTACAGCGTTTTATGCAACAAGCAAAAATGCAACAAGAGGCAGGTTTATTAGGATCACAACAAGAACAGGCGCGTGCGCTAGAGCAGGCGAGGTTGGGGCAACAAACTGGTATGGCAGAATTAGATATTGCAGGTCGTGCAGCTATGGCTCAACCAGAGTTAGAGCTTAGAGCAAGAGCGCAACAAGCAGGATTGCTTGGTGGTCAATTAGAGGATCAATACCGGGCGTTAGGTTTATTAGGTGGTGTTGGACAACAACAACAGCAACTACAACAAAGAGCTATGGATCAAGCCTACAACGAATTCTTACGAGCTTCTGGTTATGGTCAACAACAACTTAGCACTTTACTTTCTGGCCTGTCTGGTATGCCGGGCTTAGTTAGTCAAACAGATAAAAAGAAAACTGGCCCTGGTGATATCATATCTTCAGTTCTTGGGTTATTTGGTTAGGAGTTAATATGAGTTTTGGAAAATTACAATCAATGGGTGGAAACTATGTTTCTCGACTTGGTGGTGCAGATATTCTAAGCCAAGATCAATTGCAATCATTGTCTCCACAAGAACTGCAAATATATAACCAACAAAAAGAAATGTCTAAAACTGCTGGTATGCGTGAGTTAGCCTCTAGGTTATCTGATGCTTTTGCAGGTCGTGACATTGTTGGTCGTGCTGCAATAAGAAGAGAAGATATTGAAAAAAAATCTGAGCGCGATAGAAAATTAAAATTACAACAAGACCTACAACAAGCTATAGCAGATGGTGATATGGATAAAGCCTATGCAATTTCAGCAATTTTACAACCCGGATCAGTTGCACAAAACATTATTCAATCACAAGCAGGGCCTAGCAAAAAAGACTTACAACCACAAGTTTCACCAGATGGCACATACACTATTTTCCAAGATTATGATGAAGCTACCGGGCAAATTACTCCAAGGGTTGAGGTGAATCAAAGCGTGATTGATGCTCAAGAAGAAATAAGACAAGAAGAACAAAAATTAAAACCTATCCCATCTTCAGCTTTAGAAAAAGAAGTAGAAAACAAATCTGTTATAAATTCTTTTCAATATCAAAATGAATTAATTAATGGTTTTATTAAAGAGGCAAAAAATAACAACTTGCAATTTGGTATAGGTGAAGACATAGAAGATTTCTTTGGAAATTTAGGTTGGGGTGTATCTGGAGAAACGAGCCAAAAAAGATTGGCAAATAAAAACGCTTTTGAAAGATGGAAACAAGGCTATGTAAATACAGTTTTACAAGCAGCTAAAGGCCCACAAACAGATGGCGATGCAAGAAGGGCATTAGAACAATTAAAATCTGCTAAGACCCCAGAGGCTGTAGTATCTTTATTACAAGATATAAAACGAGCCAATGAAAATGAAATTAAATTTAATAAATCATCTATAGACACAAGAAGAACAAACTTTGGAAAAGATCCAGTGTATGGTGGCGTTACATTTAAAATAATAGAAGAATAATGAAAATTGAAATTGAAGGCATTGGAATAGTAGAAGTTCCTGATGAGTTCGGTGATCTTGATTACAGCGCACAAGAAAATTATGTTGCTCAAATTAAAGAACAAATAAACGCAGAAAAATCCTCTGAAGAAGATGTAGCAATAGAATCTGATGCAGAAGAATTATCACTTTTAGAAAAATTACAAGGCGGAGCTAGAGGATTTGCTCAAGGCTTAACTTTCGGTTTTGCTGATGAAATTGAAGCTGGTTTAAAAACAGGTGGTGGTTTTTTAGGTGATTACAGTAAAGCTGTAAAACAAATCAGAGATGATATTGATGAGGTTAGAAGAAAAGCACCAGGTATCGCATTGGGATCTGAATTAACGGGTGCTGTTTTACCATCATTAGCAGCAGGTTTATTTAGTGGTGGCACAGGAACAGTAGCAGGTTTAGGAGCTACAGGCGCAAGAGTTGCATCAAGTGCTGCTAAAGCACAACAAGCTGCTAAAGCAGCTGTTGGTTTAGATAAAGCAAAAAAAGCAGAAGCTGTTACAAAAGTTGTCTCAGACCCAAGTTTATTAAGAAGTATTGGCAAGGGCGCAGGTATTGGCGCAGGATATGGTGGCTTATATGGTGTTGGTACTGCCGAAGGTGGTTTAGGCGAAAGAGCTATTGGTGGTGCAACAGGTGCAGCATTAGGTGGTGTAATTGGCGGAGCTGTTCCTTTGGTTGCACAAGGTGGATTAAAAACCTTACAAAATATTGGCAAATCTTTTGGCGTGGGTGGGCAAAAAACAGCTGAACAATTTAGTGATGTAAAAATATTACAAGCCTTAGAAAGAGATGGTTTGTCTCGACAGGGAGCAATTGAAAAATTACAGTTAGCAGAAAAGCTAGGTCAAAAAGATTTACTTATTGCTGATCTTGGAGAAGATCTTGCACAGCTTGGCTTTGCATCACAAGCAATTGCGGGTGGATCAAGAAAAGAGGTTTCTGAATTATTAGAGGGCAGGGCTATGAGCCAAGCAGAAAGAATATCTGATGATTTAATAGACCAGTCAAAACTTAAAGGGCCATTCTCAACAGAATATGTTGATGAGTTGGCAAAGATACAAGAAGCAGCAGCAGAGCCAGCATACAGAAATGCTTATAAAGTTAATATCCCAGCTAATACAAAAATTACTCGTAAAAATTTAAAAGGTCAAACTGAAAGTGTTGCACTAAGTGATTTGTTTACTGGCCCAAGAAAAGATGTGATGATCATAGCCTCTAAACAAGGTAAAAAAATATTAGGTGCTAGAGGTGAGACTGTACCAGATTTAAGTAAAGTATTAAAAGACGACAAGCTATTAGAAGAATTTTTAAGTAAACCTATACCAACACAATATCTTCATGCTATTAAAAGAGGTTTAGACGATATTATAGAAAAAGGCACAGACTCATTTGGTAAAGTAAATTCTTATGGTGCAGCTGTAACTGATGCAAAAGTTATACTTAATAAATTAATAGAAAAGAAAAATCCAGCTTATGCTAAAGCAAATAAAGATTTTTCTGACATAGCAAGACTGAAAGATTCTTTCAATTTAGGTTTAGGTAAAAAAAATATGTCTACCAACCAAATGGCAAAAATTTTAAAATCATTAAACGAATCAGAAAAAGAAGCATTTAGAGTTGGGTTGGTTGCAAGAATGAAAGATCAATCTCTCAAAGCTGTTGATAATGCAGATTTTACAAAAAGAATATTTGGTAGCCGAGAAAAAAGAAGTTTAATACGCATGGTTTTTCCTAAAACAAAAGAGGGAAAAGAGGCTTATGAAAACTTTAAAAAAATTATAGATTTTGAAAAAGCGAAAGTTCAAACAAGAACTAAGGTAACAGGTGGCTCTCCAACCGCAGCAAGACAAGAAGCTATCAAAGAGGCAGCAATAGATCCAACGCTAGGCGTTATTGGTAGAGCAATAGCAGGTGATGTTCCAGGCGCAGCTAGACAATCATTAGCTGCAATTGGCGCGAGAGCTGGTGGATTGAGTCCTGAGGGCGCAAACCAAATAGCTAGAAAATTATTTTTAATGAAACCAGCAGATCAAATTAAGTATTTACAACAACTTGGTCAAACAGAAAGAAAACTAATAGAGCAATCTATGAGAGGTATAGGCCTACAAACAGAACTAACAGCTGGTGCTGGAATGTTACCGGGTTTGCTTACAGACTAACCCATGCCCCTTGCAACAGAACGAGTTGGTCGTTTTGGTGAATATCTCACAGCAGCAATCCTTTCTCAAGTTTCTGACACAGTAACCATCGTTCCACACAACGCATCCGCAGACATCATCTTTGAACACAACCTAAAGCTGTATAAGTGCCAGGTAAAAACCCAATCTTCAATAGAGCAACGCAGAGGCAATTGGCGGTTTGATATGCGTAAGGGTCAAAAAGCTGCACACAGAAAATACAAAGATAATGAGATAGATATATTTGCTTTTGTTTCTATCACCCACAGAAATGTGGTCTTTTCTAAACCTTTAGACCAAGTTCAACTAACCATCGTTGATGAACATATGAAGAACAATGATGCTCTTAGGAATATTCAAGACATACTTAAAGATTTGCAATAAAAAACAAAACCCCTTAAACTACGCTAATACACTATAGGGAGATTATTATGAATGTATTAAGTTTGTTTGACGGAATGTCTTGTGGAATGATTGCTTTGGATCGTTTAGGTATCAAAGTAGATAATTATTACGCAAGTGAGATTGATAAGTATGCCATCCAAGTTAGCCAAGCTAACTATCCTGACATTATTCAAGTCGGTGATATTACCAAGTTAGATTTATCTACACTACCGAAGATTGATTTGGTTATGGGTGGTTCACCCTGTCAAGGATTTAGCTTTGCAGGTAAACAGTTGGCGTTTGATGATCCAAGATCTGCATTGTTCTTTGAGTTTCACAAAGCTATCTCATACTTACAGCCTAAATATTTTTTATTGGAAAATGTAAGAATGAAGAAAGAATACTTGGATATTATTTCTGAGTACATGGGCGTTGAGCCAATCTTTATTAACAGCTCTTTGGTTAGCGCACAGTCAAGACAGCGTTACTATTGGACTAACATTCCCGGGATTGAGCAACCTGAAGAGCGAGGCATAGTGCTACGCGACATATTAGAAGACCAAGTTGGTTCAGAACATTATGTTGGTGACAATATGCAAAAGAACTATAAAGGTGGCAATCAACTTAACCCTAACTATAAAAGCCAAGCTAACACCATACATAACTCAGATAAAAAATCTGGAACGATATGTGCAGGTACTCATGGGTATGCCAATGGTTATGTGGGTGACAAGCACAAACCTGTTAAACAAACAGAGCGTAATGCTAGACACCTCAAGCAGCTTGATGATAAATCGCTTTGCATGACTGCAAGTATGTACAAGGGTGCAGGTAACAATGGTATGACTTTAGTGCCTCAGAGGTTAGACAAAATGACTACCAAAGATGGTAAAGCATATTGTGTAACTGCAACCTATGATGCAGCTCGACCTAAAAACAGCATGGATAGAAAGCAAAGAACCATGATTCCCTTAGAAGATGGTCAAGAGTTACCAAGTGGTACTGAATATATTTATGATGAAACCAATAAATCACATAAACCTCAACATATAGGCACAGCAGTTGATGTTAAAGCTGCTGCATGGCGCGGCAGATCTTTGAATGAAGATGGTAAGAATGTTAAATGGAAAGAAACCAAGCCAAAACAAATGCTAGAAACTAGAAAAGATGAAAAAAGCAATACAGTTAGCACCTTTACAAAAGATAATTTAGTTGTGCAATCTTACAGAGAAGTCAGAACTGAAGAAGCTAAGAAAGCTCGTAGAGAGAATAGACAAAAAACAGGCAAAGATCATACGCCATTTAGGGCCAAAGAATTACAACCCAGAGATGATGGTAAGGTTGGCACTGTAACTCCGTCTTTAAATAATGATCACAAAATTAGTTTGACAAGAGACAAAGACCAAGAAGTCTATTGGCGTAAGCTCACACCCTTAGAGTGCGAGAGATTACAAACAGTACCAGATAATTACACGAACCATGTCAGCAACACTCAGCGTTATAAAATGCTTGGCAATGGTTGGACAATTGAAGTCATAGCTCACATTTTACAGAACATGGAGGTTGACAATGTTTAAAGGTATTACATTTGAAGCTGTAGATAACTTCTTTGATGAGTATGACTATCATGGTTCTACAGGTTGGTTGACAGAAATAATATATGGCAACATTGATTTGGGCCTACTTAGAAAAGCCATCAATGAACACGCACAAGGTAACTTTGAAAAGTGTCAAGAGTATGTTGACCAAATGCATATAGAGATGGAAGTATGACACCTAGTATGACACTTAACGAATTATTTGATTTATACACAAAAGATTTAAACAGGCGTGGTGCTAAGACTGTCAAACGCATTAGACAGTTTTATGACAACGACATCCGATTAGCTCTTGGCGATAGAGAGATAAACAGCATCATCAGAGGTGACATAGCACAGCTACACTTCGATGTGTCTGAGAGATCTCCTTATACCTCCAATAAATGTCTCTCTATCCTCAAGGCTATGTTTAACTTGGCTATTACCTTTAGCTACATAGAAAACAACCCGGCATTTAACATTGGTAAGAATCGTGAGATTAAACGCAAACGCTACCTAACCAACGAGGAGCTGATCGCCATAACCGAGCAGCTTGATCGTTTAGGCCATAAAGCAAGATACAAGCAAGGTTGCAACTTTTTATGGATGCTAATTTATACTGGTGCGCGTGTGGGTGAGATTAGAAACGCCAAGTGGTCTGATATTAAAGGCAATGCCCTGGTGATTAAAGATCATAAGACCGATCATTCAGGCGAGGATCGTATTATCTTTATTACTCCCGGGGTGCAAAAGATATTAGATAAGTGTGAGCGCGTGGGGGAGAGAATCTTTGACATAGATTCACCCAGATATGTATGGGATGTCATACGCAAAGAGGTTGGGTGCGAGGATGCTAGGCTGCATGACATCAGACATTCGTATGCCTCATGGTCGTTAGAGAAAGTTAATCTATCAGAGGTTGGTAATCTATTGGGCCACTCAGATGTAGCGACCACTCAAAGATATGCACATATCCATAAAGAGAAAGCGATAGGCAACGCTAATGTTGTGAGCCAACACATTCATAGCATCGTATCTAATAGATAATTATAAGTTATTAATATCTATACAAACATCATCCTTATTAGCGGTGTGAATACCTAGTTTTAATAGGTATTCAGCAACGCTGTGAGGGTCTTTGTTTGCTGTACGACAAAATTCAATAAAGTCAGACACTAAAACTCTGTCAATATAGACAGGTTTTCTACCATTTCTTTCTTCAAGAATTGGATCGTCAAAGTCTGCTAAATTCATATTCATACCTCGTTACAAATTTTCGTAATGTTCTATTAACTTATTTAAGTACCACCTGGCTTTTTCTAAGTCCTGAATGTTTGCATCCTTGTACTTATGCCTGTGTATATACTTAATTATCGAGCCTTCTAAATAAGATGGAAACTGATCGCCTAATTGCTGCTTGATGTAGTCTATACACTCCAAGCCACCCTCGTTGTAATGAGGCGGGTGATCCACCATATCGTTCTTTACATTGTCCCATTGTGTTGGGGTTGCATTATCTATACTCATATTTCATCTCCAAATTAATAAATACTTGATAATGATAGTGGATAAGCGTATATTAGTCTACAGGTAAATCAAAGCAGGGAGAAAAATGCATACTGATAGAAAATTTATTGACACAAAAGAACTAGCCAAAAGGTGGGGTAGAAGCTCCAGAACTTTAGAAAATTGGCGCGGTAAACAAGTTGGCCCTACATATTACAAAATCGAAGGTAAAATACTTTACGACATAGAAGATGTAGAAAACTTCGAGACTGGTTCAAGGGTGTTATACAGTGCCTCACGCGATATTTAGTCCTTCATCATCTGACCGATGGTTTAACTGCCCGGCAAGTGCGTACCTGAATTATTCAGCAGAATATACAGTTAATATTGCAGCAGCTACCGGGACATTGATCCATGAGATGTGTGAGATGTTATTAAAGGGCAGACTTGTAGACATCAGCTTGGAAGAGTATTGGCTCGGTAAAGTTGTTGACATAGAAGATTTTCAAATAGAAGTAACTGAAGACATGGTTAAGTGTGCTGAGACCTATGTTGAATACATCTTTAAAAGAAAAGAAGAGTTAAACGCTACTATGGTTATTGAAGAGAAAGTCTTTATGGATGAAATCTCTGATAAATGTTTTGGTACTGCTGACTGTATTTTAATTGCTGAAGATCGTATATGTGTTATAGATCTTAAATCTGGTAAGTGGCCTGTTGAGGCTGTTAAAAATAAACAGCTTATGATTTATGGTGTTGGCGCATTTATAAGATATGGCAATGAAAACCCAGACATCACCATGGAGTTGACCATAGTTCAACCAAGAATTAAAAACGCCATTAAAACATTTGAAATTACTACACCCAATTTATTAAGTTGGGCTACACAAGATTTGAAACAAGCAACTGATGCTTGTGACAAAGAAAACCCACAACGAGCCGCGGGAGACCATTGCAGATTTTGTGCTGCAAAGGCGGATTGTGATGAATATAAATCTAAGCTAGGAGATAAATATGGCTGAAGAAAATAAAGAACTAACCTTTACCTTCAATGAGGATGGTAAAGAATATAAAGTAGAAGACTTGTCTGAAGACAACAAAATTCTATATAACAAAGTGACCCTTGTGAACCAACAAAGACAAGAGGTTATTGCTAACGCTAACTTTGAAGTTGAGAAGTTAGAGATACTTGGAAGGCACTACAGCAACGCTTTGAAAGAAGCTGTTGAGGGCGAAGACACTAAAGTTGAGGTGGCTAAATGAGCATCTTAGATAAAGTATTATCCAAAGCAAAAATGAAACCACCGATTATTTGCTTGTATGGTAAAGGTGGTATTGGTAAAACCACATTCGCATCTACTATGAACAGTCCAATCATTGTTCAGTGCGAGGATGGTATTGGTAAGATTGAA
>Ga0208669_1000907_pt1 | contig 11236 bp, 14 predicted proteins | sample 21_taG_FD_184095 | JGI IMG/M metagenome (GOLD analysis project Ga0208669, IMG submission 184095) | Marine viral communities from the Subarctic Pacific Ocean - 21_ETSP_OMZ_AT15319 metaG (SPAdes) (version 2) | ecosystem: Environmental > Aquatic > Marine > Oceanic | place: Pacific Ocean | collected...
CATATTGACTCCTGTGTGTACCATTGCAATTTGTCTTGTGATTCCTGTCGGCATTCCATCGGAAACAAGGAGTCCTGCTAACCATATAGTTCCAGTAGTGCCGATATTAGCTCCAAGAACTGCACCGATTGCTGCAGGGAGAGGAAGTGCACCACCAGCAACCAATCCAATAATTGCAGTGGTAGAGAGTGAAGAAGATTGCCACAAGAGAGTCATGATAATTCCACCCACGAACATATAGATTGGATTTCCTAAAAACCATTGAAGGTGGTCAATGTTACCCATTGACTTCATGCCACCAGAAAACATTTTGAGTCCAATGTAAAATACTACCAGACCAAGTAAGGTCTGAATAACAGGATTGTTTAGCTCCATCTTCTGTACCTTCTTGATGAGTTTTGCTTTCTTTGAAACTTTCATGGAATATATATGATTCTTGAAAATCTAAATTTACTATATATACAGTTTATGAAAAATTTATAGTGTAATAACTTAGAAAGGAATAAATTGACGAGTCTAATCTCGCCTCATGATTTTACTGAAGTTACTACCCGCCTCCGTTCCTTCTTTTTAGAGAAGGGTTTCTTAGAAGTTCACACACAAAACAGATTATCAATTTTAGCAGCATGTGAAGACCCTACTACTGTCACCACATACGAATATGCTGGACAAGTTTGGCCCCTTCCTCAAACTGGCCAAATGTGGTTAGAATACGAACTACTGACCCGACCAGAAATTCCTGGCTGTTTCTGTGTATCCACTTCCTACAGACAAGAACCAAATCCAGTAGATGGAAGACACGAATTAATCTTCCCTATGTTTGAATTTGAGGCACCTGGCAACTTTACAGATCTTCTCAAGATGGAGAGTGATCTATGTGAACACTTGGGGTTTAAAGCTAATCATGGTCGATCACCAATGGAGGAAACTAATTTCCCCGGCGGGAATTATTTAAGCCTCTGTGGTAAGTATACAGCTTCTGACAATATACTTACCAATAAACATGAGTCAGATATGTATGATGAATACGGAGATGTTTTCTTCCTTACCCACTTCCCTTACACCACCTCACCATTTTGGAACATGAAAAAAGATCCTACACCTTTATCTACTGGTGGGGATGCCGCTCTGAAATGTGATGTTATCATGGGTGGTATGGAGACTATCGGATCTGCCGAAAGAGCAGATGATGTGGATATGATGAGAGAACAATTTCATACAATATCTGATGGAGAGTATGCAAATCTTCTTTACAATTTGTTTGGTCAAGAAAGAGTTTTGGCTGAGTTGGATGAATTTTTGAAACACGATTTCGTTCCACGATTTGGTGGTGGAATTGGAGTGACAAGAATGATTTCAGCAATGAAGAAGGCTAATTTGATCTAACACACTCTGAGGTGGTGAAATTGGTAGACACGGCATGTTGTTTGCATGTTGCACACCTAGTGGGAGCAAAGTGTGTGTGCTGGTTCGACTCCAGCCCTCAGAGCCAAATAACTATTTATTATTAATAAGACTGGGCAAGTCGCCACAATAGATACTCATAAGAGGAAATTGGTGGATACTTGTCTGGTTCATTCGTGAGGTTTTTTACAATTGTATCTTTGTTTGGGCCAACAAAATATGGCATTGAATATCTCGTTCTATCAAGCACATTCATCACTCTATGTGGTGTAGAAATATATCTATCATTCGTCCATCTTTGAAACATATCTGCAATATTTACCACTACACTATTTTCTATCACGGGCACTTCTACCCAATCACCTTGAATAGTCTTAACAAATAATCCTCCACAATCTTGAAAACGAAACAACATGGTAAACGTATCATAGTCTGTATGTTCGTTTCCTCTAAGTTGTTTGTCAGCAATTAGACCAGTATATTTTGGATAGTGTAAAATTCTTGCAGTTGTAGTTCCATACAAGTGTTTCTCAACAAGGAATCCCTTCTTGAGGCCAAGTGCAAGTTCAAACCTATCCATAAACTCAAAGGACAAGACTCGCATGATACGTTCTATCTTTTCTGCTTGTGTACGAAATAAGGGGAGTTCGGTTGGCCAGTATTTGTCTTCCATATCATACGGAGCCTTCCAGTTGTATGCTTCTTTGAGGTCACCAGGCCGATCTGGATGTAACCATTCAGTACCCATCTCAGAATAACCTAGATTTTTCTCCACACCAGAGTAAGCATACTTGGACTTTACCTCTGGTGGGAGATTGAAAAACTGTTTAATAGATTCTTCCCACAAATCAAAATCAGTTATCCACCTATCATAGACATTGGTGAATACTGCAAACCCTACCTCTCTGAATGCCTTATCCATTCTACGAGACACGGCAAGGTCCATGTCTCCGAAATTGATTATGGGAATATCCATACTACTTGACAGGAAACTTAGAAGTGACACCCTTGACAAAGAACTGCATTGTTTCCAGTTCTGGTCTTTTGATAACACCAGCCTTGATCTTAGATCCATCCTGCATGGTGACTCCTTGATCAAATGGATAGTATGTGCCCATCTTGTCGTTGACCCAATCCATCTTGACTGTCTCAACATGATTGACTACATCACCTGGCACATTCTTACCCCAAGGTGAGAGTCCGACACAATTCTTGTCCAGACCCCAGGCCCATCGTTGACCCATCTTGAGTTTACCTTCCGCAAGTTGATCCACAATATGTTTGTATAATAGGTTCCAGTTGAACATCATACCAGTGATGTAACTATCTGGTCCAAACTGCCCCATAGGTGCATCGTTACCCATACTCCACACACCATCTAACTTGTTTGCAAGAGTTACTACTGAAGGTGAATCAGTTGTAGTAAACAGAATGTCATTACCCTGTTCCGCAAGAACCTTGGCTGCATCCATATCCTTTGGTGGATCAAACCATGAGTTGATCCATACAATCTCAACTTCAATGTCTGGGTTGACTGATTGTGCTCCAAGAGTCAATGCATTGATATTACGAATGATCTCTGGAATTGGGTGAGAACCAACAACTCCAATTTTATTGGTCTTGGTCATCATACCGGCGGCAATACCTGAGAGGTATCTTGCTTGAAAAGAATGACAAACGTAATTATCCATATTTGTGTCATTACCTTTGTAACCTGTGGCATGCATGAAGATTGTCTTCTTGTTCTTTGCAGATGCGCGAACCATAGGCTCCATGTAACCGAATGATGTTGCGAAAACAATGTCATGTTTTCTTGCGAGTTTCTTGAAAACTCTTTCACTATCTGCTTCAGGTACAGACTCTACACCTTCTACCTCATATCCATGTTTTACCAGAGACTTGAATCCATCCGAATGTCTCATTGACCAACCACCATCATTTGATGGTCCTACAAGAACATATCCTACCGAAATGTCCTTCGCAAATAAACTGGTTGTGAAAATTAATGCAACCATACTTAGTAACAATTTTTTCATTGTACTCCTTCTGAGTTTAAGTTAAACAGGCGTGTTCCACCAAGCTTCCCAAGGGAAATGTATCCAGATACCTTCTGTATCTTTTGCACACTCCTGCACGTAATAATGAGGTTCAAAGTCACACTCATTATTCCACCATAGAGACGCGAATCGAACTTCCACTGGTAACTCCAATGGAGAGTTGAGCCTTGGCCCCTTAATGTGTTCTTTTATTTTATGAAAAGTTTCACCAGAATCACATATATCATCCACAATGAGAACTCGTTCATCTGTCTTTCTTGGCAGATAATCTTCCCATTCTGGAAAATCTCTCAATGCAGCCTTAACTGGTTTAAATGGTTTCTGTAACCAATGGCTAATCATAACACCTGGCGTAAGTCCACCTCTTGACAAACCTACAATCACTTGAGGGTCAAACTTATCCAGAGTAATATCTCTACAGAGAGTGTTCACATCTCTCCGCATCTCATCCCATTGATACCATAATTTTGTCATTGTACTCCCCCTATGAAGACTTGAAAATTTGCCCCATAAGAAATTACACAATATGATTTGTATGTTGGATGAAACTCAACTAACGTGTATGTTCCTGTTTCTGGATTGACATACATATCAACTGCAACACCAACTGGCTTCTTTGCAAGTCCTACATCAGTTCTAACTTTTGTAAACTGTAATGCCTTGAAAATCAGTTCTTCTTTTTTTGTCTTGATTGCATCAAAAGTTTCTACCTCATTTGCACACATGATTGGTTTTTCATTCCACTCACCTGCTTCAGTTCGACCTACTATTGCAAAAAAGAATATCAAGAAACCAAAAATTAAGAACCACGAATTTTCCTTTAACAGTTCTATTTTACTTGTCTTATTTGTTTTACCAAATTCATCCCACTCTTTCTGTTTTACTTTTTGAAAGTCTGTTAAATCATTCATGAAAATACCTCATTTAATTGTCTATTAACTCTCACAAAAGTTGTACACTTAGGTAAGTCTTTTATAGTTCTTGCACCTGCATAAGTACAGGCACTTCTCAACCCTCCCATAATTTCTTCTATTGTATCTTTAACTGATCCTTTATAATCCACATAGACTGTCTTTCCTTCTGATGCACGATGAGTTTGTTTTTCTCCATAATATGTAATCTGAGCATCTTCAGAAGACATGCCATAGAATTTCATCTTATTACCATTATGATTACCAACTCTTTCACCATTACATTCAGCATGTCCTGCCAACATACCACCTAACATTACAAAGTCGGCACCAGCCCCAAAGCTCTTTGCTATATCCCCCACCACTGTGCAACCGCCGTCTGTGATGATATGACCGCCGAGTCCGTGAGCCGCATCCGCACACTCCATCGTGGCACTTAACTGAGGATATCCAACGCCTGTCAATTTCCGAGTAGTACATACTGACCCAGGGCCGATCCCAATTTTCACAATATCTGCTCCCGCCATGATTATCTGTTCCGTTGCTTCTGGTGTGCATACATTCCCCGCTATGATTATTTTGTCTTTGGTTGCTTCATGTCCTCTCATTTTTGCAACATAATCATTAAATCGCTCTGTATATCCATTTGCCACATCAAGACATATCCATCTTGAATCATCATAATCCAATACATCTAAATCTTGATCTAATCCAATTGTTTGTATAAGATTTCTGTGTTCAAGATTACTTGGCCATTTGGTAAACTTACAGAGTGCAGTCAACATTCCAAATTGAGTCAATTCCATGAACATATTCAAGGTTCCTGTGTGATCCATATTGGATGCAATTATAGGTATACCTTCCCAATTTCTATTTGAATGTCTAAATTTGAATTTTCGTGCTAACCAAGCATCTTTACGAGAGATCAGAGTAGATCTCTTTGGTTTGATTAATACATCACTAAAATCGAGTTTAACCTCTTCAATTATTCGCATCTAGTCCTTCCGACTTTCGGGCTCACTATCATCACTTCTATACAAATGTCAAGACTTTTCGTTGGCAAATGCATAGTGATATAGCAAACAAATATAATGCATACATTTGAGAAGATCCTTCCGATTCTTCCCAGCCTTTTTACCAAATCGAAAGAGATACTTCATCGCACAACCGCGGGTAAACTCTTCCGATATTTCCATCTGTTCAAAAACATCCTGAATTTGGATTTTTTGATTACCTCCTGCGTAATGTTCTCCATAGGTACTTTCTATGTACTCATGGACTTCTTTCAAAATCTTATCTTCATTATATTTAAACTTTGTCATTGTTCTCATCATAAAATTGTATTTATAAAAAAGAGGTGCTAGGTCAGTAGCCCGCCACATTCTCAAATATGCCGAGAATGGCTCCTTTGCGCTACATCATTAAGCGGGTGACTAAATCCGCCATAGGGGATGTGAAGGTAAGTCACACCTACGACTCCCAAGCTATAACACCTCTATTGCCTGTTCAATATCAGCTTTAAATTCTGATATTGCACCTTCCGTATCTCTACGAACACCGACTGCCTTATCATCAATCCAAATATCATAAATTGGTTTGAAGACTGATACATCATTATATTTAACACCCCAAGAATCTAACTGTTCTCTGGTTTCTTCAATATAATCTTCACCATCCCAACAACCTCTTGCTGTCCAATAGTGAATAAAATGACCTTCTTCATGTAGACCATTCAAATATTCAATCCTTTTTGGAAAAGGGACTGCTTCCCTAAATCCCATTTGGTCATCAGCAGACTTTGGATCGCCTGGACAATGACAGATAGTTCCATCAATATCTACCATGATGTACTTTTTGCCCAACTCATGAGCTTTTTCGGCCATAAGTCTTTTCATTTGGATTGTCTGTTTAATATGTTGTTCTACTGTCAACTCGCTATCTGCCATTCTTCTTCCTCATAGTAATCGTCATCAATGTCATCTACAAAATCTTCTGGTCTAACCTTCTTCAGATAATTTTTTACTTGACCTCTCTGACGCTTATTGTTTAATCGTTTTTGTTTTCTACCAGATCCAAATTTTTCAATCTGTTCTTCCATTTTGCCTGCCTTTTCTAATTTCTTTTTGTTCTTCAAGATTCTTGGTGTAAGATGAAGTGACTATAAAATTACTATCTATTTTCTTTTTTTGTTTCCTGAGTAGAACTTTTTGTTTTCTTCTCGCGGATTGAATAAAAACTTTACTAGCTTTATCTAAGAAGGTTTTACCTTGCATATGATCCATTTCATGGTGAAATATTCTTGCTGCAAGATCCTCAAAATGTGCATTGATAATGTCTCCATCTGCATTTTGATATTTGACCCATATTTCTTTAGGTCTTTGTATTTTCAAATACAGTTCTGGAAAACTAAGACAACCTTCTTTCATTGCTACTTTTTCATCTGATTCTCCTACAATTTTTGGATTGAAACAAACAATACCATCTTGGTCTGTGACATACATTGCAAAAACTTGCACGGGCATTCCTATTTGATTGGCAGACAAACCTAATCCTTTATGAGCTACCATATTTTCTAACATGACCAATCTCATACGTTGGGGATCTGGATTCTCACCAAATACCCAAGGTTTAGGTTCTAGTTTTAGAGTTGGATCTGACTCGTGCAATAATGGATATGTTCTCGTATAGATTTCATTCTTAACATTGGGTACTATGATTTCGTCAGCTTTAGGAACCATAGAGTCAGGAAGTACTGTAGTAGTTTCTTCCTTCTCAGTTATTTTTTTATCTAACAGAATATTCTTCTGAGGTAACTTGTCTTTGGGACTCTCGTATGGAATATTGCTCATATCATTCTTGAGAAGTTTTTATGTTTTTCAAATTTAATGGTACTGTTAAACTTATCATAAAGAATCTCTCCCTTATGACTTATCACAAACACATTGACATCACCAGCTAAATCATATAATATTTTTAGGAACTCATCTGTTCCCGATGCATCCAATGACGAATCAAACACTTCATCCAGAATGAGTAGATTCGTATTTACACTATTCTTGAGTTTGGCTACAGCTCTCCAAGTGAAAAGAAGTGCAAGGTCAATTCGCATCTTCTCACCCTCACTGAACGATGAGTAGGTGAACTCATCGCGATGTCTTGATTTTATAGTCTCATTGAAACCTTCATCAAGTTCAAAGGATACATAGAAATCCATCTTATTCAGATGGGCGTTAATATACTTGTTAATGATAGGTAGGTATTGTTTTATAATTCTGCTTTTAATACCACTATCTTTGAGAAGAGTTGATGCCATTTCATACAGATGTTTTTGTTTTGACAGTTTTTCTTTCTCATTAGTATATATACTAATATCTTCTTTACACTTTTTCAATTCAGATTTTTGTTTCTCAATATCATCTTCCATATTGGATATTTCTTGAATCTGAACTGATACTTTTTTAATATACTCATTACATGCAGTGATATGACTATTGACACTGATCTGTTCTCTCAAATTTTCATCATATTCTTGTGATACCTTTTCAATCTCATCAAGCCTTGTATTTTGTTCTTTGAGTTTATGTCCTAAAGACATAAGCCCATTACTAAGTTCGTGCATCTTACCATGAAATTGTTGAGTCATTTTATCACGATGGTCTTCTGGAATTTCTTGTTCACAAGTATCACAATGCGAGTTCTTTTCGTAGAACTCAATGTCTTCTTCACATTTTAAGATGCCTTTCTCAATGCCCCTACTGTAATCAGATAACGAATCAATTTTCCCTCTGACTTCTCGTTCATCGGATATGGACTCATTGAGTGTCTTATTTTTCTCAAGTATTCTTTCAATTTTTTCTTGATAGTCTTGAATTGCTTTTTCATGTTTCTCTATGTCTTTTTTGTTAGCTTCAATTTGATTTGATTTGTTTTCCTTAATTTGTTGGATCAACCATTCAATCTGTTCCAACTCACCCTTGGACAACCCAAGAGCAATATCTACAGTTCCCATTTCATCTTTATTCAAGGCCACTCTGGACTTGAGTAATTGATTCATAACTGAAAAAATTTCAATATCAAGAAGATCTTCAATAATTGTTCTACGATCACTTGCCTTCAACTGCATGAAAGGAATGAATGTAGAACTACCCAGAACCACAATTTGAGTGAACGACTTATAGTTCAACTTCAGAATTGTCTTCTCAAGGTATTCTTGATAGTCTCGTATTGAGGCATCTTGATTGAGCATTTTACCATTTTGGTAAATCTCAAAGAAGTTCTTTTTGATACCTCTTCTTACAATATATTCTTTTGTGCCGATAGTAAACTCAACCTCAACCTCAGTACCACCTTGATTTATAGAATTGACAAGTTGATTCTTGTTTACACTCCTGAATGGTTTACCAAATAGGACAAAGGTAAGTGCATCCAGTATGGTTGACTTACCCGCCCCATTGTCTCCAATAATGAGTGTAGATTTTGTTTTGTTAAGTTTGACTTCTGTAAATACATTACCAGTTGAAAGAAAGTTTTTCCACTTGATTGATTTAAATTGTATCAATTATCCTCATTTAATAATTGTGGTTTATCATTATGTTCAAATCTATATTCTGCATTTTCTAAACCATCTTTAATCATGGCATGAACCATTTTATTAAAGGTAATATCTCTTGCATGTGCTTCTTTAGCCACTTTCAAAAAAAGAGCATCACTAATGTCTAATTCTAATGTTTCATATTTTTCTTCTCCAATTTTAACTGATTGTGGCCATTTTTTATTGGTTCTCATAGAATCAACTATTTGTTGACTCTTTTTTGCATCTTTTAGTTTTATTTCTTGTCTCAGCATTTCATCTCTGTTATAATCTACCATCAGATAGTCTCCATAGTTAGACTCTCGTTATACAATGATTTCATAAGAGAGTCTAGTTCATTTTTATTGTCTACTTCTAAGGATTGAACATATTTAGAAAGGATAGTTATTGTATCTTCTGCTTCGTCTATAACATCTACACCTTCTAAATCCTCTAAATCAAAGTTTTCTGCAACTGAAATATCAGCCACATTTGCTTTGTATAATTTATCCATCAACGTATCGAACCAAAAATGATTCTTACGATTGATTACTACTAACTTGACATAACAATTTTCATACTGTGAATAGTCTTCTGATTGAATTTGTTCAAGTGTAGTTTTTTCATCATCATAATAAATCTTATGGAATATCTCATAAGGATTCAATACAAATTCAAGTTCTCTTGTCTCAGTATCAAATATATGAAATCCTCTTGGGTCTTTGTAATCACTCCATGTAATCTGATATGGATTGCCCAGATAATATACGTTACCATTGTCAGATTTATGATGAAAATGGCCACTAAATGCATATTCAAATTTTTCAAATACCTTTGGTGACAACCCCTCATGATTGATTGCACCAGCGTGCATTTCAAAACCTTGTACTTCAAGATGACCAAATAGAATTTGTGCATCTGTCTTGGCAATTGCATCCAAAGACTGTTGTTTATTCTCTGGACAAATCCAAGGTTGAAAGAATACCTTTGTCCCATCAAACATGACTTCAGTAGGGTCATGATATACTGTTACCATACCACCACCATCACCTTCGCTACCAGAGTTCATCAACCTAAGACAATCCATACTATTTACTATATTAGTATTTTTGAAAAAGGTATCATGGTTTCCGATTATTGCATGAAGATTGATATACCTATCCCAGCACGTGTCAAAAAATATTTCTCTCATCTGATAGAGAGTCTTGTAGTTTATAAATTTTCGTCTATCCACTATATCGCCCATGTGAACGACTGTATTAATTTCTCTTTCTATTAAGGTAGGAAAAAATATGTTCTCATAGAATTTTCTAAAATAATCTGCAAAATATTGAGAATCATTTCTAGCTCCCCAATGCGTGTCAGTAATAATTGCTATTTTCATAATCCCATGAATAGTTCAAGTGAGGTTGCTTTCTTAGTTGTGGCTACTTTCTTTTTCTTTTTGGCTTCTTCAAAGTTAGATATAAAGTCATACATATTCACTTTTTGATCATTGGTCATTGTTTCATACACATAATTTTGGGTATCATCAGCTGATACTTCTACGTTGTCTCCAAGAGATGAATTACTATCCATCGTTTTGTATTTGATATATAGTTGTTTCTTTTCTTTCTGGATTCTACGGATAAATGCATAGTAGATAATTTGAGTAAAATATGCAAATGGATTCTTTGATTTTTCAGGATTAAAATTATTCATATACTGGACACAATTCTCAATACCATCAGAAATCATATCTTCTCTAAATGCATAATTTATAAAGTTGGGTCTAAAGGATAGTCTTTGTGCAATCTTTAGAAAACACTCTCCAATGTAATCTGGACATGGTGGTGGTTCTATTCCATTATCTTTAGCCGTCTTTCGTTCATTTTGATACTCAGTCATTTCCAACAAGAAGCGTTGGTTATCTACATAATGTTCCGCCATGTGAGTCCTTTTCTAAAGTTATAGTAATATTATACCATGAGAACTGTATCGTGTCAACCACTTGACAAAGCACTTGACAAATGATATAATACTGGTGTAGGGGTTAAATAAACATTACTTTATGTCTTCAACTTTATGTGGTATGTGGCTAAGGGAAATCTTTCTTCCTTATAGATCCTTACCCTTTCTTCATAGTGCTCCAAAGTATAATTTTTCTTTTCTTTATACTTCATATCATCTGCTACATCATAGAGTGTTGCCATTTTTTTGAAATTTGATTTTCGGAGCCCTCTTCCTATTGACTGTAAATTTCTTATACGAGATTTAGAAGGACTAGCAAACACGATGTTAGAAAGATTCCTAAT
>Ga0208669_1000909_pt1 | contig 11230 bp, 13 predicted proteins | sample 21_taG_FD_184095 | JGI IMG/M metagenome (GOLD analysis project Ga0208669, IMG submission 184095) | Marine viral communities from the Subarctic Pacific Ocean - 21_ETSP_OMZ_AT15319 metaG (SPAdes) (version 2) | ecosystem: Environmental > Aquatic > Marine > Oceanic | place: Pacific Ocean | collected...
CGTTCTTAATTGACGCACACTCAAAAGAAGATGGCGCTGTAACTTTCACTTCAACTAAAGTAAGAAGTGGCCCAGACATAGAGTTTACTAGTGTAATGGATTGGGAAACCCTTAAGCTTGGCCCTCAGTCTACACCTAAACCGTCTGCAATGGGTAAAGAAACAGACGCAAAGAAAGTAGGAAGAAAACCTAAGAAAGAAGATTCGGATATGCTATGGTAGTAAGTGAAATATTAACAAAGAATAACATTGACTTCAAGCCTAAAGGGCAGGACTTTGTTGTATCTTGTTTAAACCCAGAGCATGAAGATAACAACCCATCAATGCACATAGACCAAACCGAAGGTACTTTTCATTGTTTTAGTTGTGGTTTTAAAGGTAATGTTTTCAAGTTCTTTAATGTAGATAAGAACTGGCAAGACATTAGAGTCAAAAGACTTAAAGATAAGATTGCTGGAATACGAGCCGCTAGTACTGGTCTGACTCTACCAGAAGGTGCGATACCTTACACTCGTCATTTCAGAGATATTGATAAGAGAACACTTGCCCAGTTTGGGGCATTTACACATGATAAAGAATTCGAAGGAAGGATTGTGTTTCCATTACCAGATATAACAGGTAAGATTCGTGGCTTTATCGGAAGATATATAAATAGTAATGCACATCCAAAGTACCTGATAAGACCTCCCGGAGCAGAGCTGCCCTTATTCCCAGCTATAGTATCTCCAATAGAAGGCTCAGTAATTTTAGTCGAGGGCATATTTGATGCACTTAATCTAATCGACAAAGGGTTGGTAAACGCCGTGGCAGTACTGGGAGCAAACAATGTACAACTAGAAGTACTAGAATCCCTGAAACTCCAGGGTGTGCATACTATTTATACCATGTTTGATGGCGACGAGGCAGGTAGAAATGCTGAACACAACGCCCACAAACTATTAGCAGATACATTTATTATTAACGAAGAAACTAAATTACAATTACCTGACGGCTTAGACCCAGGAGACCTGTCCCTATCGGACATAAAACATATAAAGGAAAATATCTATGGCACAGAAAATAGCAGTAGTTGACAAAGCCCCTAGTGGGGTAAATTATAAGTCTTACTTTAAGTTTGACTTTGACCATTACCATTTATCATCTAAAAGAATTAAGAAACTTTTAAAGAAAGATGTAGACTTGGTAAATTTTAAAGAAGATGAGTACGACTTGATAGTGCTTATCGGATCTGAAGCCTGTAAGTTTATAGCAGGAATAACTTCAGTAACAGAATTCGCAGGACACTTAGTAGATAAGAAGTTTATCCCTATGATTAGTCCTGCTATGCTTAGTTTCAAGCCAGAAGCTAAGCCAATGTTTACCCGTGCGTGTGAAAAATTACACGGGTACGTAGCAGGGCAGATGCCGCCTAGCTTATCAGGAGACTTTGTAGGTATAACTACTGAAGAAGATGCTGAAAGTTATTTGCAACATCTAATCGAAAGTGAACATATAAAATTTGTTACTTGTGATACAGAAACATCTGCTCTATACCCACGTGACGGGTATGTATTGGGTATAAGTATGTCGCATAAACCAAAACAAGGTGTATACATATCAAGTGAAGTTATAACTCCATTTATAGAGGAGTTGTTCCAGGAAGTGTTTAGTACAAAGATGATAGTTTTTCACAATGCCAAGTTTGACTTGAAAATGTTAGAGTATCATTTTGACTTTAAATTTCCAAGAGTATCTGACACAATGTTAATGCATTACTTACTAGATGAATCAAGGGGTTCTCATGGTCTGAAGTCTTTAGCTTTGAAATACACAGAGTACGGAGATTACGATAAAGACTTAGATACATTTAGAGCTCAATATTGTAAAGAGAATGGTATATTAAAGGGACAGTTTACATACGACTTGATTCCCTTCGATATACTAGCACAGTATGCTGCAATTGATACTGCAGTTACTTATGATTTATACCAGTTGTTCGTAACTAAGATACTTAGTAGTACGGAACTAACTAGGGTATATAAAGAACTTATGGTTCCAGGTATGTTATTCCTAAAAGAAGTTGAGGAGGCAGGTGTGCCTTTTGACTTGAGTAGACTTATGAAAGTTCAACAATTGATGGAAGAACAAATCACACAAGCACAAGAAAAGCTTTATGAGTTTGAAGAAGTACATAAGTTCGAGAAAGCACAAGGAAAGGTATTTAATCCAAACAGTACTCAACAACTTAGAGTGCTACTATTTGACTTTCTTAGCCTGACCCCGACAGGAAAGTTAACTGGTACTGGTGCGCAATCAACAGATGCTGAAGTTCTAAAGACTTTGGCAGATGAACATCCTATACCTGGGGTGATTCTAGATATACGGCAAAAATCTAAGATTAAGAATACTTATTTAGATAAGGTGATTCCTGCCTTAGATAACGATAGCAGAATACGAACTGGATTCAATCTTACTTCTACAACATCTGGAAGATTATCTAGTTCGGGCAAACTTAATATGCAGCAGTTACCTAGAGATAACTCTGCTGTTAAGGGCTGTATAAAAGCACGAGATGGGTACAAGATACTGCAACAAGACTTAGCAACTGCAGAAGTATATGTTGCAGCAGTATTAAGTAAAGATAAAAATCTACAGAACGTGTTTAAAAGCGGCGGAGACTTGCACTCCACAGTTGCTAAAATGGTGTTTCAATTACCACATGAAGTGGCAGATGTTAAGACATATGCTGCAAAAGAAAGGCAGGCTGCAAAGGCTATTACTTTCGGTATCATGTATGGGTCAGGACCAGCTAAGGTGTCTGAAACAGTAACTAAAGATAGTGGAGAGTTCTTCTCCGTACAACAAGCAAGGGAAACGATAGACAAGTACTTTATGACCTTTAGGAAACTAAAGACTTGGTTAGCGAAATCCAAAGAACAAATCGAGTCAGACGGGTATATTTATAGCATACTAGGGCGCAAACGCAGGCTACCAAATGTATTCAGTAACGATAAAGGCATTGCGTCGCATGAAGTAAGAAGTGGCATAAACTTTCTTATTCAGTCTGTGGCTTCTGATATAAATCTATTGGCAGGGGTAGAACTCTTAGAGTGGATTAAGGAAACCAAAGTAGACGCAAAAATTATAGCATTAGTTCATGACTCGTTAGTGCTAGAAGTGAAAGAGTCAGATGTTGAAGTAGTATCAGATATGATGGCGAAAATAACACAAAAAGATAGAGGATGTTCTATTCCAGGACAACCTGTAGGAGTTGACTTAGATATTGGAGATGACTATGCCTTCGGAAAATTTGAAAAACAATACCCCGAACTTCTCTGATATTCACTGGCCTGTCTGGATAATTAGACCCCACGACTCCATATCGGGGGGTCTAATTACCGACAAAAGGGGTATAAGAAGATTAGACTTGAAAGAGAGCAATACAAACGCTGACTTTCCTGTGAGAAGACTTCAAGCAAAAGGTTTAACTGATTACCCAGTGTACCCACTAAAGAAACCAATATGGTCTTTAAAAGACTTATTGAGTTCTGGGCATCTTTGTTTCGTAGATTATGAAGGTAAAATTTATAAATATAAAAAAACTACTTTCTATCCATTAGTATACAAAGAAATAATAAAAAGATGGTACACAGATAACTCAACAGTATTTAAAGTCAAAGGGATTAATAGTCCTTTTGAAGTTAGAGGAAAACTTAATCTAAAAGCAAAATACGCTGGAATATTAAGTATAGATAAAGGTTACTTACTTTACGAAGTAACAAATACAAAACTAAAAGACAGTAGAAGGAAGATATGATAGAAAAAGGTATAACAGGGCTTATAATATTATCAGTAGTAGTAGTGCTTGGAATTGCTGCATGTGGTCTCTACTTGTATATGGATGAAGTGATTAGGAGTTACTTCTTTACATGAGTAGTAAAGCAATAGTTTCTAATAGAATTTATATGACAGCTGACGCTAAACTGCAGAAGCTGATAGATACGGAGTTAACGTATTCCATAGCATCATATAACCCTACCGACCCACCCCAAATTATAAAAAATATGGGAAGAATAAACAAAGATTTAGTAACTATACCTGTCGGTAGGTTCGACCTTATTCCAGAAGGTCATGAAATTATTGATAAAAGAATAACAGTCCCTGAAAAATTTCCTGATTTCAAATTTGAATTGAGGGATAGTCAAGCAAAAGTTTTCAACTCTGTTGAAGATAATGCAATTATTAATGCGTTTGTAAGTTGGGGTAAGACTTTTACAGCGCTGGCAATTGCAGCTAAACTAGGACAGAAAACTTTAATAGTAGTACATACATTAGCGTTAAGAAAGCAATGGGAAGAAGAGATAGAAAAATGTTTGGGCATTAGCTGTGGGATTATAGGTAGTGGTAAGTTTGACACAGACCCAATAATCGTAGTAGCTAATGTACAGACTTTAAGTAAGAAAGTAACACAAATTTCAAAAATGTTTGGAACTGTCATTTTAGATGAAATGCACCACGTAAGTGCTCCGACTTTCTCTGGTATAATTGACAAGTGTTCTGCTAAGTATAAAATAGGACTAAGTGGAACATTACAGAGGAAAGACGGCAAACACATAATTTTCAATGACTATTTTGGGTTTGATGTACACCAACCTAAAAAAGAAAATTATATAGTTCCGAGAGTGACCATAGTAAAATCTGATGTTAGATTTCCAGATAGTAGTAAGATTCCTTGGGCGAAAAGGGTAAACGCCGTCGCATATGACGAAGGATACCAACGAATAGTAGCTCAATTAGCATCAGTATACGCAGCTAAAGGTCACAAAGTATTAGTAGTAAGTGATAGAGTACAACTTTTAAAAAGGTGTGCCGAACTTACTGGTGATAATGCAACATGTATAACTGGAGAGTTAGACCAAACTACGAGAGATAATGAAATAGAGAAAATAAAAACTGGAGAGCTTGATATACTATACGGCTCTCAAAGTATCTTTGGAGAAGGTATCTCTGTTAACGAACTTTCGGCGTTAGTCTTAGCTACTCCTATTAATAATGAACCTTTACTTATTCAATTAATAGGTAGAATTATAAGAAAACTAGAGGGTAAACAACAGCCTGTAGTAGTAGACATACACCTGAAAGGAAACACAGCATCCCGTCAGGCGAGGGCACGATCAGCTGTGTATATAAAACAAGGTTATGACATACAGGTTGTAGCTAATTAAAAATAACCCTTGACAAAGTGGTTATTTTATAGTATAATATTACTCTAAATGGGAGATTTTTAAGTTGATTTTCTTTGATTGGAACAAAGTACAAAAACTGAGTGGGGGCAAATCTAAAAATGTGATAAGAATCTTAGCGATTCATACTTACAAAATTAAGATGCCTCGAAAAAACAAAAACATAAGTCAGTTCTACAATCAAGATATAGATGGCGATAGCTATTTATTGAATCCTAGAGAGATATTTAAAAACAAACTACAAGCTAGTTTCAAAGATATGGCAATGTACATTGAGTTGGCAAGTCTTAGAAATTACTTAGATTATAAATGGTATGGCGTTAATTCGTTACCATTAAAATACACAGAGATAGACCTAAAGCAACTAGAAGATAATCCTCTACTAGAAGTTGACGGTCAAGATAATATAACATTTTATTACGAAGGAAAAGAAAATGGCAATTAAATTTGGAAATATAGAAGGCAAAGCAAAGAAATCATCCGTAGAAGCTTATGCCTATAAAGACGGAGACAATAAAATACGTATGGTTGGGGATGTTCTTCCTAGATACGTATACTGGCTAACAACTGCTGATGGCAAGAGAGTTCCTATGGAATGTCTTGGCTTTGATAGAGATAAAGAGCAGTTTACAAACATTGAAAAAGACTGGATAAGACACTACTTTCCAGACTTGAAATGTTCTTGGGCGTATGCAGTACAATGTATTGACTCTGACGGAAAAGTAAAGATTCTTAATCTTAAAAAGAAATTATTTGAATCAGTAATGGTAGCAGCCGAAGACTTGGGCGACCCAACAGATGTTGAAACAGGTTGGCCGTTGTGCTTTAAAAAGCAAAAGACTGGGCCATTGCCGTTTAACGTAGAGTATACTTTACAAGTTCTTAAGTGTAAGCCAGAGCCTCTAACTGCTGAGCAGAAAGAAGCAATCAAAGACTTACCTAGTATTGATGACGTAATTAGTCGTCCTACTACTGACCTACAGAAAGACTTTATTGAAACTAGAGTCCTAGAAAATTCTGATAACAAAAATGTACCAGAAGAAGTAGCAGACGAAATTTCAGAACTACTGTAAATTTCTACATTAATTAGCCTCAGCAAGACTGGGGCTTTTTAACACCTTAAGGAAACACCTATGAAAATTTTATTCAGCGCTGATTGGCACATCAAGTTAGGACAAAAAAGTGTTCCACGAAAGTGGGCGACTAATAGGTATGAATTACTGTTCAAAGAATTATACAAGTTAGAAAAAACTGTAGACCTTCATGTAATTGGAGGAGATTTATTTGACAGAATACCTACCCTAGACGAATTAAGTTTATATTTTCAGTATATAAAAGGTATCAGTATAAAAACTATTATTTATCCTGGTAACCACGAAGCACTAAAGAAAACTACTACTTTTTTCTCTAACTTAAAAGATGTAACCACAGCTATTAATCCTCTAGTAACAATTATAGATGATTATTATAAACTAGAAGATATGGATTTTATTCCATATAATAAATTAAAAGAGTTTAACCCTAAAGACTTTAGCGGTAGGACTCTATTCACCCATGTGAGAGGCGAGATACCACCTCATGTAACCCCAGAGATAGACTTAGATTTACTAGATCACTGGGAGTTGGTTATAGCAGGGGACTTACACTCACATTCAAATTCACAACGTAACATCGTTTATCCTGGTAGTCCAGTAACTACATCATTCCATAGAAACCCTGTTGATACAGGAGTATTGCTATTTGACAATGAAACAATGAACTGGTCTTGGTTAAAATTAAAACTACCACAACTTATTAGACAGACAGTAAGTCACCCAGACCAGATGATAGAAACACATTATCATCACACTATATATGAATTAGAGGGCGACGTAGCAGAACTTGTTAAAGTCGACAAAGATAATAAGTTATTAGATAAAAAATTAATTAAAAGACAGAATGACTCTGCTCTTATCCTTACTGCAGAAATGACACTCGAAGAAGAGTTGTCAGAATATTTGCAATATATATTAGGATTAAATGAAAAGAAAGTCAAAGAGGTCTTAGGAGTATTTCATGATTATACTTAAAACATTAAAATGGTCTAACTGTTTCTCTTATGGTAGAGATAATCAATTAGATTTACAAAGTAATATTATAGTACAGTTAGTAGGCGAGAACGGCGCAGGTAAAAGTACTATTCCTCTACTATTAGAAGAAGCCTTATTTAATAAAAATTCTAAAGGTGTAAAGAAAGTAGACATTGTAAACAGGAATAGTCCTAAAGATGGGTATCAAATACTATTAGATTTTGAAGTAGATGGGAGAGATTACTCTATCTCTATTAATAGAAAGTCTAGTATAAAAGTAGTATTGTTATGCGACGGAGAAGATATATCCTCTCATACAGCTACTAATACTTTTAAAACAGTAGAAGAAGTACTAGGACTAGACTTTAAAACGTTTAGTCAATTAGTATACCAGAGTACTACTAGTTCCTTGCAGTTCCTTACTGCAACAGATACCAATAGAAAAAAGTTTCTAATAGAGTTGCTGAACTTAGATAACTATCTAGAACTATTTGATAATTTTAAAGAAGCGCACAAAGGTGCGGCTGCGGATGTTGCTGCTAGTAAAGGCAGTATAGATACTATTAAATCTTGGATATCCAATAATCCAATAACAAGTACAACAAAGAAAGAGCTATTAGAATTGCCGGAGTCCCCAGAAGAACTCATATCAGAAAGAGCTTTAATACAGGCTAAACTAGACAACATTAAAGATATTAACAACAAAATAAATGTTAATAACCAGTACAGAAGTCAGTTGGGTGAAATAAGCCCTGAAGAACTAACTAAAGAAACATCTGAACCAGAAGGTATAGCAGACTTAAGAACTGAGTTTGCTACTCTTAAAAACTTAACTGCTCAAGCTATGGCAGTAATACAAAAAATGGATAAGTTAGGGGCTAATTGTCCCACTTGTTTACAAGACATAGATGAAAAGAAAGTACTAGAACTAAAAGCTGAACAAACTCTAATTATAAAAGAAAATAACCAAAAGTCTAAAGAAATACAGACAGAGGTTGCTGCAAAAAAGGTGCAACTAAAAGAGCATGAAGAACATCAAAAAATAATTCAGAAATTTGAAAAATTTTCTTCTCTGATTGATACAAAATTGCCGCAAACGACTGAAGATAAAACCGAGTTAGACAGAAAAATTACTTCTTTAAACGAAAAAATTTCTGAGAAAGAAAATGAGATTAGGGATATATCAAATGAAAATACAGCAATAACCAAATTTAATACTGAATTAGATTATCTTATCTCTCAAGTAAAAGAGTTTAAATTAAAGTTATTATCAGAAGAGTCTAGTCTTAAGAAAAATAATGATGTATATGCGAACTTAGAAGTTCTTAAAAAAGCTTTTAGCACTAACGGATTAGTAGCTTACAAAATTGAAAATCTTGTTAAAGACTTAGAAGACTTAGTAAACCAGTATTTAGCTGAATTATCTGATGGTCGCTTTGGACTTCAGTTTGCTATAAGTAATGATAAACTTAATGTAATAATATCAGACGAAGGCAACGACATAGATATATTAGCCTTAAGTAGCGGAGAGCTAGCTAGGGTAAATACTTCAACTCTATTGGCTATTAGAAGGCTAATGAGTACACTTTCTAAGTCTAGAATAAACGCACTATTTTTAGATGAAGTAATAGGTGTGTTAGATGATGAAGGTAGAGAAAAACTTATTGAAATTTTATTGAAGGAACATGAATTAAATACATTTTTAGTAAGTCACGGTTGGTCACATCCACTATTGAGTAAGGCTAACGTTATTAAAACCGAAAACATGTCGAGGATAGAATGGCAGTAAACAAAAGTAAGGCAAAAGGGAGTAGAGCTGAGTCAGCTTTATGTGAAGTATTAACAAAGTCCACAGGTTGGAATTGGGAAAGAATACCGTTGTCTGGTGCGCTAGATGCAAAGCACGGTTTAAAAGGTGATGTGTATATTCCTAAACAGCTTAATAAGTACTGTGTAGAAGTAAAACATTACAAAGATGACCATCTTACAAGTAAAGTACTAACAAGTAAATCACCACAATTATTATCTTGGTGGGAACAAACCCTCAGAGAAACTGAAGAAAATGAAGTAGAAAATCCATTATTAGCATTTAAATTCGATAGGAGTAAGTGGTTTTGTGGATTTACAGAAGAGCCTATAAATGATTATAGGCACTTCTATTTTTCAGGTGGATTTTATCTAGCGAAACTAGATGATTTTTTAACTGATAGAGAGCCGACCGATTGGGTTTGGTCTAAACAGTAGCAAGGTACTCGTAAACAAAGTATGTTATAGATACAGGAGTCCCATCTTTATAATTTACACTAACTTGAAATATATTTGAGTCATCTATATTGTGGTCAGGCAAAGTTAAATTATGTGTGTCAGCAAAATTGTTTAACTCTTTCTTTAAAGTTACGCCTCCTCTTTCTAAGGACATGTCTAAGTGATTAATCTTATGCTTATGAGTTCCATCTGTATCTCTATCACCTTGTAAAATATACTTAGATAGTAGAGTGCCCTCGTTGTCGTAAGCTTTACCTTCCCAGGGCAAGTCCCCAGTACTTTTCTCAGAAACACTAGAGTAGTATATCGAATCTACTTTTATGCCTCCTAGATATTTATCCCACATAAAAGTCCACGGGGCGGGGATAGAAAGATTATTATCAGTTTTTACAAGTACATGAATATTATTAGCTCCCATATCTAACAACTGTTTAATGCCGTATCGTTTATCTATATCCCAGTCAGTAAATGGAGTTTTAGTTCTTATTAGCTCTTTCATCTTACCCGAACCAAATTGAGGACAGTACAACCGCCTAGTAAACGTTTTTCCTTTAAACCCCGTTATAAGAGAGCTTCTGTATTGATGAGTGCCTGATTGTCTTATTGCCATAATTATATAAAAGTTATTGTTTGCCCAGCGTAGTTAACTCCAGCTGCGCCACCACTGCCTCCACCTGCTCCTCCAGATCCACCACTACTGCCACCAGAACCTAAAGTTCCCCCGGAACCTCCATTTCCGCCGTTGGCATCTCCACTAGAAAATTTTGAGTCTTCTCCTTCGTGTCCTCCATTTCCTCCGCCTCCAGGACTTGTTAAGCCTGCGTTTCCACCGCCAGAGCCAGCTCCACCTTGAGAAGAGCCTCCCCCTGCTCCAGAACCATAAGAGGCTCCGCCGCCTCCGCCGCCACCTCCGGCTCTCTCGTCTCCACTAGAACCGTCACTATCTACATGGCCTCCACCACCACCGCCTCCGCCTCCTCCCCCGAGGATTGAGCCGTTGTTATCTATAGTACAGGCTGCATCAGCGTAAAAAGCAGGACCTCCAGCGCCCCCTGCAGATCCAGCAGTTTGAGTACCACCATTAGCAGTACCGCCAGCTCCTCCATTTCCACCACGTCCATATATTTTACCGTTATTAATAATTTTTAAAGTACCCGTTCCGCCGTAAGAACCAGTTCTAAGAGCGTAGTTGCTAGTACTAGAAGCCGTGAAAGTGGCATTTGAAGGGATAGTAATTATTACATCATGAGTAGGGTCATAACCTGAAATACTAGTTAAACTGTAGTTACTGTACGTACCACTAGGAAAAGTATAAGAATAAGTAAAGCCCCAGTTAACTTGCCAAGTACCTGCTTTCTTTACCCAAACACGTTTAACTTGCGTCCAAGATCCTCCTATCTTAACTCTAGGATTTGTATCTCTCCAAGTTCCTGAAATTTTAACTCTCACTTAGTACTCCAGCCAAATATCTCCGTCAGCCCCATCGCTTGAACCAGGGGCGTCATTGTCTATATAAATAGTCTTTTTTCTATTTGTTGCACCGTCTACTATTACGTCTTCAATACCTGTAGGGGCATTTTGAAAACTTGCATCTGGAAATGTGACTCCAGCGTCGTCTATGTTTGTTGCCATATATTTCTCCTATCTCGCGTTACTATATTTAAAAGGTGTTTCT
>Ga0208669_1000914_pt1 | contig 11201 bp, 15 predicted proteins | sample 21_taG_FD_184095 | JGI IMG/M metagenome (GOLD analysis project Ga0208669, IMG submission 184095) | Marine viral communities from the Subarctic Pacific Ocean - 21_ETSP_OMZ_AT15319 metaG (SPAdes) (version 2) | ecosystem: Environmental > Aquatic > Marine > Oceanic | place: Pacific Ocean | collected...
GGTTTTTTGCGGCGGCGGTAGAATCTCGGCATATTTTTTGGTTATTAGTTCAATTTAGTTGACATAGCAATGTAAAAGAATACAAGCGACTACACATGGATACTGAACGAGCAAAGAAGATATTGTCGGATTCGGGTATTACGCACCCTGCCTTTGCGCAGAAGCTTGGTATTAAGGCGAATAGCTTTCGTATGAACTTGTCTATGGGACGCTTGAGCAAGAAAGCGGTAGCCATGTTATTGGAAGTGGAAGCGGATCTTAAGGAAGACCTCAGTGAGGAAGATACGGATTTTATTATTTCCGAAGCCAAGAAGAAACAAAGTCTTGGGATTGAGGCAGCAATGGTGAAAGAGGGCATGATTCGCCAGAGTTTGGAGAAACCTTTGGAACGAATGGGCAAGGTTTATTTGTTACCTCGGAACCCATATTTGCGAAACGTCGAATTCCCTGATGGTAGTCATGGCCGCTTCAAGGCACAACCGGGCAAATTCGGATTGGGTGCCGTTGTCAAGTTAGTCAAGGAGGATGGTGACATGTACCGCTTGGTAGGGAATTACGACAGGAAGGATAGATTGGTAGGGGGTAATGGAGTCTGATGAAACCCTTGGTATTCCTACCTACGTCTCTTTGTGTTCCGGTTACGATGGAATCGGACTCGGACTTAAAAGAGTTATTCCAAACTTGCAGACTCTCGCTCACTGTGAGATCGAAGCCTACGCAATTGGCGGGCTTATTGCGAAAATGGAAACGGGACAATTGGGTGCGTGTGCTGTGTTCCCGGATATCTACGACTTTCCATTTGAAGACCTACGTGGACAAATTGGGATACTCAGCGCGGGTTTTCCCTGCCAACCCTTCAGCACTGCCGGGCGTAGACAATCAACCGAAGATCCCCGACACATCTATCCAAGAATCGCAGATGGAATTTCCGTTTGCTTGCCTCAATACGTCTTCCTCGAAAACGTTCCCGGGGTCATTAGCGCTAAAACCGCAGACGGGGAATCGGTACTCAAGTATGTCCTCGGAGACTTGGAACAAAGAGGTTATTCGTGTGCGTGGGGAATCTTCTCGGCGCTTGAAGTCGGCGCGCCACACCAAAGGAAACGAGTCTTCATCCTTGGGAGGCTTTCCGACTCCGCGAGCTTCGGATTCAATAGGACACTCCCAATCGAAGATCAAGAGGGTGAAGGACGGAACGATGCCTGCGGGGAAGGCGCAACTGAGGGAATGGGTGCAACCGAACTGGGCAACCCCACAAGCCTCCGACCACATCGAGGGCGCGAGAACCGCGAAGGAGAGCAATCAGAAGTGCTTGGGGCGGGACTTGAATCAGATGGAGAATTGGCCCACCCCGCGAGCCGGGAACCCAGGCAGTCGCAAGCCCGGAACGGGAGGAAAGATACTGGCGGAGGAAGCGAAGAAGAATTGGCCTATTCCGTTGGAGGACGATTCGAGCAATGTGAATCCAAGTGCGAAAAGGAGGACTTCGTTAGTCAAGGAAGCAAAGAAACACAATGGCCCTCCCGCCCCGGAGAAGAGCAATACGAGTGGGAAGAACCAAGGGTCACCGAAGCTCAATCCGAATTGGGTGGAGCAGTTGATGGGCCTCGAAGTGGGGTGGACCCAATTGCCGAAGGAGTGGATGCAATCGTGAATCGCGTAGACCGTTTACGTCTTCTCGGAAATGGCGTTTTGCCAGCCTGCGCAGAACTGGCATGGCGAACTTTATGGAAACAATTAAACGACAAGGAGGCTGAATAGATGGGACAATTCATGGGATGGAAAAGCTACGACTTACCGCATCGATGTGGGATTTGCGGAGAGATGGGTGATGAGGAAGACATGGAAAACCATTATTGCCAAGGCACTGACAAGGATGAGGAAACCGAAGAAGAAGAAGAAGAGTGAAAAGACCCTTACCTTGCCGGAAGCTCATGAGGCGTGGGAACGCTTTTGGAGTAATACGCGAATCCTTGGATTCGAGGTTGGCAAGGATGGAGAAAAGCACGCTATTCGCACGGGTATTCAACGAGTCATGCCTGGTGGATCGGGTTTGGATTTCAGAAAGAAGAAATGAGCGAAGCCAGTAGACAATGCATTCATGAACTCAAAGCTCTTTTTCACAGGTGGGAACAAGAGAGTGATTTGGAACAGGACGATATCTTGGACTGTGCAAAGGATGCACTGAACGAATACTACGAAGACGTCATTGAATTCGAGAGTGACATTGATTTGGAGGAGGATGACGAGTGAACGTTTATAAACCCACCAAGAAGATAGGCACTTGGCCACAAATGGTTGTGCGTCTGACCAAGGAACGCGATGCACTCAAAGTCGAGAACAAGGAACTCGTTGAGGAGAACCTTGAGTTGAAGAGAAGATGTTCTGATCTTTGGAAGGAACTCACGGAAGAAAGAGCGAAGAGTGATCTGTGAAATGCCCACCCGGATTCAACCTAGTCTTTTGGAAAAAATACGGAAGAGCAATACCCGACTCCGTTGCAGTCTTACCACGGTGCGACTTGAAAAAGCTGGGTCCACCATGCTCGAAATTCGACCAAAAAACGTTGGAACGGATTCTGAGGGATGGACAGTTGGGGCGGAAGAAATCCCGGTCAAGACGCTCGAAGAAGGAATAATCGTAGGCATGGAGATCCAAGCGAGGGAATGAAGCTCACCCTCCAACCCGATGAAGTCCAAGTCTGCCAAATGGTTGGCCGAATGCGTACCTTGATTGCCCGTGGAAACGGGGTGCGTGATGCGAAGATGGGTAACCAGGACGGTAGCGAAGCAGACGTGATGGGCATGATGGCGGAGTATGGATTTGCGAAGCAGATGAACGTCTTTCCCGACTTGGGACTTACTCCACGAAGCGGATCTGCGGATGGGGTAATGGCAAGTGGCAAGCGTTATGACGTCAAAGCGTCCAAGCACAAGACCGCCCGATTGCTTTCCACTCTCAAGGTAAATCCTGATGTGGATGTTTACGTCCTTTGCGTGGTCGATGGATCGACCCTCGATTTCAAGGGATGGGTACATAAGGAGGAACTTATTCTCGATAAGAACAAGACCGACTTGGGACATGGGGTAGGGTATGCATTGACGCAAGATAAGCTTAGACGGTTCGATGCCTAAGATTACATACACTGACGAAGTAGACGCACACTTCGGAATCCCTTGGACGGATGACTTGAAGTACGACAAGGGCGAGCTAGTCTGCGCGTTAAGCCCCGAAGAGATTGATCGCTTGACCATAGAAGACCCGGAACGCGCCCAAACGCTTACTCGTCTGCTAATGGATCAACCTGGTTCCGAGAAGGAAGACCCGATCCAATGGGGATGGACATTGCCCGGTTGGCGCAGAGTAATGGAGCGATTTGATAAGGATAAGATTCATGTGATACTTGGAGGGAATCGTTCGTCGAAATCTATTTTTTCCACTCGTATGCTTGTGCATCTTGCTCAGACGATTCCCGAAGCGGAGATCCGCTCGATGCACGTGACGGAAGAGCGATCAATTCAAGACTCGCAGAAAATGGTATGGGCTGCGCTTCCTGCCCGATACAAGAGATCGAAGAAGAAGGGACCGAATCATAGTCTTCAATATAATCAGAAGAACGGATTCAATTCGGCCAAGGCAATCCTTCCGCCTACTGACCCAAGCGCAGAGCGTGGCTCAACGATATACTTCAATAATTATCGCCAGTTCATGGCAGACCCGCAAATCTTCGAGGGCTGGTCTGCTCATTGCATTCACCTTGAGGAAGAGGTTCCCAATAATATTTACGAAACGCTACTTGGTCGAACGGTTGACTATCATGGTCGCTTGATTTTGTCGTTCACAACCCTACAAGGTTTTACCCCATTGGTTGACAGTTTGTTAAAAGGCGCGGAAACGGTAAGGACTAGATATAGTGAACTTTTGCAAAGGGAATTACCCGTTGAACAAATCTCCGCAAATTGGCCTGATTGCCGGATACACTTCCTATGGACTCAGGACAATCCATTCATTGACGGGCAAGAATTGGTACGGACATATGCACGGCAATCCCAAGAAGTAAAGCTTGCTCGCCTGTACGGTATCCCGTCCAAGTCCTTCCAAGGGCGCTTCCCAAAATTTAACCGCGAGTCCAACGTGATTGAACATGAACAAATCCCGTTCATCAAAGATCCGTCCATTAGCGTGACCAGGTATTTCATCTGCGACCCCGGCGGAAGCAAGCCTTGGGTTGGATTATGGATCGGAGTAATTTCCGATGGCCGGGCATACGTCTACCGGGAATTCCCAGACAGCACAATGGGTGCTTGGGCATTGCCTCATATCAATGGAGCGGGAAAGAGCGTAGGAAAACCCGGACCCGGTCAGCGTCCGTTGGGTTGGGGTTATGTCGATTACAAGACTCACTTTGAGGACTTGGAGGATGGCGAGGATATCTTTGAACGAATCGTTGACCCAAGGATGGGAGCGGCCACGGTGCGTACCAAAGAGGGCGAGTCGAATATCATCAATACGATGAGCAACCTTGGATTCGTGTTCCGTGCCGCACCAGGTGTGGACATTGAGGCAGGGATTGCGAAAATAAACGATGCCTTGTCTTGGGATGATACCGAACCCATGACTGACGAGAATACTCCAAAGCTATTCGTCAGTGACAGGTGTGACAATACGGTCAACTCGATGATGGAATACTCAGGGCAGAGCAGATCGGAACACTGGAAAGATCAAATAGATTGCTTGCGATATTTTTACGTCAGTGGTCCCGACCATGTGACCGAATCAAGCCTCCAAGCAACGGGTGGCGGAGGGTACTAACTACACTACACTACGATTGCGTTGACCTGTAAGGCGTATTGCCTTACAATCTGTAACGCAATGTTGTCTGCCGCAGATCCCGAACTTTTGTACGTCTCCAAAAAGCCCGATATTGCTTATTTGGCTCAGACTTATAAGGAAACCCAATCCGACTTGGGTGAGTGGTTGGATCGGAAACAACGCGACTACGACGTAAGGAATTGCCAATGGGCAGGAAAGAGCGATGACTTCAAGAAGCACGCATCGCTGAGTTCCACCGGGGAAGTATTTCCTTGGGAGGGCGCCAGTGATAGCGAAATCCGCATGGCAGATGAGATCATCAGTTGTAAGGTTTCGATGGTAATGAATGCGATCCGACGTGCGCATATCGTTGCTACCCCAACCGAATCAAACGACGTTGAGCGTGCAGCCGTGATAAGCAATTTCCTTCGTTGGCTCATCAATACCAAGATGGACGAGTTCTACTCTGAGATGGAACTTTCGATGAATCATCTCTTTGAGAAGGGAATGACTGTAACTTACTGTTACTACGATCAGCAAGAACTGAAACAACAACAAACGATCAAGTTCGATGAGATTGCCCAAGCGTTACCCGCGATAGCCGGAGTAATACAGGACGGTTCGATGGATGACGAGTTGAGTGAAACCCTCAAAGAACAATTCGGAGTTAGTCGTACCAAGGGTAGGGCAATGCTCCGAGAGCTACGCAAAGACGGTGAAACTACCGTTCCGGTTACTCGCGAAGTGATTAGCCGCCCCAAAATCAAAGCCCTTGCCCCTGACGAGGACGTCTTTTGGCCGAACTACACGATTGATCCGCAAGAAGCGCCTTACGTCTTCCATGTGGTAAACATGACACCCGAACAGATTCGTTCAAAGATCAATTCCGAGGGATGGGACAAGAACTTTGTCGAGCAAGTGATCGACCTTGCGAACAATGCCGAGGCCGAGGACAATCTTTACAATATCCGCGAGCAGGACGAATTCGTTCATAGCGATGATCAATACGTCAAAATTGTCTACTGTTACCAAAGACTTTTGGATGAGGACAACATAGCAGGTATTTTCTGTACGATCTTTCATGCCAGTGTGACTGAGACATATGCAAAGCATCAACTCATGGACTATGCTCATGGCAAGTATCCGTTCACGGTTACCACATGGGAGCGTACCTCCAAGCGACTTTATTCTTCCCGTTCAATCCCGACTATTGCGGAACCCGACCAACAAGCATTGAAGGTAGAAGTAGACTCAGCAATAGACGCTCAGTCTCTGACTACGCTTCCACCAATCGAGCATCCACTTGGAAGGTCCCCAACACGGTTTGGCCCGGGGGTAAGGCTCCCTTATCGTACTCCTGGTGAGGTTCGTTTTGCGGATACGCCACGTGGTTCAACGGTAAACGTCGAACTCCGCAGGTATATCCAAGAACAAGTAAATCGATACTTCGGAAGGAATGGTCCAGGCGTTGATCCGGTTGAGGCGCAGATGAAACAACAGCACATCATTGACAAGGTATTCTCTCACCTTCGCCAAGTCCTTGATCAAATCTTTAGCCTCTATCAGCAGTACGGACCGGACGAGGAATTCTTTCGGGTCACCGGAATGCAGGACTTGCAGAAGTTCAGCAAGGGCAACCCCGGTGAACGCTTTGACTTTTCACTTCAATTCGATGCGGCTTCCCAAGATCCCGCACAAATGCTTGATCGTGTAAAAGCGATTGCCGAGCTTGGTGGAATGTTGGACAAGAACGGCACGCTTGATACCGAGAGACTTTTACAAATCGCAGTTGGTCAAATCATGCCTGGTGCTGCGGAGAGCATAATGATTCCAAAAGAGACTGCATCGCAAAAGGCAGTTGAAGAAGAACGTCAAACGATTGCGGAAATCTATGCGGGAGTTCCTCCCAATGTTCGTCCGAATGACGCTCACGAAATGAAACTCCAAGTATTTCAACAGTGGCTACAACAACCCGACGTCACGCAAAAGGTTCAACAAGATCCTGCCTTGCAAGAGCGTATTCAGAACTACCTGCAACAAAGACAGATGCAAGTAACTCAGAAACAGAATGCTCAGATCGGTAGACTCGGAGCCGCACCAACACAGTTTGGGGAAACCCCAAGCGCAGCATAGGAAACATCATGCCCTACGGAAAAGGTACATACGGAAGCAAGGTCGGAAGACCCTCAAATAAAGCAAAAGCAGCGGCACGCAAGAAGATGCCAGTGAAAAAGAAAAAGATGCTCAAGAGACGGTGAGTGTTGAATACCGTGGCGAAAGGTTTAGCGGGTACAACAAACCGAAGCGAACCCCAAAGCATCCGAAAAAATCCCATGTCGTTCTAATCAAGGATGACGGAAAGGATCGTATGATTCGATTTGGCCAACAGGGTGCATCCACTGCGGGTAAACCCAAAGCGGGTGAAGGACAGACAATGAAGAAAAAAAGAGCATCATTCAAAGCCAGACATTCTAAGAATATCGCTAAAGGAAAAACCTCGGCTGCCTACTGGGCCAACAAGGTAAAGTGGTAAACCAAGGAGAAAACAATATGCCCCGTAAGAAAAAAACCTACCACGAAATTGACCCGGAAGAAGCGATCCAAGCGTTAACCTTCTTAAAGGGTGAACCAAATTTTTTGAAGTATATCGAGATGCGCGAGTCCATGCGCGAAGAAGTAATCCGCCAACTCCAGGTAAAAGAGGTAATCGAGTGTACGAACAGACACTATATGCTCTGCGGAAAGCTCGAAGCTATAGACGAAGAACTCGATACCTTTTACCGACTCTGATTTTTTCACGCTAACATATGGGGATGTGTATGCGCCCCCTGCGAGTTCCGCCAACTTGCAGGGGGTTTTTTGTTTTTAATTGTCCTGTAAGGTAATCTGCCTTACAATATGTAACAGCGAAAAAAGCGCTAATTATGACAGTCGAATCAATCGAAGCCGAAGTCGCTACCTCTGAACCTGCTGAGAGTAGTGTAACGCCTGAAGAGGGGAATCTTTCAATGGCCGAGTATGCAGCAAACTTGCTGAAAGCTCAGTCCGAGGAAGAGCAACCCGAATCACCCGAAGAGGAATTGGAACCTTCTGATCTAGCTGAAGAGTCCGAAGAACCGGAGGAGACACAGTCTACTGAGGAACCGGAAGAATCGGATCAAACCGAAGCCGCCGAACCGAACACTGTTCTTTCTAAATTCAATATAGACCTGGACTCATTGTCCGAAGAGGAAACCAAGGAACTCGCAAAGTCGCTTTCCCTAAGTGCAGTCAAACGCTTTGGCGATCTGACCGCACAGAAGAAAGCACTGGCACTGGAGAATGCAGAGCTACAAGCGCAAGCCCAAGCAAAGCCCGAACCTGCCAATACCGAGAGTCCTTCTTTTCTCAAAGACAATGCATTGCATAACGTTAACGACGTCCAAGCACTCACCAAAGAAGTCGAGAACCTGACCACGCTCATCGAATGGGCTGAAGAAGGGTTGGAGAATGAAGTTGAGTACGACGATTCCGGAAACGAGTACGTAGCCAAGGATGGGGACAAAACCTACACTAAGGCCGACCTTCGTAGGATCAGGGCAAACGCCCGTAAGGTTTTACGAAAGGATGCACCCGCGAGACAGAAATGGATCGAGGAGCGTACACAAAGTGACCAACACGCAATCCAAACGTTCGACTTCTTAAGTGATGGCGAAAGCGAGGACTACAAGTTGTTCATGCAAGTGAAGAGTAACCCACTCTATCAACCACTAGTCGAGCATTTGCCGAACGGCAACTTTGCAGTCGGCTTGATGATTGAAGGAATGAAAGCACTCCAAGCACGCCAGGTCAATTCGAGCAAACCGAAACCAAAGCCGAAGGCTCCCGTAGCTTCAGTCGAAGCAGGAAGCGCCAAGCCAAGGACGGAGAACTCGCAACGAAAGAAAGCATTGGAATCGGCCAAGGCAAAATTTGATAAGTCCGGGGACATGGGAGACTACCAACACTATCTTAAACTCAAGCGGGCAACCGCATAATTTAAAACTCAAGGAGGATACATTAGATGGCATCAAGTACATCATATAACACTGCTGGCAATCGCGAGCAGATTTTAGACATTATCACCGTGTTAGAACCGGAGGCTAGTCCCCTGGTCAGCATGATGAAAAAGGGTAACGCAACTAGCACATTCGTCGAATGGCAAGCAGACAAACTCAGCACGCCTGACTTTTCGGGAGTGAATGAAGGCGAGGACGTAAGTTCTTTTAAGAATCAAGCCGAGGATCGCGCTAGACTTGGGAATTATGTTCAGAAGTTTCGCGACACCTTTCAGGTTTCCGACATTCAGCAACTCGTTGACACCGCCGGAGTCGCATCCGAATTCGCCAATGCCGAGTCCAAAGCTGTTCGCAACGTTAAGCGTTCAATCGAAAGTGCATTCTGCTCCGCTCAAGACCGTCAGGCCGAAGCCGGAAGTGGCACGCCTTACAAGACTCGCGGATTGCTCAAGTGGCTTGGATCGGGTGGTCAACCCTCCGATATTCCTGCCGCTTACCAAAGCGTTGCCAACGACACCACGGGAACCCAAACCGAAGCTACCTTCAACAGCGTTCTTCAAGAACTCTACGAAGCCAACGGAATGCCTGGTGGTCAACTTACCTTAATTGCAGGCCCAAGCCTCAAGCAAGAGATCTCAAACTTCTCTCGTCAGCTTGCCGCAACCAACGGAACTTACGTTGTCAACCAGGACGCTGAGTCCCGCAAGATCACTATGACAGTTTCGCTATATGAGGGAGATTTCGGAACGGTGAGCATCCTGCCGAGTCTTTTCGTCAATAGAACGAGCGGATCGGACACTATCGACGCTGATGCCGGACTTCTTGTTGATCCCGAATACGTCGGAATGCACTCGCTCAAAGCCGAGTCTGCCACCGAGTTGGAAGATCAAGGCGGAGGCCGCAGAGGTTTTGTGGACGTAATTTGCGGATTGGCCTGTTATTCGCCAAAGGCTCATGGCTTTTTTAACTGATAATCAATAACTTAGGAGATATAAGACATGGCAAATACAGACGTAACTCTCGATAACGCTCGCAAGAGTGTTCTCAGCAACCAGGAACGCGCACAAGGGTTCACCCACAAGTACACCATCAAGTACACCGACATTGACGAAGGCTCCGGCTCTTCCGATCTCGTCACGGTAACGCTTGGTGCGACACCGACTGACTTCATCATCTCGAAGGCAATGGTGAATATCACAACCGCATTCGCGGGAACCGGGGGCTTGTCGATTCAAGTCGGTACTGACGGTGACCCGAATAACTTCATCACTGCTACTAGTGTGTTGACCGCAGGTCCACTCATTAGTGCAATTGGTGCTGCTCCGGTCACCTTGGCAGGAACCTTCGCCCCTGCTTCTGACCAACTCGAAGCGTTGTTCACAAACTCCTCTTCCGGTTCACCATCCGCGCTGACCGCAGGAGAACTTGACATCTACTTGGCCATGCACTCGGCCAACGACGTCGGTTAATTCGTTTTGTTGTTGTTCTGGGGAGGCTCGCGGTTTTTTTCTTTTTTTCCGCGAGTCCCCCGAACGCAACAGGCATAACCCTTAATAACTATGTCTGAGATTTTCATTCCTAAGTGGAAGAAAGACCAAGGCAACGGTTCGTCGTTCATGAAAAACCTTGAACGGCATTTGCGTTATGAAGTGGATCTCGAAAAATACGAGGCAAAAAAACGCGAAATAGAATGTGGCAAGGAGAACGAGATAGGCGGAATGATGGAAGGCGTAGGTCAATTAAAAGCAACTATCCCCGCAAGAGAATACTTCCGTTGGCAACAGTTTAAACCCGGATGTTGGGGAGACAAATCCTTCGTCAAGGAGTTCCTCCGAGACAATCCTGCTTTAAAAACGAAATCCTTTGACAAGAAAACCTTTCAAGGAGGTTTGGGAATAGCATGAGGGTAACCACGGTCAGCGGGATGAGAACGAGTTTGACCCAAATGATTGGGGTAGATTCGCTCTTGAGTGCAGAGACTGATGCATCCACTCGTTCATTCAATCGCTTTGGCCGCTTGGCATGGGATCGCACAGCTTGGCCTTTCGTATCCCGCTTGACTCAAGTCGTACCTGACGTTCGCGTTCGTTCGATTGACGTCGGAAGTGGAGGAACTTCATACAGTTCTGCACCCACTGTTTCAGTCGCAGGAGCGGCAACCGCAACCGCAACAATCAATAGCGATGGCGAGGTTAATGGGATTGCGGTCACCGCAAATGGAACAGGTTATGTTTCCGCCCCTGCCGTCACCTTCTCAGGGGGTGGCGGAAGTGGAGCTACTGCAACTGCAAACCTACTTGCTTATCTGGACTTCGGAACAACCATAAGCGAAGTATTCCGGGTCACCACAAA
>Ga0208669_1000917_pt1 | contig 11182 bp, 14 predicted proteins | sample 21_taG_FD_184095 | JGI IMG/M metagenome (GOLD analysis project Ga0208669, IMG submission 184095) | Marine viral communities from the Subarctic Pacific Ocean - 21_ETSP_OMZ_AT15319 metaG (SPAdes) (version 2) | ecosystem: Environmental > Aquatic > Marine > Oceanic | place: Pacific Ocean | collected...
TTATAATCATATTATTTATAAGGATATCCAGTGCTCCACATTACCAATGAATATCTTGTTCCTTTCGTTACTGGTTTAACTCTATGCCATACAAATGAAGGAAATACAATAATACTTCCTTTAGGTAGAATTTCTGTTGCTTTTTGTATATGTTTAGATTCATCTCTCATATGGGGATCATATTGTCTAAAGTCAAATTCTAATTCTCCTCCTTTATATTCTGATCCATCTGTTAATTGACAGGTCATAGATAGTTTTCTAATCATACCTTTACTACTACCTTCTGTATAAGGCAGTGAGTAACTATCACAATGCCAATCATAATATTGATTAAGTTTATATTTTGTAAATTGACAAGACTCCGATCTTTCCCAATTAAAATTCCAACCTGCATTTTTATTAGCTAAATTAACAAAAGGTTGAAGTTCTTTGTAAATCCATGCATCATCCATCCAAACTACATCTGAATCTCTTTTACGTTTCATATCGTTAATTTGAGTTTTACTTAATTTCTCACCATTGTACCCGCCAACTCTTGCCATAATTTCTGATTTAGATAATCCATATTTTATAATATCATCGCAGACTCTATGTGGTACAGCGGATTTAAAATACCAATAATAATTACTTAGATTCATATTTTTCTTTCTCTATAAGTTTTTTTTCATCTACAAAATAAATAGCATCTAATTTACTTTTATTAAATAGTAATATTGTTTCTTCTTTCGTATTAACCAGAGGTTCCCCTGCTAAATTTAAGCTAGTATTTAATAAAATAGGACATTTAGTTAATTTATTAAATTCTTTTAATAAATCATATAAAAAACCTGAAGAGACTGTTTGAACCCTACAGCTATTATCTACATGGATAACTCCCGGAAATAATTTTTCAATGTTTTTTTTACATTTAAAATTAATAGTCATATTATTAGATTCCTCTAAACCTAAAGTATTAAAATATTTTTTAAATTTTTCTTTAAGTATTACTCCAGCAAAGGGTCTATACCACTCACGATTTTTAATTTTATTAACTATGTTTTTGCAATTTTTATTTCTAGAATCAAATAAAATAGATCGATGCCCCAAAGCTCTTGGTCCAGCTTCAGCAGCACCTTCAAAAATAGCTACACTTTTTTGATCAATTAATAATTTACAAACATCTTTTACTGTAGCTTTAGTTCCTTTATTAATTTTATTATCTTCATAATAATGATAAAAATTATTTTTAGGTTTAATAACTTTATTATCTTTTGTTAAATTTCTATATTTAAAATAAGCAGCACCTATGGCAATACCTGTATCGTCAGCCACAGGTTCAAAGTAAAAATTAATATTAGGTAAATTTTCAATATAATAATTGTTAGCAACTACATTCAAACCGTAACCTCCAACAATGCAAACATTTTTTATTTTAGTTTTACTAATATATTTTTTTATTAAACTTAAAGATTCTTTTTGAGTTTCTAATTGTACTTGTTTTGCTTTATCTGCATAAAATTTATAATTATTTTCTGTTATGTCTTTAGTAATTTTATCTTGTTGGTCTTTAAAAATAACTACATTATCACCATCTTCATTAATTATATTTGTAAAATAATTTGTAATAGGACTTCCATTTAAAAACAAAGAGGGGTATTTTTTATTTATACCATAAGAAGCAAGACCCATAGTTTTTCCATTTTCTAAAATGGGTTGACCTATTAATGTAGTAGCTGCTTCATATACTTTAGTTATAGAATATTCATTATCAACATGTATATCTGATAATGGAAAATTACTTTTTATAAGTTTTTTTAAATTATCTTTATTAATTCCTATATTGTCATTAGTCCAAAATGATTTATATAAAGGTGTAAAATTATCTGGATAACTACATAAAAAAACACTTTCTGATTCCCTACAGGCATCAATTTTATTATCAAACAAAATTGAACCATTCCGATCTATTACAAAAGTTAAAGCTTTTTTAAAACCACTGTTATAAAAAGCAGATGAGGCGTGACACAAATGATGAGTTAATGAAGAAAAATTATGCATCTCCATATCAAATATTTTTTTAATATATTCCCTATAATAAAATTCTGATTCCCCACCATAGTTTGAAGGAGTACAATATAAAATATGATCTATTTTCCCAAAGTTTTTAGATTTATATAATTCTAAAGATTTAAAAGGGTGTTTATCTCTTTTAATTCTACTTAATCTTTCTTCTTTGCAAAAGAATTCTATGTGACCTTTATTTATTGAACATACAGAACTATCATGAGCAATATTAAATGCTAAAATTCTCACTAAAAATAATTATAAGTTATTGTTTGAATAAAATTTAAAGAATCTTTTTGTTTATTTGAAATAGTATACATATTAGTAGAAGGAAACATAATAAACATATTTTCTTTCAACTCTATATCAAAACTTTTACCTTTACGTCTGTTGTCATCATAATATATTTTAACCCAACAGTTTTCTACTTTAGTGCCATACAAGGCTGTATAATCAGGGGAGTCTCCAAGATTAGAATAATCTATATTCATTAAAGGTTTAGATAATGTATTAGGATTATATGTATCTGACCAAGTTTTTTTATTGTATAGTTTTAAAGGACCATATTCAACGCCTATATGTTCTCTGATATAAGTATTTAACATATCCCAAGTTCTTGAAAATGGAAATTCTTTATTAGTTAAAGATGATTTTAAAGTGTCAGTAATAAGTTTATCTTTATCTATTTCAAAACCTTTTGGCATTGAAACATCGCCATAAATTATACTTTGTTCTGATAATATTTTCTTTCTCATTTTAAAATGAGAAAATAATATAAAATAATTAAATTGTCAATTATTATTCAGGTAGTGTAACAGGCTGTGTAGTAAAATCCCAAGTTTGGTTTTCTTCATTCCAAATATAACCATAGGAAGTTGTAGTATCTGCTTGTTGTTCCGCTGTTAATGCTGGAGCATTACCTATAGGTGATTCCCATGCTGCGGTTGTAGTATTTTTTACCCAAGACGCATATGGTTTTTTAGGCCAAAAAATATTATTTTCTTCATCCCAAGTATAACCTATACCTGCGTAGTTTCCTCTTAAAGGAGTTCCACCTAATTTATGTGTATTATTAATTGTGTTATAAGAAGTTTGAATCCAAAGTTCTGCTGGCCAATTACAATGGTATTGTAAATATGTTTGACCTACTTTTTCATTTTCTACATTATTAGCATCCAGTAAATCATTATTGTCTACTACTGTTACTTGTATGACTTTTCCGTTAACTCCTATTTTTGCAAAATGTGCCATAATATTTACCTATTGAAATTTATACCTTATTATTACTACACCAGATCCGCCATTACCGCCTGCTTCACCGGAATATGCATTACCTGCTCCGCCACCTCTACCAGCATCTCCAGTATTAGCGCCTGCATTATTACATCCTGGGTTAGGGCCATTCCATATTCCACCTCTTCCACCTTCACTATAAGTGACTGGAGAAGTAGAAATAGAACTTGTAGCACCTGCACCGCCTGCACCACCATTAGCATTTGGGCTACCTGGAATACCTTGTAAAGGAGAACCTGCTGCAGTTGCGCCACCGCCTCCAGTTCCAGCTAAATAATCACCGTTAGGTCTTGGTCCACCACCATCTTTACCTTGAGCAGGACTAAAGGCAGGAGTATTTCCTGCACCAGCATCTTGATCTTGTCCAGGACCAGGAGTCCCTAATCCACCACCTGAACCTCCAGGTCTACCACCTTTACCGGGTGCACCAGCAGGACCAGAAGTCCCTCCGCCACCACCAGTAGCTGTAATAGTTGAAAAAGATGAATCACCGCCATCTGCTCCAGGTGCGGGGTTACCCCCACTTCCACCACTTCCAACAGTAATTGGATAACCTTGAACAGTAACAGGTAGAGCTGAAACACATGCTCCTAAAGGAGACGCTGTATAACAACCAGATGCAGCACCTGAAGATTCTCTGAATCCTCCAGCTCCGCCTCCACCTGCTGCCCTTAATGAGGATGATCCAGTTCCAGAACCACCACCAGCACCGGCAGCAACTACCATGTAATCTACAGTGCTTGATCCGGCTGGGTTACCCGCGCTTGAAACACAAAAAGTATCTGATGAAGTAAATGTATGAATTTTAAAATTACCTGAAGTTGCAATTGATCCACCTGTAGCTGCTACGAAAGCTGGGACAGGTGTTTCGTTTTGTAAACCTGAAGATACTACTAACCAACCTTTAGTAGCGTCTACATAAATTAATGTAACTGCTATTCCTTCTGTACTTAATGTAGCATCATCTGACTCTCCACCAATCTTAGATCCGTTTCGTCCAATAGTAATTGCATTTGTGTCAAATGTATTTGCGTAATCTTTAATGGCAACTATATTTCCAGCAGAAGGTGAACTAGGAAGGGTTACAGTAAAAGCTCCACCAGTAGTGTTACAAAAATATCCTTCACCAGTTGCTGCAGTAAAACCTGAAGTTTTAATTGATCCTGTTTGCCAACTTGCTACAGGTAGGTTTGAAAATTGCCCTTGGTCTAACATTGTAGTACCACATGATATTACACCCATTATGAATCTCCTTTAATCTTAGATAAATTAATTTTAAATTTTTCTCCAGATATATTATTTATCATGAATATATCATGTTTTCCTTCTTGTAAAGTCCAATTACCTTTAGTTCCGTCTACCATGTTTCCTTGATTTTTAGCTTGATTAGATAAATGTAGATCCCCTGTATACAAATTTCTCCATACATTACCTACAGCACCTAAGTCATAGGCATCATTTGAACCAGGAACAATATTTCCTGTAGCAGTTATACCCCCTGAAGTAACATTCCCAGCAGTAATGTCTCCTAAATCAGCTGTGATATCTACTATATTAGTTCCGTCTGAATATAAAATTTTATATCCTTTATCTGTAGTAGACCATGTAGCACCTGTTCCAGAAGATGTTTTAAAAGTTACGGTAAAAGCACCAGTTGTTGCATTTTCTACAAGGTATGTTTTTTCTATTGAGTCTGGAATAACTACATTTACATTAGTAGTAATAGTTCCAGTTAATCTTAAAACTTGATTTTTACCATTAGATAAAACTCCATTTGAAAAAAGTAAAGTTGCACCTGTTGTTGCATTTAATGCCTGAGCTGCATATCCACCAATGGCCTGCTCTAGTATTAATAAATTAGTATTAGTAAACTGTCCCCAAGTCCCTGAGTTTTCTCCGGTTTGTTGTACAGTTAATTTTAAACTAGCTGAAGTTGCATTTGCCATATTTTAAATTCCTTAAAATTTTATTTTATTCAATTTATTGTTAAAAATCAAGCTACTTCCTGCCAACCTGGAGGATCTATAGGAGCGCCTCCTGTGTTAACTTCTGTCCATACTATATTTTCAACAGTATTTAATGTCATTGTCATATCAATTCCCGTTAATATAGCTAATGAATCTGGTGCTGTTGCAGTACCTTCTTGCATAGTCATTGCTATACCTGTTACATCTACAGGTGTATTTAAAGCTGTGCCTACACTTCCTAAAGAAGTACTCATTGCAATTCCAGTGACAGCAACATCTACGTCAATTACAACCCCCTCGTTACCTGCATTCATTGTCATTGCTTGACCAGTAACTGAAACATTTACATCAGCAAAAGCAACAACACTTCCTAAGTTTATATTAAATCCAATACCGGTTAAATCTTCTGTTGTATGATCAGTAAATCCTTGAGCAGTTCCTAAATTGGTTGTCATTGCTTGACCAGTTACAGATACATTTGCATCAGCTGTAGAAGTAATAGAACCTAAATTAGAAGTTAAAGACTGTCCTGTTGGGAATACTTCAACACCTGCAAATATACCAACTGTACCTAGATTAGCAGACATTGCTATTCCAGTTAAGTTTTCAGTTACAACATCTGTGAATGCTTGAGCTGTTCCGTCATTTAAGGTTAAACTAATACCTGTTGGTACAACATTAATACTTTGTGATCCAGTTGCAGCAAAAGGACTTTCTGCAAAAGCTGTTATCCCGAACGCCATGATTTATTAAACTTCCTCTAGTTTAAACTTATATTTTTTACCAGATTTGTTATTAAATAAATAAAGGTCTTCTGCACCCTCTTGAATTGTCCAGCTACCTTTAGTGCCATCAACTGCATTACCTTCTGATTTAGATTCATTAGATAAATGTAAATCTCCAGTGTATAAGTTTCTCCAAACATTGCCTGAAGCACCGAGGTCATGACTATCACTAGCTCCTGGAACAATATCACCAGTTACTGTTAGTGTAGATCCATCAAACTGCATATTAGCTTCTGCATTCATACCATCAGTACCTGTGGCAGTTACAACTCTATTGTTTGAACCATTAGTCATAAAGTCAGATACGTCTACAGCAACTTCATCTGCTGCAACATCAATACCTGTACCTGCTCCAACGTTCAAAGTAGCAGCTCCACTAGTAGCTCCACCTGTCAAACCGTCTCCAGCTACAACTGAAGTGATGTCTCCAGTAGTTGGTGTTGCAAACGTCACTGCTCCTGATCCATCTGTTGTTAAAACTTGGTCTGCAGATCCGTCTGAGGTTGGAAGTGTGTAAGCTGAAAGAGCAAAATTAGATCCATCACCTTGAATAATTTTTCCTGCTGTTGTTGCTAGTCCAGCAACGTCTTGTAATTGAGCATCTAATCTTGCGTTTGCAACAGTACCACTTGCAAGATTACTTGCATTTAATGATGTTAAAGCAGAACCATTTAATGCTGGTAAGGTTGCTGGGAATCTTGCATCAGGCACTGTACCTGAAGCTAAGTCATCTGCGTCTAAATTAGTTAAAGCTGATCCATTAGCTGCTGGAAGTGTAGCAGGGAATCTTGCGTCAGGTACTGTGCCTGAAGCTAAATTACTTGCATTTAAATTTGTTAAAGCTGAACCGTTTACAGCCGGTAAAGTTGCAGGAAATCTTGCGTCAGGAACTGTACCTGAAGCTAAATTACTTGCATTTAAATTTGTTAAGTTAGATCCATTGTTTGCTACAATGTTTCCACTTGAATCTAGTATAACTGCTTTAGATGCAGGGAGGGTACAGAAAACATCTTTAGTACCTGCAGCAAAGTTTACTGCGGCGTCACTGTTAGATGATGATAAAATAGTGCTTCTAGATAAAGTATCAGTTCCAGCATCAGTAACCGTACCAATACCAACTTCAAACGCACCATCTTCATTTACAATAGTATAATACGTTGTATTAGAATTACCAATACCTGCTACAAATGTTTCGAAACCTGTTACTGCTCCTGCAAGAGAAAGTGTACCTGTACCAGTAGTGGTAGAAGTTTCTTTAACTCTATCGTTTACGACTAACGCCATTTAAAACTCCTTATTAACCAGAGATTCTTAATATAGCTGCTGCTGTAGTAAATGCTGGAAACTGAATTGTGAAAGTTCCCGATGTAGCTGTTTTATTTCCTCCAAAATCTAAAACTGCAACCGCTGCATTAGTAACTGCAGAAGATGTGTTGTAGATTAAAGCTCCTCTAGCAGTCAACGTTACACCTGTAAATGATAAATCTGCAAAATCAACAATTGCAACACCTGAAGCAATTGAAGTATTCTGACCGGTTAGTTTATCTCCACCAGACGCATAAGTACCTGTATTACTAACTTCTTGAGTTGTAGTAAAGGAAGTAGTCGCTGAGTTTAGAGTTGCTGAAGAAGTGTAAAGAGCTAGTTTAAAAACATCACCACCAGATGATTTAAAACTTGCATCACCTTCTAGTAATTGTTTTTTAAACGCATTTGCAATCGCTTGTGTTATAGCCATAGTATATCTCCTTATTGTTTTCCTATTCGAGGAACACCTGCTTGATATTCATCTCGTCTTCGTCTTCCCATTTGTTCTATTGAGAATCCTTTGACGGCTTCAGTGTATTTTTTATCATATAACTGGAGCATGTCAACGGGCCCTTTTAAAAAGCCGTAAGCTTCCACTAGGCAGGCATACAATAAACCATTGGGAAAATTTTGACTTATGTATGTAGTTGCATTTGTACTAGATAAACCAGGCTCTTTCAAGATATAATTTAATTGAATTGTGTAAGTAGCATCAGGAGTGGGCGCTACTACGATGTTTTGTTCGTCCCATAAGCTGTAATATTTTGGAACTCCTGTTACTTCCGTAGGATTAAATTCTGACATAAAACTAGTATCTCTATACTGCAAAAAATCTCTATTATTTGGTTGAGAACTTCCGTCAGAATCTACAATTTGTGCAGATCTTACAATTAATAAACCTGCTGGTCTACCAATAAATCTATCTGAAGTAATTAAATTAGCTGTATCATATCTTCTATTGTTATCGGAATCTACTTCTCTAAAAATTCTGTACTCTGCGTCTTCAATAAATCCATCTAAAATAGTTGAGGTAAAAACATTTGAATCAACTTCTGTGTAATCTTTAATTTTTTGTAATAGTTCTGTGTATGTCATGCTCTATCATTAACAGGTCCAGCTAAACATTGGAACCCGCCTCCCGTTTCTGTGCTACTTGCAGCACTAATTAAATTAAAAGTAAAACTGTTAAATTCTGTAACAGTTGAAGGTTGTCCCGCTTGTATTACTACTGTTGGAACCATCGTTACTGCGTAAGCACCGTAAACTTTTGCTCCACTTGAGTGTTCACCTGCGGGTGTGTTTTTGGGAGTCTGTCCTCTGAAAGGAGCAGCTGTTCCTCGAACACAATTCGATAAAACATTTGCTGAATTACCATTGTAGTAAATAGTTTCAGTTTCATATAATCCAGATGTTGCATTTATTTTTTCAATTGCAATGTATCCTTGACTAGGAAAAGCAGATGAGTCTGTTAAAGTAATTGAAGTAGCTGTTGCAGTAATGTTACCATTTAAAGTAGTTTGTAATTGTAAATTAGAAATTGCAACTCCACCTACAGGATTTTTTACATCATAGAATCTAATAAAGTCTCCAGTCTGATAACCACTAAAGGGAAAATCTACAGATACTTGAGTTGAAGAGTTAGTCATAGTAAATGGATTTTTTGGTAAAAAATCTGTTGTTGGAAATTCTGTTCTTGCTGGTCTTGGATGAGGTAATCCTTGAGGATCGGCAGTGTAGGGTTTAGGTTCTAGTTGCGGCTGCTTTGGTTCGTATTCAGAAGTATGAACTCTTGCACCATTCCATTCTTTAACCATTTCTCTATATGGATATGCTAGACCTGATCGATCTGAAATAAATAATGCGTATCTGCCTTTTGATAAATTTCCCATAGTTATATACTCGGATAGTAGGTTCGAGGTGAAATGTAAACACTAGCAGAAGAACCATCTTCTTCTAGAGCTCTAGTTAATTCATCCTCATAAATTAATTTTGTTTCTTGTATTCTTGGTTGTGCATATTTCATAGATAAATAATAAGTCAAACCTGCAACCATGCAAGGTACAAATCTATAAGGTACATCTGTTGCGTTAGTGTAGGCCCCTGCATCTTGAATTCTTTTTTCATAATAAAAATTTATTACATCTCCGTTTTGACTAGCACCAGGAGTTAAATAAATAGTTATTAAAATATGATCAACAAATCTTTGAACAAAATATTGTGAGGGTTGTCCTGTTGCAGTTTTGTTAGATAATGCTTGGTATTGAGATCTATTTATTTTTTCTAAAGGTGAATCAACATTAGAGTTGTTTCTGTAAGAACATTCTAAAATTTCTGTAGCTTGGTTTACAAAATTAGTAACTGCATCTCCGTTTGAATGAGTAGCTGCAGTAGTTCCATTAACTCCACGTGTTACTCCAGTGAGCTCTAAATCATTAAATCCAGTGTATGAAATATTTTCAGACCCTACATTAATAGTGCCTGTAGTAGGCATATTAGTTATAGAAGCCAATGTAATTCCTGTAGTTGCTGTGGTAGAAGAAATAGCAGCAGTTAACGTAGAAGTTACTCCATTAGAATTACCGTCAGATGTTGCTCTAAAAATTTTATACTCGTTTTGACCATTTACTAAAGAAATATTAGTATTTGCTACTTCCCAAAAATGAAGACCTCTATTTCCCCATTCTTGAAACATTATGTTTAACGATCTTCGAGCGGTTTTTAAATTATAACCGCTCATGTCAAATTGACCAAGCCTGTTATAAGCTTCTTCAATTATCTCATCGATCGAAAACGTTTTGTCAAACGTTGTAGTGCCAGAAGTGGTATTGGCCATTTAATTACCCCGCTGTTAAACCTGGTCCTGAATATTTGTCCGTCAATAATGTGTAAGCTGCAATATTAGTTTTAGTTTTACAAAAAATTCCTTTTGGAAATAAAATTCCCTCTTCGGGAAATGAAAAATTAATTACATCTCCTGAAGGAACGTCACCAATAAATATTGTAGTTCCAGTATTTGAAGTTGTTGTAAGTTCTAACACACCTGCACCAACACCATCGGAAGAAATTATAATACCTCTTAATCTAATAGGTGGTTCAATTATTGCTGTAGCACCTGCTGCTGCGGTTGATCTTGTTGCTTGTATATCTCCATTACTTGCCATATTTAATCTCCTTAAAATTTATGTGGGGCCGAAGCCCCACACTAATTATTTATTACGTATCGCTAAATGGTGTAACAATAGTTCCTGATCCTAACAATAGTGAGTTATGAACTAAGTAGTTAGCTGCTTCAATAGCAGTAACTGTAACTATAGATCCAATAATTCCACCTTTTGTAGTACCATTCATAGAAAGTACATCATTTGATGCTCCTGGAAAGAAAGCTTTTTTAGCTCCATCATCTACAGCGATCATAGCCGCACCTGTAAACTTATCAGTTCCATCAGTTACGATTTGAACATCCGTTGCAGTAGTGTCTACATAAAAAGTAAAACTTGCACCAATGTTATTTAAATTGTTGTAGTCTGTAGTGCCTGCTGTAGCTCCATTAGCATTTGTGTTAATTGATGGTAAAGTAAAAATACCATCCGCGTCTTGTGTTAATAAGATTCTTCCTGCGTGATCATTTACAGTTAATGTAGTATTAGCTGTTAATGCAACAGTTGATCCTGGTCCAGTACCTATAAAACCATTTTTAGAAATGACCGGTCCTGAAAACGTAGTATTTGCCATATTATTATCCTCCTAGTTATTTGAATATCGTCTCTAGGCCGTCGACTATACGCG
>Ga0208669_1000920_pt1 | contig 11172 bp, 16 predicted proteins | sample 21_taG_FD_184095 | JGI IMG/M metagenome (GOLD analysis project Ga0208669, IMG submission 184095) | Marine viral communities from the Subarctic Pacific Ocean - 21_ETSP_OMZ_AT15319 metaG (SPAdes) (version 2) | ecosystem: Environmental > Aquatic > Marine > Oceanic | place: Pacific Ocean | collected...
ATGTACTAGCATATACCTCTAGATATTTAATACGCCCTACCCTATGTATTTTATTTATCACGCGCACTCTTTCTATTGTGGCAAGTTGTACACAAGCCTTGTAAGTTATCAGGCGATAGCTTAGCTCCACCTTTATTGATTGGTAATATATGATCGACTACAACAGAGCTGACAAATCTATTCTTCTTCTCACACTCCTTACATATTGGATCGCGCTGTAGTATCATCAGTCTTAGCTTACGCCATTGTCTGCTGTTATAGAATGTTGCATTGCTTCTATCCATACCACTAAACGCTCTGTCCTTATCCTTTAGGTAAGTACTGCGAGCCTTAACAGCTAGAGTCTTTCTATTTCCCTTTGGTAAGCTAGGCATTTACTTCTATATCTAATACTCTACTTAATTCTATTAACTGATGCATATTACTTATAGTAGTTATATGACTATTACCACAATAAACTTGATAAGGAGGCTGACTACAATCTATAAGATCATCAATGCTAGAGTATTCTTCTACTTGTTGTTCAGGTGTTTTATATCCTGATATTGATGTGTATGACTTTAATATTATATCATCATCGTAACCCTCAATAATATACTTTAATCTAAAAGCCTCAAAGTGTTTACAATAAAACCTTTCTCTCTTAAAGCCTAAGTTAATTAGTAGTTTATCAGTAATATAATCTTCCTTTTTATCTTTCATTTAATCTTCTAACTTATCCAATACCATGTTAATTAGATTCTCCATCTTCTGCTTATAGTATTCTTTGAATGTAAGCATACTATTCTCTTGTTGATGTAGTAAGTATAATGCCTCTCTTAGTCTTTGGCTGTGGCTCTTACCTTTAATATCCTTTAGCTCTTTGGTAGTCTGTTCTATTACATCTTTCTGCTGATCACTTATATCACCTGTAGATAGTAATAGTAATACTTCCTTTCTTCTGTAGTTAAATAACTCAGCGCATTTGCCACTATCTATCTCAGGTGTACCAAATGTTAGCTTTAGGCTTCCATCAGCTCTAGTAGCTATTGCTTCAAGGCCTGCTGGTAATGTTATTGTCATACGATATTACGCTTATATAGTATTTAGTGTGTCAATTAATGTCATTACATCTTCATTAGATATAACGCCCAACAATCTACCCAATACAATAAGCCCTGTAATAATATACATTATCATTTTAGGCCAATTTACCTGTCCTGGAGATGTATAACCATCTTCTCTGATGTTATCTCTAATTTCTTTTACTACGTTTCCAAATGGTAATGCTGGTAAAATCCCCTTACCTACTTCCTTAATAATTTTCTTTAGTTTCATTTGTTCTCTCGTTTATAAAATAGTTTTCTAGTGTTTCAATACATTGATCATATCCTTTACATACCTCTGCGTAATAGCCTCGATCTAATAAATCCTCAATCCAATCTTTCTGTAATTGACTAGGATAACAATTCTTATTCAGCTTAATCTCTATAAATAGGCCAAAGTACCCACCTCTAGCTGATAGTATTTGAAGATCAGGAAATCCAGCAACATAGCCTGTAGCTTTAGCTTTTTTGCGTTGAGAAATATGCTTTTGATATTGTCCTCCTAAGCTAGCGCAATACCTTACATAAGGCCAACGCCTTTTAATGTAATTTACTACAGCTGTTTGCAGCTCTGCCTCTGTCTTATACTCTATAATTGCGGCCCTTAACTTCAATTTCTATGTGTTTTAGTACTTCATCAAATTTGTGATATAATGCTATGCAGCTTGCATACATTTTAGCTGTCTTTTGTCCCATTAACTCATCTAAGCTCACTCTTTCACCTGTCGATCTTCTCTTTTTTAAATCAGCTTGCCAATATGTGTTAGCCTCTTTTTTGTATTGCTCAACATCCTCTTTTGATAGCTTAATATACTTTAAATTCCAAAAGTGATTAAATATGGCATAAGTAGCCCAATCTATTTTAGGCTGTTTCATGGACTTTCTTTCATCAATGTATGGTATTATACATTTCTGTATGAATTCTTCTTCTATCGCGCTTATTTCAGCCATTGATGGCTTTTTATGTTCTATGCTCAAGTTAGTACTTTTAAAATTCTTTATTTTATTAGCTTTATAGCTTTTGTAAGATGTCAATACTTTGCCCATTGTAATGGAGTCAAGTTTCTGATACATCTCTATTCCCAGCTGACCAGCTACACCTAATCTAAAGGCATGCTTTATTTCATCTGTGCTAAAATTACTAAAATTTTTTAATATCACACCATTCAGCACACTCTCCTCAATCTCATTAAGCTGATTATCCTTTTTAACATTTAGCAGCACATACAGGTAATTAATCAGCTCTATTATCTTCTCAGGGCTGTCTAGGTGTTTAATTCTTGCCTCTCTGTAGTTTCTACTATAAACTAACTCCAAAGGCGCGCTTTGTGTCGAAATCGCTAGCTCGTTTTTTTTCATTTTTCTCTGTGGTTAGGTTATCTCTCTTAAGCCAATTCTTAGCTGTTAGGTATAAGTTTTTGTATTTAGTATTCCCTTTATAATTTTCAATCTGATCTAAAATATCAATTACTTGTTGTTCTTTATACTCACTAATTAACTTATTGTAATCATCTAAATTAATTTGTAGGTGTGAGAACTTTCTATATACCTTTTCATTAACATTAACATTATCATTTACATTAACATTAACATTTACATTAGCTTCGGGTTTGCTTCGCTTTTGCTTCCGTTTTGCTTGTGGTTTGCTTACCTTTTGCTTTTTTTTACAACCATTTTCCCACCTCTTATGATTAGCATCTAACTGAGGCTTTATAAGGCTAAACAAGGCTTTTTGTACAGGCGCAAGCTCTAGCTCTTTTCTATCTAGCGCATAACTGCAAATCGCATAATAAAGATCAGCTGCTTGCTCTGTTGTTAGCGTTTTTGTGGCCTCAAAAAATGACCTATAAAATATAAATGAATCTCTCATAATATAGTAAGTTGTTCTGTGTTATTAGCTCTCTGAATATTTAAAGCAGTTTCTAGTATTGTTTTGCCAGCCTCATAATCTACTAAATTACGAGCTATTTTATCTGTTCTTTGCTGACCTTTATATTTATAAAAATCAAATTCATGAAAATCGCACCATTTTTTGACCTCGTTTTTACCCTCCATAATACTAATTTTTCTAGTACTTAAAATATTAGGTAAATTAAAATTTGACCAATACAAATGCCTATCTCTTTTTTGTGCTGGTATTAATGGCTCATAATAAGGTATAACATTTTCAACACAATATTTACCTTTAAATTTAGCTTGCAAAAATATTATTTCTTGATATAATTTCATATCAGGATATTGAGGAGTATATTTTGAATTATAAGCCCTTGCTCTGCTATGTGTTGGACAAGGAGGACTTGACCAAATAAAATCAAACTCTTTGTAATGGTCTAATAAATATTGATGAGCATCAGCAACAATTACCTTATCATTAGGAAAGCGCTCTTGATATAATTCAGCTGCTGCTGGATCAAGTTCAACAGCTGTAACATCTACATCAGTAACCTCATCCCACTTATAACGATTGCCACCTAAACAGGCATATAGATTAAGAATCTTATAATTAGTTTTTTTCATAATTACCTTGTTTAATTACGCTTTCTTTAATCATGAAACTCATTTCTGTCATGGCATCATAAAGCTGGTTAATAAAGACCTTATTCTCTCTTAAATAGTCATCATCAATTTCCATTTCAAATAACCTAAAGGCTTTTAGTACAATATTAAACTTTCTTTTCAGCATACCTGAGTACACACCCTTTAAACAATATAATTGTTCATGTAGCACTTTAAATGTGGCCAAAATAAGTAACACATCAAGTGTTTCATCTACATTTTTTTTCTTATCTTTGGCTTCTAGTATTTTTTTCATAATCTGGTATTAGTTATTATCTACACTTAGCCCTAGTCTTTTCTAGGGCTTTTTGTTATTATAAACTTTACTCCGTCTATTTCAACAGCCTGAACTACATTGTTTTTTATCCAATTATATACAGCTGTAGTACTTACCCTCTGATCATGTGCATAGCTCTGCACCGATATTAAATCTTCTGTATTTACTTTCATAATTAAAATGGTAAATCTGTTGTTTCTTTCTTTTCTTTCTTAGCTACCTTGTATTCTGTATTCATTACCCAATCAACGAACACTCCAGCAAGCCTTAGTATAGCCTCTGCATCATCACGCTTAATACATTCAGCAGCTGCCTTTAAACAGCTCTGCTTAACGATCATCTTCTGTACATCATCGCCACGCTGTGCCTTTTGTACATTCTTAAAATTGCCATCATTCTTAGGTGAGGCTTTAAAATTATATACAGGCTTTATCTTTGGGAATTTAGGCTTTGATGTATCAAATACATAATCCACCTGATGACCTTTTACAAAGTTGCTTTGATTCTCACTTATGCTGTTGTATTCACCTACATCGCCGTTTTCCATTTCAACCTCATATTTGTAGAATGTTTTACCATTAAAGTCAAATGTTCCGTTAGCCTGTACAGACTTTACTACATCATTTTTTTCCATCTTTGTTCAAATTTAAAGTGTTTAATTGATTAATTGTTAAATGATAGGGCGCATAACTAAAATGATCCCAATTACAAAGGCTAATAAGCCTGTTTAAGTTTATAAGTACCTTATTCATCTTCTACTAATTTTATTAAATCCTGGTTAAGTTTTAGCGCTCTCTGTAAGTTGTTGAGCTGTCCGTTATCATGGCCACCGATTGAAGATATGCAAGCAACATTGATAAGGCTAATTAATTCGAGCTGCTGGCTCTTTAGTTGTTTAATCATTTTCTTTTTCATAATTAAGTATTTAGTTTGATGTTGTAAATGTACAACAATAAACTTAACTACCAAACAAATATTAAAAAACTTTTAAAAAAAGATTATTTAGCTCTTATAAATTCATGCTTAATTTTCTGATTCTCGTAGTAGAATCGTAGCCACCATGCGCCTAATGGCTTAGGAGGTCGGCCTCTTTCTCTGTGGTAATTTTCGCCTGCTAAATATTCTTCTTTGTATGTAGGGAGGCAAATATGTTCTTGCTCATCTAGGTATATATTGCCTAAATGATTAACTCTTTCTCTAGGGATTGCTAATTGCCAGCTCTCATGTATATGACCTGAAACGCATATCTGTGCATCAGGTAAATAAACAGCCTTTCTGTTGGTAGAAATCACGCCTCGAGTAACAGGCCCACCCCCCCCACTTCCGTGAGTAAAGTTAAGTATAACAGGAGTCAATCTTGTATTTCCTGACTCTTTCTTAAAGGTGAATTTTACATAGCCTGTATATAGCCCTTTAGTAAGCTGTGTGCCATTCTTATAATTTAGTGTAGTAACAAACCTTTCGATTAAATCTGTTTCATGATGCCTCCTAATAGCGCTCTCATGATTACCCTCACCTACTAAGGCAAACATATCAGCATAAGGGCTAAACCAATCAACAGCTGTATTTACTACAGCATCAAGATAATTGTCAACCTGATGAATAGGTCTAAGATCAGTCTTAGATGCTCGCCTGTCATATTTACCCTGCATAACACAAAATAAATCTCCAAAATCCAATATCTTAGCATTGCGCTCTCTAGCTGTATCTAAATGTGTTTTTTGTAATTTCCAATCGCTGTGAGGATTGTCCCAATGTCTATCTGAAGAAAGTAAGTACCACTGCTCCCAGCCCTTTTTGTATTCATGGTCAATAACTAATACTTGTGGGCTAATTCGTTTAATCTTAGGCATTGTCTAAAATAATTAAGTTAAATCCATCAGGAGCAGCCTCTAATATCTCTGCTAGTGTTTTTCTGCTATATGTGATGTCATGATGTCCATCCTTATTTATATCAAAGAAATCTTGTCCGACTCCGATACATCCTTGTAGCTGTGTGTAGTAGTTAGCTGGATGGATGAGTATGTAATCTCTATTTTCTACATTTTCCACTAGGTAATGATTGCCAAACTTTTCAGATGTTCTAGGCTTTACATTATATTCACCCTCAGGAATACAGCTTACATTGCGTCTGTTGTTCTTATCTGCTAGCTCTAGTGTGCAACATTCATATTCTATATCTAAACCATTAAATATAAATAAACGGCCTAGAGTTTGCTTTTTATTTTTGTCTAGTCTTATTAATACTGCTCTTTTCACCCTTGTAAGTTAAGTAAAATTTATATAATGTAAAAACTAGACCGACAATAAGGGCAGTAATTCTTATTCCAGCCTCTACATCTGTAAGGCTTATTCCTATTGTAGCGCCGTTTACTGCTATGCTTTGTATTGTGTCTTTATCCATTTTATACTGCTTGTATTGTTATTTTTGCGCCGTATATTTCATCTGTACTAGCACCGAATTCAAATGATATTATTAAATACTCACCTAATACAGATGTCCAAGATGTACCTAGTGTCAATGTAGTATTTGCTGTCCCTGTTGCTTTTGCTGATGTTGTATCGCTATCAGTAGCGCCTGTCAACACTCTTATACTTCTGTTTTGACTAGCATAAACATCAACAGATATAACCTTGTATCCTGTAGGAATAAAAGAGCTGACGTATGCCTTAGATCTACTTACATAAGTAGATGGCTGTACTGAGCCTATATTATCCCTAGTGTACATTACAACATTAGTATTAGTTGTTATTACAAAATCAGTTGGCGCTATATAAATAGTTGTAGTTGTTACACCTTTATATAAGTTTGGTGTAGCTGTACCAGCTGTTATTACATTTGTAAAATCATATAATAAAGGGCTTAATATTGAGCCAACAGGATAATTTCTATTTGGAGTAAATGATGCTAAGTTTATCTGCGTATCACTTGTAGTAGAATCTCCAGCAGCTGTTAGTAGTAAAGGATGAGATTTATCAGGGTATGTTAATACTAATTTTTGACCACTATATATTTTACCCTTACTATTTGCACTTAATGTTACTTTTGTATCTGCTGTATTACTAGTTAATGCTGAGCTAATTTTTCCATAGCTATTATTGTCTAGCATAGCTCTTTCATTACTAATAGATGTATTGGCAACCTCTTGTGCTGGTCTTTCAGTTAAAGTAATAATAGGATCAGGTATAGGAGTCCCTCCTGTAATAGTATCATTTGATGTACTAACTTTATACCATTCTCCACTTAATATTTCTGATTGACCTTTAAATGTCCCTCCTAAAAATGTATAGTATTTATAATTACTATCACCATCTATAGCATATTTTACTAGCTTTAGTGGTGATATGTCTGCGCTCTGTATATCAGCCTGTAATATCTCCAATGGCTCAGTCTGTAAATCAAAAAACTCTCTAGCTAATAAAAATGATACATTTGTAGGATCATCAGGTGTAGGATTACCACGCTGAAAATTAGTTATTGATGTATATTGAGAGCCATTTAGTTGCTGAATAGTGTACATTCTGTTTCCAGCTGCTGACTGACCAAGAGAAACATCACCCAAATCAAATGATTCAACAGAATTATTACCATCAAAAGATGCTGTATAAGTTAACCCTGATGCGTTAGATTCTTCATTGTTTTGTGATTGCAATGTAATCTGTGCGCAGTAAGTTGATGTGCTTGTAGGTGTTGGATCAGTTAAAGGTAATATGTTAGGCGCTGAATATTTATAGTAATCATTATCAGCTACCAATTGCACCTCTACATCTACAGGAGTAATATCAGGAAAAGGTATATAAGACTCAAATCTTATCTCTGTTCTAAAATGCTGTTGAGCATTACTATTGCTAAAGCCTGTTGTACAAGGCCCTGATAGATAATTAGTAGTAGCTACATTATAAGGCTGACCTACACAAAAGCCTCCTAATTGATTAATAGGATTGTATTGGTTAATATTATATCCTCTTTGTATTGTAATAGTACCCGAAGCACTTTGCCAAACTAATTGGCCAGCTGAATCTTGTACTAAATATCTTGTACTAGATCCTGATGTTGCTTTTATTGTTAATACTGCATCTGTTCTATATGTATAGTGTAAAATTTGATTTGTTGGATAACTTATGTCAGCTGTGTTTATTGTTTCCTCGTGTATGGCAAAAAATTTAAATAATAGCTGCGCATCTAAATCTTGAACTAAAGTACCAGCATAAACTAAACTACTTAAATCTTGCAGATGACTTACATTAAAAATAGATAAGCCTTTTTTATGATGTACTTTTACACTTTCAAAACTAGGCTCATAATTTAAAGTAGAGCCACCTAAAATTATATGATTAGATTGGTCTATAGTAAGTAAAGTAGGCTTAACAATTAAAGATGAGTCTGCTGTTTTACTATATTCCCAAGTCCTTAAAAGACCTGATGTATTACCTTTTAAGCTGTTTGGCTGAATTATATTGTATTTACCCTCTGCTAAATAACCAACAGCATTAAATGCTTTTAATAATCCATTAAATACATCTTGAGATTTATAATCAAAAGGCTTATTGTCTAATATAATTGCTCCTGTTTCTTGGTCTGTGTCTGTTACTTCTATTACATTACCTTTAGCTATATAATATAAATCAGCTGGATCACTGCCATAACTATCAGTTATTTGCCTCCAATCTAATGATGTTCTTAATGCATAAAAGTTTTGAGGAGCTGGAGATTCGTTTGCTGCTGAATCAAATATTTTCATTTCAGTTAGCAAAGTATCCTTAAATATATCTTTTAATTTATGTGGAGCAGTTTTTTCAGCTTCTCCTGTAAATGTTTTATCATTTTGCTTATTGAAAAATCCGTAACTATCTGTGGCAGTTAATTGAAATACATAAGGAAAAGGTAAATTTTCTACTTTATCAAATGCTGGTTGAATCCATCCATACCACCATAAATTAGCATCACTTACAGCACCTCTGTATATTCTAATAAAATACTCTTGAAAGCCTGAGCTTAATGTATCATATAAAAAAGACTCATCTGTGCCATCTTTAACAATGCAGTTAAGTTTACACTCTGAGCCTAAGAATACTCTGTCTCTTGTTCCACCTTGCCCATTCCAAGTTATCTCAAAGCCCTCACCTGATAAACCTATAAAAACACTGCTATCACCATAACCATCTTTCCATATCTCAACATTCCAAGTACTCCCTTTCTCTCCGTAAATTGTGCTGTGTCTATACTTGCCGTATGCCATTATCTGCGCGCTTTTCTTCTGTTAGCTCTATCAAATACTATTAATAAATCATCTCCTGAGATTCTTACATCAGGTATTACTGAGCCACCTCCTAGAGCATGGTTAGGGACTATACTGCCTGATGAACTACTCATAAATAATTCAGGACCAGCTTCCCCAACGATATATGGTTTATTAGCTGCAACAAAACCACCATTTTGTCGGCCTGGTATTCCTCCCATCATTCCCGTAAGTAAACCACTAAAATTAGTTGCTCCTCCAGCTGCTGTCTGTGCAGCTCCTAAGCCTGGTATCATTGCGAATACTGCTGCTAATAAGGCAGCCTTAATTAACATGGCTGCAATCTGTTTTGCTAAGTCTTTGAATATATTACCCATGCTAACAATAAAGTTTTCACCACTTGTTATAGCACTTGCAAAGCTACCAGCAAAATTATCTACCATTGCTAAGCCAAAGCTCTTAGCTGACTCTTTCAGATCATCAATTTTCTCTTTTGTAGCTAGTAAGGCATCACCATAAGTTGTATCAATGACCTCTGCTTCCTCCTCAATCTCATCAACATCCATATCAATAAGAGTAACAGGCGCATCTCCCCCAACAGATGTTGTTCCTCCTCCTGTACCAACACCTATAGCGCTACCCATACCAAACAGAGCATCTTTTGCCTTTGTTGCTGCATTGCTTACAGCATCACCAAAAGAGCCAAACTCTGTAGCTACTTCAGGCACATCTGCCTTTAATTCTTCTAAGTAACCCGATACAGCTTTAAATGGATTAGTTACACCCTCTCGGCCTAACTTTTCCATTAATAAATTATAGCCATCTATAATAAATGAGAAAGGATTGTTTTCTATAAAGAATTGTAAGAAGTTAATAACTGCATTTTGTAATTTAGCAAATACAACAGAGCCAACCTCTTTAAATGCTTGCATGTTATCAGCTACATATATAGCAGCTGCTGCCAATGCAGCTAGACCAGCAATAACTAATCCCAATGGACTCATGAAAAAGCCTACAACAGAAACTAATGCACTAAATATTGTCAGCATTGGCCCGAGAGCAGCTAAAACGCCCCCCAGTGTAACAATAGCTATTTTTAGACCACTATCTAAGTTATTCCATGCTGTGATCATGCTATCAACACCAGCCACTAATTGATTTAATACAGGTATAAGCATTTCGCCTATCTTCTCCATTAAATCACCAAATCTGTTTGAAAGTTGTTTTAAACCACCAGCGCCAGCTTTAGCTGCTGCTTGGGCTTGCCCCTCAAATTGTTTTGCTACTACATCAACAGCCTCACCAGCCATTAACTGCTCTTTAGTTAAATTTTTAAGAGCTGGTATGCTTTCGCCTAATTCACCTGTAAGCCCCCCAAAAGTTTTAGCTAAGTTTTTAACACCAAACTCTAAAGTTTGACCTGTACCACTAGCTAAATCCATAGACGCAGCTATAACCTTGTTAATCTCAGTCTCAGTTAAACCTAGTGAAGCAAGGTATGCTTGTTGTGCAATTATCTCCTCATCTCCAAAAGTAGATACATTTTGAAAAGCTGTCGCTGATTTGGTTAAATTATCAAAGGCTTTTTTATTACCTTTTAAGGCAGTCATTAACTTAGCCTCTGCTTTGGCTTGAGTATCAAATGCCTTAATAGATGCAGCTGCAAAGGCTGTAAGAGGAGCTGTAAGGCTCATGCTCATAGTTTTACCAGCTTTTTGGATGTTTTTACCCATCTTCTTAAAGCTAGTAGATGCTTTGCGCATCTTACTTGTAAACTCGCCTATATCAGCGCCTAATTTTACAGTTGCCTTTTTTAATCCCATTTATATAATCTTTTTAGGCTCTTTGTTCCTATATCTTTTTAATACTTCCTGTATCTCCTCTTGACTAGCTATTCTTTTCTTAACTTTCTTTTTCTCATCCCAATCAAAAGGCATTAACTCTGTAGGCTTCATCTTTTTCTTTAGATGTGGTGATAAGCATGAATGTACTATCATTCTAGTTTGCTCCCAAT
>Ga0208669_1000921_pt1 | contig 11171 bp, 25 predicted proteins | sample 21_taG_FD_184095 | JGI IMG/M metagenome (GOLD analysis project Ga0208669, IMG submission 184095) | Marine viral communities from the Subarctic Pacific Ocean - 21_ETSP_OMZ_AT15319 metaG (SPAdes) (version 2) | ecosystem: Environmental > Aquatic > Marine > Oceanic | place: Pacific Ocean | collected...
TAAAATATCATACCCACTCCATTAGAGACTTCTGTTTTCTATCAAGTATAGTAAGTGGTGCTTTCTTCTTTATCATGTGTTTCAATCCAAATTTATCTAACAATCTAGAAATTATATCCCAATAATAACTAACATCTAAATCAGTTTTAGATTCCACTAATTGTTCAATCTTATATCCTTCTTTAGTTTTATAGTAGTTATATGTAGTTCTTATTTCAGGTTGTATCCCTACTTCTATACCTTGCTTTACTAGAGGTATCATCATATCAGTTTCTGATACATAATCCTCGAACTTTCTATTCAGGGTTCTTCTCTGTAAAAGGTCTTCTATCGGTAAATTATCAAAATCATATAAATCATCAATAAATGCCTGAGTTACTCTATTGTCTAATCTAGCATCAATTAATTTATCAATAGTTGACTTATAAAATTTACTTCTGGTAGAAGCCTTAAAAGTTGAACCATGTTTGGTAATACTATTGTCCTCATTACGAAGTACATAATTACCAATTTGTATCCATAGACCTTCCTTAAAGACATCTTTATCCAATCCTATCCATTTCGATTCTACATTTGGTATTGTAGCTTCGAGTATTAATCTTAATCTTTTTGTTAACCATTCCACGTCAATATCACAATTAGTATTGATACCATCAGTGTGAACATAAACCACGCTCTTATCACCGTATTTCTTTCGTATGAGCTGTATGCCGGTAGTAAGTAAAAACCTAGCAACCGCAGTAATTGCAATACCAACAGACATATCACCGTAGTTGAGGTAAGGGTTTGTATTAGCTCCATAGAATGTATTCACCATAATTTTTAATGCATTACTTTTACTGTCCCCTTCAAGCGTTCCCATTTCCTTATAAGGTTTTCTTAGTTCTGTAAATTTCTTACACATAGAGTATAAACAACTACGTCTATCTTGGTCTATTTCTACTATAACCCTTTTACCTATCTTATCGTCAGGTATATAAAGCTTTCCATCTTTATGCTCTAATTTGTCTGTATATTCATCAAAACCTACAATTCTAGTAGTATCTGGTCCTAAATTCAGTGCCATAGCTACAGAAGGATAGAAAGATGAAAAATCAACTTTTATATTCTTTTTATGGAATCCCGGTTCAAACAAATCTATGTAAGCTGCTTGGAAATTACCTTTTGATTCTTTATATATGTCAGGATGTCTATCTCTATTAATGTCAGGTGTTACTATTTTCTGTTCAAATAATGCTCTACCTTGTAAGATTTTTGTGACATAGCTAACAGGGGCGTTGATATATGTTTCTAGTGGCACCCCTATGAATTCCGCTGTGAATTCAAGACGTGGAAAGTAATTGTCAAACAAGAACTTCGTACAATCTACATCAGACAGGACATATTCGTGTATTTCAGAAAGACTGTAATCAAGTAAATCATTTTCACTAAAATCTAATTCAATAGGTTCTAGACCAAAATGTCTACTCACAGGCTTAAGTCCACGTGGTAGTCCTGATAGTGCGTAGTCTAAACGAGTATGTCTCAAGACATCTACTATCACTCTTCCTCCTGCTTTCATTCTAAGGTCATCACTGTCCTTAGATGGTTGCCAACCGTAGTCTGACCCGTCTCTATTTAATAACTTCTTGTAGTTGGTCATACCATGATATGATGCCCTAAACAATATTTGAGGTATATCATATCCTACTAAGTTATACCCATAGATAACATCTGGGTCATACTTATTGATAAACGAGGCAAAATCGATTAAAACCTGCTTATCATCTTCTCCATCCCACAGATAGACTTCTCGTTCACCGGTTGAAGTGACAATCCCGATTGCCACTACGGGGTAGTTTTCCCCGAAGGGAAACGACCCGTCAGGTGAATGTGTCTCTATATCAAAACAAAGAGTTTTCAATGGTTGGTCATTAGGAAATCCATAAAAGTAATCTGGATGCTCTATTACGAGCCTATCCATTATATTTTCTCTGCCTCCATCTAATATTAGGCTCGATGGAAGCTCTTCTCCGGCTCTATAGGGCTCTTTACGCAGCAAAATTGAGCCTTGTTGCCCTGTTAAGCTGTATTGATGCCCTGTTTCGCTATCTTGAACGTAAACGTAGGGCTCGTATGGATTACCATGTACTTCCTTTGAGCTATTACGCCACATAATAGTCTGGAGGTCACCGCTCTCCATATTCTTAGTGTAGGGGGAACTAATCCCGATTAGTGGAACTTTCACGTTTTCCTCCTTTGCCATCACATTTACAATTCATATGTCCGTGAACGCAGTTGCATACACGTATTTCTGCTGGCTTTCTCGGTTCATTAACCCTGTATCCTTTCACTTTAACCATAAATAATATCCTATCACTGTTAAACAACACAGGTTGGCGAGGGTATATAAAGCTATCGTTGTCCAATTCCATTCGTCTTTTTTCTCCTGCACTGGTTGTTTTTTTACTACAAAGTGAGGTACGCTACTCCAACATTCGTCACATAAATATGCTCTGAGTTGAGGGTCGTCACTCATATAATGGACACGACATATATTACAGTTGTGCCATAATGCTTTGTAGTAAGGGGGTTTCACTTCTCGGCGACTCCCATATACGCTTTGTTTGCTTTAAAGATAGGACCGCGTAATTCTTCAGGTATATAATGTATACCTTCCATTCCTTCTTCTAGATTTTCCATAAACAGACGTATGTATATATCGTGATTCTTACCTATATACTCGTATCCCTTTTTTAAATCTTCTTCATAATCTCTAACGAAGTTAATAATTTGATATGCTCTACCTAAACATCTAGCGTAGTAATCTGCTTCAGGTGGGCAACCAAGTATTCGGGCCATCATACAACCTACTGATTCTGATGAGCCTCTACAATATTCTAACATAGAAACCATAGTATGCTTCTTCTTATGTAGGTCTGTAAACATAGCATGGTGAAAATCTTCTAACCATTCTCCTTCGAATAGATATTTATCACTAACTTCATGGAATTGTTCTATAACAACTCTCCATTCCTTAAAAGGTTTATCAGAGTCAACTCCTTCTACCATCTCATCTACTACTCTAAGATAAGCATATAACTTGTATATGTCTTTTCTTATTTCTTCTGGCCATTCTTCTACACACGCAAAAAACGTAGTGCTATATTCTTCCATGATTTCTTTCATCCTGCTGGCCCCGGTTTTGAGATGTCTTCTCCTTCTTCATCTGTGTCATTGAAGTAACCATATGCTTCCATTTGTTGTATTAGTGCTATAGCGTCTTGTATTGCTACAGATATACTCATATGAAATAGTTGGCCATCGGTTATTTCTTTACCTATAATAGGACTTTCATCTTCTTTTACTTTTTGTTGATGATACATCCATCCTGCATGTAATAAATCACACCATCTCTTTCTTTCATCGTCTTTAGTGTTATCGATTATCCCCGTCACCTTTCAATACTCCTCTTTCTTTTCTATCAGTTAATTTTAAATAATTCTCATGTAATACTTCTACTAATGTCATATCATACATATCAAATAATCTTGCAATATACCACATAACATCACCAAGTTCTCCACGAATCTCTTTATATTTATCACCATCTCCACGAACTTGTTTCTTATACTTACCAAGTACTTCGCCAACTTCGTTCGCTAAACCTATCATTAGGTATTCTTCTTCTTTATCCTTTGGATAAACTGCTGTCTCTCTTGTCCATTTCTTATATGTTTCAAAATCCATTATATCACTAAGTCCTCTGGTATCATCTTTCTACGGAATAACCAGTTTCTTTCTGCTGGTAAATATCTATATACCAAGTCAGATTTAATATCCCCTTGTATAGGCCAAGGTTTAATTAATATTATATCATTAGGTCTGCACCACATTCTACGTTTAAGTTTACCGGGAATCCTAACCATACGTGTTAAGCCATCTTCACATAGGGCAGTCATACGACTACCACCACTCATTTCTCTAACGACAGCAAATAACTGGTCGCCACGAGGTAGTTTACCTGCTCTCTTCTCCGTGCTTCCAGCTTTGTATTGTTTCGATTTCTTCTTTCCCATAATCACCTTTAACATTTAATAAGAATGTTACTTTATCCCATTCATTATCTCTAACCCACTCCCAATCTTCTTTACATTTAAAGAATTCAGGGAATTCACCAGCTACAACCTCTATACTACCAGCATCAGATGCATCGGCAGCAATAGATATTTCTTCTCCAGTGAATGGGTCTTTTACTTTTACGTCTTCACAGAACCTTCCTATATACTCTTCAGCCACTTCAGGCCAATGTTCTCTAGTAAAGTCTTTAGTAGACGAGATTAATTCATCCCATTTTATCTTACTTTCGGGTGTAGATAATAGGGGACTCTTATAATAATATCTTTTACCATCTTCTTCCTTTTCTTCTAAGAAACCAGTCATAAGTAAACCTTGTAATACTGGTTCTAACTTAGTGAAAGGTAGCCCTGCACGCTTGGCAGCAGACCGAATCTCACGTGATGTCATCTTAACAATCTCTGAACCTGCTAATCCAAATTTGTCGATACGAGTATCTGGAAATAACTTAAGTAAGTCAGTTCCATGTGATGGCATATGCAGACATTCATTAATGAAGGAATTCAAGTAGATGCGTAGTCCTAACCAAGTGTGCTTTGGGGTTAATAAACCGTAGGTAACACCATCCTTCTCGACTTTCAGAATTTCGTCTGGATAAAATCGGCCTACCGCATTAATAACTTTCAATAAATATATAACCTTACTTCTAGCAACAGGGAATAAAGATGGAATGGCCTCAGAAATGAAAGGAGCGCAGGGATTTCTTATCAGTATAGCATTTTCATCATCTCTTCTACCGATAGCATCCACTATATGTCTCTTTAATGCTTCTATTTCTTCATTGGACATTGTTGTAAGTTCGGACTTTGGCACGGCAGAGTCCATCAACTTATGTCTTATCACATCTTCAGTTTGTTTAGATGTAGGGTTTGTGTGACCTATCATACAACGTCTTTCCAACTCGGCATCAAAATATGATGAACCTTTGTTGTTCTCAACTGCAACACACATAAAAGTGTATTTAGGGTTGAGTTTCTGTTCTACGACATCCTGCACAGTCACATCAGTTCTTTTCCTCATCGCAGGTCTTTGGTCTCCCCAAGTTTTAATTACTTCCATTACCCCTTCAGGTAACTTCTGTGCTTCGGGAATAGCAATAAATCTAGCACGGTTAATCTTGTCCATCTCATACCAAACCGCTGTCTCGGACAGGTGTTCTATGGTGTGATAATATTCTTCAGGTAGCAATCCGAAGACTGCATCCATTATAACAGTTTTACCCGTACCACTATATGCTTTTATAACAAAGTTGTTATCTTCAAGTAAGTAAGATAGAGTAGCTACTACTCCTAGTTCATCTTCCCCGATGATAGGGTTAGCAGTTCCATCTTTCTTTCTTACATTATGTAAATATCTTACTATATCGTGTATTTCCATTATTTCAAACTTTCCATTACTTCTTTAAATTTTTCTACAGTTTTCTTAGCATTCTCATTATCTATTTGTAGTTTTATTATTTCTTTCTTTAATATGTCTACTTCACCTTCATGTTTCTCTACACTAACTGTTTTTGCGTCATGGGGGCTTTCCTCAAATACTTTTTTGACAAATTTACCTACTGCTTCTTCTACATATTCCTTATACTTTTCAGGATTAGATACAGTAAGTTCCATATGTCCTTCCATTCGTTTCATTTCCATATTGATAAAGCCATCAGGCATACCATAATGCCCTTTATATAGCCAAGGTCTTTCTTCATCAGGGTCTCCAGATTGTATAAAAGGTATATACATCATTTCATCTTTATCAGTAACAGTAACACCACCTTTATGTATCTTTTCTCCCTGAGCTTCTCTTAATCTTCTCTTATCAGCTAAATTTCCCATGCGTTCTCCACGGCACGTCTTAAATCTAACGTGCCATTGTTTATAAGTCTTATAGCATATTGCTTTAAGTCTTTATCACTCTGACTGGGAAATCTATCTTTCATTACTAAGAATAAAGATATAAGGTCAAATTCATGTCCATCTTTATCTAATAATCCATCAGCTACGATTCTAGGAACAACCCATTCTGCTTCATCAGGGAATGGACTTGGTCTATCTACTTCATCTATAAATGGGTCCATAAGAGTAGTAATCTCGCCATCCTCTATATCTACCATTCCGCTAAGGTTATATCCCTTAACTTCTCTACCAGTTGCAGTTTTTACTTTGCCCCTGTGAATTTCGAATAAAAACGAACAAGGGTTAACATTCTCTTCAAGAAGCTGGGCGAAGCTTCGTTGAATAAGGTTATGAGTAGAGAGATTCGTTGACAAATACCTGACAGTTTTGTCTTTATTTGCTGTAAATACTCCATAAGTATACTCCAACTGAGTTGGAACACCTTTCTCACAACTAAAACACTTTTCATAATCATTTTTATAACACCTTTTCTTCCTACCGTTATGCCAATGGTTTGCTCTAATGATAGGATTGACGTATGCAAACTGCCCTAAAGCAGTCATATCATCATGTAGCCATATCCTACCGTTAGATTCTACCCAGTCGCTATACTCCATCAGTCTTGTACCTTACTTGGTGCAGACCCTTGAGGAACTTTCTTCATTAATCGGAAGTATGGTTTATTTTCACCTTCTTTCCAATATGCGTTCCTAAATAGAACATAGTTAGTGCCGTCTTCAGATTTACCTGAATAATATACGTCACCTTTCTTGCTTTCATTGCGGAATAATCCGCCTACGTTTACTAATTCTGTTTGTTCAGCCATAGTTATTTCACTTTTCTCCTAAATACATGGGTCTATTTAAAGCTTTTGTAGCTTTCCCGTTTCTGGATTAACAGACCATCCGTATTTTCTTACTTGAGCCAGTAGCTCTTCTTTTTCGCTCTCAGCTTCTTTGTGGTAATCCACAAAAGCACCCAGAACGACATCTTTCATGCCTATCACACAGTCACCACACATCCAGTGGCCACCTCTAACAGTGGCATGTTTGCTTCGATTACCCATACCTTCTATGATATAATCTTTACAGAAGGTACATTTACCTACTGTAGTTCCTGCTTCAGGCAATCTCATCCGTGCATTCCTCCACCACTCATTTGTGGCTGTAGACCTTTAATGTCTATCTCTAATATCTTATCACCAAACTTACTATGTAAGTCAGCAATAACATCTTTAAAGATTTTCTCAACATCTATATGTCTACTTGGTACAATTTCCATATGGAAACTGCCAAATTTTAACAAATGTGTTAAACTCTGGGGTTGCCTTGCGGCATCCATTTTTGCTTGGATTAAATCTCCTGCCATGTCAGCCATAGCGTCACGATTATCTTCAGAAGATGAATCGGTCATCTATAACCTCCAGCTTTATCAATATTTTTCTTAAATTTTTTACCATTCCTTTCACTTCACCTATTTCGTTTTTAAGTTCGTCTATACCAGCAGATAACTCGTCTATATGACTAAGTAAGTCCTCTACGTTTTGTACAAACGGTGTCCATTCACCTACGTGATTTTCTGTCCTTACCCTTATAACGTCTTTTAGATTGTTTCTTTCTTCGTCTAGCATTTCTAAATCTCCTATCCCAATATGGGTTCTTCCATTCTACTTTTCCCCATTTTGTTACTACTTGTGGTTTTATCCAACCCATGTAATATTCAAAACAGATTTTCTCAGTCGGTTCCAAACCTCTTACTGAGACTTTCTGAAGGAGGGTTTGCTTAGCTTTACCCCCCTTCTCCCAGATACGGTTAAATTGTATCTTTTTGTCCTTTGTCATTATTCTTCTATCTCTACATTTGCTTTTTTAAGCATAAAACCATGTTCCGTTTCTACCCATACACAATGTCCTACTTCCTTCTCTAATCCGAGAGCTTCTAAGATTTGCTTTGGTACATAAACACGTTCATATTGGTCTATACGCTTTACAGTTCCTATCTGATTCATTTTATATTCACCTTCGTTCCTTTTTCTTTTTCCTCAACTTTACTAACAGTAATATCTAATACACCATTAGTGAAAGTGGCAACAGCACTACTTGCGTCTACTGTCGGTTTAAATCTACGAGTATAGTTATAGTTTCTACCTTTTTCATTCTCAGCAGATACTTTAATAGAATGTTCTTCTATTGTTATATCTATATCTTTCTTTTGCACACCCGGCATATCAATAGTAAAGACAATGTCTTTATCTCTATCTTCGTATGACATAGGGTTTGCTTTCTTTTGTTTAGAGGGCACTTGTACCCAATCGTTTATATCGGCCATTGGCATAGATATGCTTAACATATCCATCCAAGCATCTAACAATTCATTGAACGTATCGTCAATGTTGTTATTTTTTCTGTTTCTGTCTTTTTTCCACATTTTTTCTCTCCTGATACGATGGGTGCAATCTCATAAGATTGGCCTCATCTTCCCACCACTCTGGGTTTAACTCCTTATTTGGTGGGTTTATTATATGTGCTGGGACTCTACGCCCCAAGTTTCCTTTCTTTCTACCCATACATTCCACTCCAATTCGACTCAGTTGGTTTTTCGCCAACATCTGCCTTCGCTTCTTTTGCCATACGCCCCACAGTCTCAACCTTTGCTATCATTAGCTCAAGGAATTTGACGTAGGCCAAGATAGTAATCTCTTCTGTTTTGTTTAATTTATATGTCTCAGAGACTTCTTTTAAACCTTTAGCGACACTATCTATCTGTATGGTTTCAAATATATCAATCCATTTCTCCCATTTACGCTTATCAGTTGTAGTAAATAGATTTTTAATGTCTACCATTTCCTCATCGGAATCTATTAGTTCTACAAACTCTTTTAGCATATTCTATCCATTCTATATGCTCTTATATGTTGAGGATGTTGAGATGAAAACTGTTTCAAGTTATATCTATTATCATATCCTACAACAAGCATATTACCATCAGAACTTACAACTATATCTTCTGGAAGTATAGCTCGTGGAGAGTGATGGTCTCTCTCATGTTTCCAACCTTTAAACTCATAATCAGTCCTGTTGGCTGGATTGTAATTTATCACCACTTGTTTGTGGTTGCCTGTCTTTTGGTAGTGCATAACTGCTTCTACCAATCTGTTTGCTGTTTCGCTTTTCATTTTAATCACCTTGTTAATGTCATGGCGAGAGCCTATTTAAAGCTTTCGGTCTTACTCGCCTAAGTTTAATTGATACTCAAATTCTCTACATTCAAAACAGGTATCATCTGTTATATTTTCATTGTGTTGTCCACATCTACTGCATTTATTATATTTCATAAGTGGTCCTCAAATAGGGGTATCATTTCCCATCTTAATGGGGTTTTTAATCGTTTTAATTCATAAGCATTAGCATGAAACCATTTCCAATTTATACTCTTACCATCTTTCTTCTTATATAGGTAATCAGCTTGTTCTGGAGTTATAGCAAATACTCTCTTATTTCTTGGTTCGTCACGTCTTATTAGTATAAACGCTAACGCTCCATGTTGTTGCGCTTGTCTCGCAAGTTTAATTTGGTGCGTAGGTATAGACCGAGTAGCACCATAATACAAAGGAAAAGAGGTAAGATTACGAGTAGTTTTACATTCCAATAGTATAGGCCTACTACGATACACAGCCATAAAATCGGCAGGTTGTTTTTCTGCGACTGCCTGTTTAACGAATCTGCTGACGTCATTAGTATCCTGTATACGAAACCACCAGCACTTACACGCCTTTAGGCTCCGTCTTATCTCATTCTCGAAATTCTTTCCTGTATTCTTAGCCATTCCATGCCCTCACATATAGCTCTATTAAAGCTATATATCTATATAGAGCAGGGTTCTATATAAAGCTTTGGGTATTATATATTAAGCTATATAGATTAATAGAGCCTATTATAACCATAGAGCCTAAATAGAGCTAATCGTAGAACTTATCATTGACAAAGTCTTCAAATGTTATATCTCTGCAATTCCAATTCCTACTGTAATGTAAATCCCATCTACATTTCTTACAGTATACTCTTTCTTTGTTGCGTGTGTTTTTACCACAGTGTTCACATTTATTACCTCTGTGGTCAGGTATATCTGTGCCTGTTTTTTTAAATCCTCTTCTACCTGTCACATTCATACTGATATACCCAATAATACTATTAATACTACAATGACGAATAACCAAGTAGTGACTATTCCAAATGCAAACGCTGAAATATTATCTACTTCTTGCATTAAATTATCTAAACGTATCTCATTCCCTTTAGCAGTATGTATATTTACTAAATCAGTGACAGGGATATGTGGGTCTTTATAATAATCACGCCATTTAATCTGTTCTTTTAATTTTTTTATTTCTACATCTTTGTTGGATAACTCTACACGTCTCCATACTTCTTTATCTTCTTCTTTATGGATTATATCTTTAAGTTGTTTTAAATCAATCATCCCATTGGATATTGGCTTTGAGCTTCTCAATTTCTTTACGCTTTTTATCTTTCTTGGCATCTCTTATACCCTCCAGACAGCTAAAACAAGTAGCATCATAAAGTATATACTGACTGAGACGAATCCTATAACTGCATATTTTACAGTATTTGGTGTTATATACAGACCAATCACCACTCATTTTATCTCTTCTATACCATCCCACTTAATGTGGTCTTGGCGTTCTATCTCTTGGATAAGACCTTGAACTGTTTGTTTTAGTGATTCATTATCGCTATACTGAACACAGTTATCCCATATCTCTGTCATCATATCATAAGCATATGTTTCTGGAACCCACATAAGGATTATCTTTGTTATATCTTCTATTTCGTTATCACTCGCTACCATCTTCTTCCTCCGGTTTCTCATACCATCCCATAGCGACCACATCATCTACCCATAAGTCTTGTTCTTTACAAGACATTTGGTAATATATAATACTTGCTATGTTATCTATATAGTCTAACAAAAGCTCTTCCTTAGCTTTGGCTCCTGCTATTATCTCTTTCAATTCATTTATTTCTTCTTCTTTATTCATTGTTTCATCTCCAAACTACTGCCACATTTAGGACAGCGGTAAACATAAAGTCCTCCACCCATGTATAACTTATCTCTTTCTATACCACAGTATATACATTTACTTATCAT
>Ga0208669_1000923_pt1 | contig 11155 bp, 9 predicted proteins | sample 21_taG_FD_184095 | JGI IMG/M metagenome (GOLD analysis project Ga0208669, IMG submission 184095) | Marine viral communities from the Subarctic Pacific Ocean - 21_ETSP_OMZ_AT15319 metaG (SPAdes) (version 2) | ecosystem: Environmental > Aquatic > Marine > Oceanic | place: Pacific Ocean | collected...
ACAAGTTCCGCAAATTATTCATCGACATACGTAGACTACTTTTGTGAATGATTACTTTTCAGTTTTAGTCAGAAACACTGAGCCGCGCTGGCGGCACCAGGGCGTTTGATTGAATTCGGCACCAGATGACCTTCAGTTTCATCAATGCTCGCGATCCTGGAACGCAAGTAGTCGCAAAGCGTTGAACACGACGATCAAAGTTGAACCTTCGTGAATGAGGACAGCGGGCCCGATCCCGAGACCGAAAAGCGTCGCGGGAATAAGAAAGGCGACGATGCCGAGGCTCGCCCAAAGATTTTGCCGGATAATGCGACTGGTCGCCCGGCTCAATCCGACGGCAAATGGCAGCGTTTCAAGATCATCAGCCATGAGGGCAATGTCAGCGGTCTCAAGCGCAACGTCTGAGCCCGCCGCTCCCATGGCAATACCGACAGTCGCATTAGCCATGGCAGGCGCATCATTGACGCCGTCCCCAACCATAGCGACACCGCGGCCTTGCTTGAGCGATTTGATCTTGGTGACTTTGTCATCGGGCATGAGATCGCCGAAGGCCTCGTCCAGCCCAACGTCTCGCGCGACAGCATCTGCCACATTCTGATTATCGCCCGAAATCATCATCATGCGGGTCACACCGATGTCGCGCAGCCGCGCTATGACGCTTTTCGCGGCCTCGCGCGGCGTGTCCATCAGACCGATTACGCCCAGATAGCGCTCACCATGGCGCACAATCATCGTTGTGCGGCCATCGGCCGACAGCGAATTGACGCGCTCTGCCAAGTCCTCGGGCACTGGCTTGCCGTCCACCTCATCAAACAAGGCCGATTTGCCGATATGCACAATCTGGCCATCATACATGGCGGAAACACCGCGACCGGTTATGCTTGTAAAATCGGTTGCGCTGTCGGGGATTGATCCGAGGCGCCTTTTCGCATCGCGCACCACGGCCTCGGCCAGCGGATGATCACTCAGCGTTTCAACAGCGGCGCTAACCCTGAGCAAAGTGTCTTCATCGACATCGCCGAAAGGCACAATATCCACTAGGCGCGGCTCGCCCTCCGTCAGTGTGCCTGTTTTGTCAAAGGCGATGGCGTCGAGCCGTCCGAGCGCCTCAAGCGGCGCGCCGCCCTTGATCAACACGCCGCCGCGCGCGGCGCGGGCCACGCCGGAGAGAATGGCGCTTGGGGTTGCAATGGCCAGCGCGCAGGGGCTTGCCGCCACCAATACAGCCATGGCTCGGTAGAAGCTTTCGGAAGCCGTCTCGTCCAAAACAAGGAAGGCCAGCGACGTAACAACCGCCAGAACAATGACGCACGGCACAAATATGCGCTCGAACTTTTTGGTAAAACTCTGGGTCGGTGACTGGCGTGTTTCAGCCTCGCTCACCATGGTGACAACGCGGGCCAGCGTCGTCTCGCCCGACAATTTGGTCACTTCTATATCAAGACTGCCGGACCCATTGATTGACCCCGCGAACACGCGGCTTTCGGCCTTCAGCGCGTCAGGATTAGCAGCTGCCTTTTCGCGGTCAGCCACGGGTCTTTTGTCTACGGGCGCGCTTTCGCCTGTAATGGGCGCCTGATTGACGGCGCTTTGTCCGCTGACCACAAATCCGTCGGCTGGCAAGCGCTCATTGGAACGCACCACAACGACATCGCCGACAACTAACTCGTCAATCGCAATGGTTTCTGTCGTCTCACCCCTACGGACAAGCGCCTCATCCGGAGTGAGATCCGACAAAGCCGAAATCGCATTGCGCGCCCGGGCCATGGCATAGTTTTCAAGGGCATGGCCAATGGCAAACAGGAAGAGAAGAAAAGCACCTTCCGCCCATTCGCCGAGAATGGCGGCGCTCGTAGCAGCCACCAGCATCAGAAAGTCGATCTGAAACTGGCCTTTGAGTATTTTACCCATGGCCTCACGCAGCGCGAAATAACCGCCGAAAAAGTAAGCCGCGAGCAGGAAGCCAAATCCGATGGGGTCCGGTAGAAACCCAAGTTTGGGTCCGAGCCAGCCTGCCAGCAGGCAAAGTCCAGCTAGCCCGGCAAAGATGATTTCCGCGCGCGGGCCCACTATACGGCTAATGACATCGCCATGGTCATGACCATGACTGTCAGTGTCATGATCATGATTTGAGTGTTTCGGGGGTGACATAAGCGTCTCCAAAAAAGTGACGCCTTGGCGGATTACACCGCCAAGGCGGAGTGATTTATTCCGCTGGCACAGTTTCGGGGTTGTGCCGTGTTTCCAGTAGCGAATGATGCGAGTCAGGTTTTGGCGAGAACCACCGATGCAATGCCGGCATCACGAGCAGCGTCAGCAGAGTTGAAGAGACAAGCCCGCCTGTGACGACAGTTGCCAGAGGCCGCTGTACTTCGGCGCCGACGCCAGTCGCAAACAGCAAGGGCGCAAGTCCCAAAGCGGTTGTCATCGCCGTCATCAGAACGGGTCTGGCGCGCATCCCAGCCGCATCGATTGCGAGCGCATCCCGGTCCCGCCCGGCGCGGGCGAAATCATCCATGAAGCTCACCAGGACCATCCCGTTGCCAAGTGCGATACCAAACAACGCGATGAAACCAACCGTCGCGGGAACCGAGACAGGCAGGCCTGTAATCCAGAGTGCGAGCGCGCCTCCGGTTAACGCCAGGGGGATGTTCAGCAGTATGAGAATTGCCGATTTAAGCCGTCCGAATGTCAGTAGCAGGATCAGCAATACAATGCCGAGCGTGATTGGTATCACAACTGCGAACCGAGCATTGGCCTGTTGCTGCAATTCAAACTGACCGCCCCAGACAACGCGGTAGCCTGCAGGCAGGTCAAGATTGGCGTCCGTCAGAGCTTGCGCCTCCGTTACAAAAGACCCGATGTCACGGCCCCGCACATTGGATTGGACAGTGATAAAGCGCTCGCCATCCTCTCGCGTGATCTGGCGCGGACCAATCACGGTCTCGATAGTGGCCACGCTTTCCAGCGTGACACGTGCGCCGGTCGGCGATTCCAGCACCAAACGGCGGATGGCTTCGGCTGTATCGCGGCTCTCTTCATGAAACCGCACGACGATCGGGAATTGCCGAACGCCTTCAAACAGAGCGCCGGCTTCTGCGCCGCCGACCGAGGTCCGCAAGGCGTCAAGCGCGTCCTCAACATCGAGACCATACCGCCCGAGGGCCGCGCGATCGACACGCACCACGAGTTGTGGCGCCCCTGTAATCTGGTCAGCCTGAACTTCAGCTGCCCCATCGACCTGTTGCAAGATGGCCTGTAGCTCTTGTGACTTTTTCAACAGGACATCACTGTCCGGCCCGAAAATTTTCACGGCAAGTTCTGCGCGCGTCCCGGTCAAAAGCTCATCAACAGACATCGCGATAGGTTGACCGATATTGACGACAATACCGGGCACACCTTCGAGATTTTCCGATATCGCTGTGCGCAAGTCCTCCGGCGACAAGCCTTTGCGCCACTCCGACCTCGGATTGAGTTCAACAAAAGCTTCCGCACTATTGGTCGGGTCGGCGTGGGCCCCGACCTCACCGCGACCGATTCGGGTCACGATAGACTTGATTTCCGGAAAGGCCGTCAGAAGCCTTTTCTCAACGCGGGTGGTCGTTTCCGCCGCTTCTGTCAAAGAGATAGATGGTGCCATGGTCACGCGGAGTAGAACATCACCTTCTTCAAGCGAAGGAGTAAATTCAGACCCGAGGCGCGATCCGGCCAGTCCGCCCGCTACGAGGAGGATGGCGGCCAGAGCAATCGCCGCCAAACGCTGGCGAACGAAGAATCCGGCGGCTTGGCTGACCGTGCGGGCAATCCATCCCGGACGGTCCTCACGCGGCTTTTTGCTCCGACGCATGACCCCATTTGCGAGCGATGGCGCAATCAGCGCGGCGTAGAACAATGACCCCGTCATGGCGAGCGCCGCGGAGGCTGCCAGAGGCCGGAAGGTTTTACCTTCCACGCCTTGCAGCGAGAAAAGCGGCAGAAAGACGACGATCACCACCGCAACGGCCGCAATTAGCGGCGCTATGACTTCCGCAGCCGAGCGCGCCACAACATCTCTCTGATCGACAGACGGATCGCTTTCCCGGAATCCCCGGTCGACATTTTCTGCGATGACGATAGCCCCATCCACCATCATGCCAATGGCAATGGCCACGCCGCCCAGCGACATGAGGTTGGCACTGATGCCGAGCCATTGCATCGCGATGAAGGCAAAGCCCACGGAAAATGGAATAGAAAGGACAACAACCAGGCTTGGACGCCAGCCGCCCAGAAAGACGAAAACGACCAGTGCGACGAGTAGCGCGCCCTGCCACAGCGCCGTTGTCACCGTGGCGGCAGCTTTGTTGACCAGTGTTCCCTGATCATAATAGGGCACGGCGTTGACGCCTTCCGGCAGGTTTTTGTTGATTTCCTCAAAGCGTGTCTGAACGCGCGCAATCACATCGGACGTATTGGCGCCATAGAGTTTGAGCACCAGTCCCGCGACCACTTCACCTTCGCCATTGGCGGTGGCCAGGCCCTGGCGTACCCCGCCGCCGACAATGATTTCACCGAGGTCGCGTACCCGCACGGGGCGGCCATCATCGACATTGACGACAATTTCCGCAAGATCTTCAACCGATCGCGCCAGTCCGACGCCGCGGACCGTATATTGCTCGGCCCCGATTTCGAGAAATTGTGCGCCTTCGGTCTTGTTGCCGCGCTCAAGGGCGGTCATCACATCACCAATCTGGATGTCGTAAGCCAATAGCGCGTCCGGATCGAGCCTGACCTGATACTGCTTTTCATAACCGCCAAGTGACAGCACTTCGGTGACGCCGGGCACAGTCTGAAGCTGGTATTTGATGATCCAGTCCTGGATTTCGCGCATTTCTACAAGATCGCGCGCGCCGGTCTCATCTTCGAGACGGAAATAGAGAATAATCCCTAGACCTGTTGAAATCGGCCCCATTTGCGGGTCACCAAAGCCATCGGGGATATTGCCGCGCGCTTCGGCGAGGCGTTCACCAACAACCTGGCGCGCAAAATAGACATCCGTGCCGTCTTCAAAATAGATGTTAACGACGGACAGTCCAAAGTTTGAGACCGAGCGCATATGGTCTAGCTTTGGCAAGCCGGACATGGCGGTCTCGATTGGATAGGTCACGTAGCGCTCCACCTCTTCTGGGGCGAGGCCTTCGGTTTCTGTGAAGACCTGAACGAGTGAGGGTGTCACATCGGGAAAGGCGTCAACGGGTAGCGCCTTGAACGCGAATAATCCGCCAAGGGTCATGGCGAGCGCCGCGATGGCGGCGAGCAGCCGCCCTCCGGCGATACGGTGCATTAAATTTATCATATCAAATGTCCTAGTGGCCGTGGCCATCGCCAAAGGCGTCTTTTTCGAGTTGAGCTTTGAGGGTGAAGGCACCGTCTGTCACGACTGCCTCACCCGCCATTAGGCCGGAGCGGATTTCCACAAACCCGCCGGATTTGGTGCCTGTCATCACTGCGCGCGGTGCATAGCCGCCCTCGACAGGGACGAACACGGAAGGTCTGTCTTCAACCAATTGAATGGCTGCTTCCGGTACGCGCAAAACCTGCTCAGATGTGCCAACACTGAGATCGGCCGTGACATACTGACCAGGTCGCAGTGTGCCATCCGGGGTGTCAACGATCACGCGGGCCGTCGCGGTGCGTGACGTTTCGCTGATGACCGGCAAGACAAAGGCAATTGTGGACTGCGCAAGGATTTCACCGCTGTCGGTTTTTAGCGCGACAGGAGCGCCGACGCGAATGCGGGCGATGTCCTGTTTGTAAACGGCAATATCCGCCCAGACGACACTATCGTCGACAAGGGTGAACAGCGGATCAGCGCCGGCATCCCCGGCTGAGACCGTTTCGCCCAGCATGACCGTGCGGCGCACCACCGTTCCGGCAATCGGCGCTGTCAGATAGGCATTGGCATTATCGCCGTCAGCCGCCGTGGAAATGCGCTCCAGTGCGGCATGACTGACACCTGCGGCATGGAGCTCATTTTCAGCCGCGTCACTATCGGCTTTCGCAGCTTCAAATTCCGCCCGCGCGGCTTGCAAATCGGCTTCCGAGGTGATCTTGTCCGCAAACAGTTTTTCCTCGCGGGCCAGCGCCTGACTGGCCAGAGCTTTGCGCGTTTCCGCCGTGAGCCAAGCGGCTTTCAGACCTGCGAGTTCACGGCTCTTGATCAGCGCCAGCGTATCGCCGCGTGCCACGTGATCCCCTTCGCTCGCATAGAGTTTGCCAATTACGCCGCTGACCTTGGGCGAGACATTGGCAACACGATCAGCGTCAAAGCGGATTTCGGCCGGAAGGCTGAGAGATTGCGCAATCGCCCCCTCTGCAACAATTGCTGTTTCAATACCGGCCTCAGTGGCCGCGTCCGGGGTTAGTTTTACAACGTCGCCTTCGGATTCACTATGATCATCATGGCCGTCAGGCTCGCCGTCACTTTCCGCATGATCGTCATGCTCATCATCTTGATCGGTCTCGCCATGGTCATCGTGATCCGCTTTTTCTTCGGCATGATCATCGTGATCATCGTGATCAGCGGTCGCGGCGGAGGTTTCGCTAGCGACCCGATTTGTATCCGGGGTTGCATTGCCGCATCCCGCCAAAATCACGGCCAGAACCATCATGGTCGTTGGCAAAATATGTGTCTGTTTCATTGGAAGTCTCCATTAAACGGGGCGGCACCGATCAGGCTTTTGAGACGCATGAGGTCCGCATTAAGGGTACGCCGCGCGTCAATTACGCTGACGCCTGCCTCGATCAGCCCTTTACGGGTATCGAGCGTTGATGTGAGGTCAAACCGGCCTGCCGCGTAGCCTTCAACAGATGCGTCGTAGGCGGAACGGGCCGCAGGTAGCGCCTCCTGTTCGAGTAGCGTCAGCCGGGCCTCGGCGGCGCGCACCCGCGCGGCGGCGGCCTGTTGCTGCGACCGCAATCTGGCCTCAACGGCGACGGCGCTGATACGTTCGGCATCGGCGCGATAACCCGCTGCGCGAGCGGCGTCGCGGTTACGGTCAAAAAGCGGAATCGGCACGGTGACCCCGACCAGGAGCGCATTGTCGCCGGTCTCTTCAAATTGGCGAACGCCCGCACTAACCGTGACATCAGGAATACCGGCCGCGCGGGCGGCGTCCTGCTCAGCGTCGCGGGCTGTTGCTCCAGCTTTAGCCGCGGCGAGCGCCGGGTGCTCGTCAAGCCCGCGCGTCTTTGAGAGTATTTCACTTTCATCAGACAATATGGCGCGCGGGGGCGCAAAAACCGGCGTTGAGCTTCCCCAAAGCGCGGCGAGTTCATAGCGGCGTTGATCAATTTCAGCGTCTGCGGCAAGTGCGGCGGCTTTGAGTGCAGCCGCATCTGCCTCGGCGCGCGAGCGCTCCGGCCGGGCGGCCGCGCCGGCCTCAACACGTTTCGCAACGGTTTCAGCCAAAGACACGGCGAGATCCGCCGACTCCCGTGCCAGCGCTGCGAGTTCTGTCGCGGCGATCAGGTCATGATAGAGCAGCGCTGCTTCTAGCTCGGTCTCTCTTAATATGACGCGGCATTCAGCGTCGGCGAGCGCTGCCCGCGCCCGCGCGGCACGCTCGCGCTTGGCTCTTTTACCTCCAAGCTGGAATGTCTGCTCAATGGCGAGCGTGGTTTCGGTTTGGTCAAACCCGTTGAGCGGTCCGGTGCCTGAGAAGTTTTCAATTTCCAGTCCGATTGACGGATTAAGACGGCGCCCAGCCTGATCGGCTTCGGCTGCGCTGGCGCGCGTCTCCAGTGCGGCCCGGCGGACATCCGGGGACGCATGACGGATTTGCATGAGCGCCATAGTGAGGGTTAGCGGCGCATCGGGCACGATGGTCGGCGCGCTGCCTGTTGGCCCGTTGCACGGGGCCGCGACCGCTGTGCCTGCAAAGGCAGCCGCGATCAGGACGCAGAGTGCGCCCTGTTTGAATTTTGGCATGGGATATTCTTCCTTGTGATAACCTGAATCGACATCAAACCCACGCGCAAAAGGCGCGGATTCAGAGAGTCAGGTTAGGCACGCGGAGGACGATAAAGACCGTGAGGACCAGCGCGCGGAACGTGCTGGTCTGCGCCGGGGCGAAGCCCCGATGTAGCTGATAAAGCGTAAGAGAAGGTCAGGCTGTTCATACCCACCATATGCAAATGGCATGGCCCGCAGCTATGAGTATGATGTTTGTGGGCCGGACGCTGCTCACTATCATCATTTTCAGTGTCACCGATTTCGGCGGCATGATGCGCTTCAGCGTCTGCGGTCATACAGGCAATCTCTTCAGCGTCCACAGGATGAATATCGGCCGCCGTTGCACCCATACCAAGGGTCACGCTCAACATGAGCGCAAGCCAAAACCTGACGGTGCATATGACGGTTACAATTTTCATTCGCTCAACGACTATCCTATTTCATTGTCAAAATCATTAAATCTATTCATTTATTTAGTGCGGCTCAGTGTCATGACCCGTCTTTATCGCAATCTCGCTGCATTTAATGCGTTCCCGAATATCGCCCTTGGCATTTCGGGTGACAAATCTATCAGCGTCCAATGTCATAATACTGAGTTCAACAGCGGGTTTTGATTGCCCGCTGGGATCGAGCGGAAAGTCATTATGCGTCATGGCCAGCACGTCGCCGTTGCGGTCCCAACTGCCAATCGCATGGACCGGCCCTTTGGCGCTGAGGAGGACAAGCACGACCCCATCCGATGAAAAATAAGTAATCGGAGCGGTTTCACAGGCGTCACCGTCGGTCCCGCTGGCCCAGGCCCCGAGCGGTTGTAGCGTCTCAGTGAGCGGATCGGCAAAGCTGGCGCAGCTTGCTACGAGCGCTGAGGCGGCCATTGCGAGGCCAACGCGAAGTGAATCGAATTTGATCATGTCGGTTTTATAGCCCCTACAGTGGCTGTAGGGGCAAGCGAATTCTTACATCGACAACTATTAAGCATGGGCCAGATTAATCAGCCGCTATTTTTGTTCAGCATTATCCGTCCGTCGTGGCTTCGTGAGTAACTCAGAGATCAACAGTAAGCCGACACCGCAGACAATCGCGCTATCGGCGAAGTTGAACGCGGGCCAGTGGTAGTTATTGATGTGAAAATCTAAAAAATCGGTCACCGCTCCATGTCGCACGCGATCGACTATGTTTCCGAGTGCTCCACCTGTAATCAGCCCGAGTGCGGTTGCGATCTGGCGATCAGCGGTGCGCCATAACCAATAGAATAAAACCGCGACGATCGATAGAGCGGCTAGAGTAAGGAGCCAGGGAGGCAGGCTGCCTAGAAGACCAAAGCTGATACCATTGTTCTTGAGCCGCACAATGTTGAAGAATGGAAGGACCGTCACACCGTTATCCAGGGCATCAATATTGAGGATAAGTGCTTTAGTGAGTTGATCTATCGCCAGAACGCCCAGACCAATGATGAATCCAATCTTCTGAATGGTCATATTGCGGCTCTGAGGTCGTTGCGTGCATCGCGAATTATTGCCCATGCAGAATGCAGGAATAGCCCGGCGATCCCGACTGCAACCACGAGATCGGGCCAACCGTGACCGAGCCAGGCGACCAAACCTGCTGCCACAATTACGGCCGCGTTCCCGATGGCGTCATTACGTGAAAACAACCAAACCGCGCGGACATTAGCGTCGCCTTTTCGGTGAGGGAGTAGCGGTAAGACGGCGATGACATTTATGACGAGCGCGATGAGCCCGAACATGCCCATCAGGGCAGCGTCAGGTATCGTTTGATTAAGAAGACGCCACACCGTATTCGCGAGTACGCCGAAGCCAAGCAAAGCTAGGAATACGCCTTGAATCATGGCTGAACGAGCGCGCCAGGCAAGACTCCAGCCGATTGCGAGCACGCCGAGGAATGTAATGAGACCATCACCGACAAAATCTAACGCATCAGCTTTTAACGCCTGTGAACCGGCGAAAAAACCCGCGATCATTTCCACAATTCCATAACCAACGTTCAGGAAAATTACGATCCAAAGGGCGCGTAAATACTCCGGATTCTTTTGGGTTTGTGAGGCGGCGGGGCCATCATCGCCTGGCGCAATTCTCTCGAAGCCGTAACCGGTTTTGGCGACGCCAAGTTCGATTTCTGGAAGTTGGGACTCTGAAACCCATAGCGTCATAATATGTGTCGCAGCCGAAACTTTGACGGCTTTTGGGGCGACACCAGCCGATTGAGCCGCCCGTTCGATTTCGGCAGCATCTCGCGCGCAATCCATTCCTGATACCCGGTAACGAAACGGGAGCGAAGTGTCGGAGCCTGCTGTTGGGGAGGTAGATGTTTTGCTCATGACAATGCTCTCAATTGAGAGACTACACGTATGCTTTGTCGTTGTTCCATTCAGTCTCGCCCATCCAAATTTATCGGGAGTTGCTTTCAATAATGGAAGAGAATTACCATCTACAGTCACTGTAGGGTCAAGCGGTTTGCTCAAAAGGTCGAAAGCCGCTCATGCGCATCTGCGATGCATTCGCTATGATCATTGAGCGTTGAAATGATCCGACACGTGTCAACCCGGCCGCCCTCGCAGCACGTAATCATCCGTTTGAGCTCCGCCTCAAGCGCTTCAAGCTGCGTCAGGCGTTTGCGCACATCTGCAAGCTGTTCACGGGCTATCGCGTCCACGGCCGTGCAATCCTGATCCGGCTGAGTTTGCAGATCAATCATTTCACGAACGGCCTCCATCGGAAAACCAAGATCACGGGCATGCCGTATGAACGACAAACGCTGCACGGCCTCATCGCCATATAGCCGTTGGCCGCTCGAACTTCGGTCCGGCTCGCCCATCAAATCAATCGATTCATAATAGCGTATGGTTGTCACTTTCACGCCCGCCGCTTTCGATAAACGACCAATGGTCATCTGCGTCATTCCGGGCTCCAAAGAAAAGTCTTGCCTCTATAGTCGCTGTAGACTGTAGGGTTTCTTCGAGAATCGTCAATGGGGAATAGGATTAGAAGATGTCGGGTTGCTGTGAGGACAAAACATTTGATGGGGTTTCGCCTGCTTATAAGCGGGCTCTGATGGCCGTCATCGCCATCAATGCGGTCATGTTCTTTGTTTGAAATGACGGCGGGGATAATGTCGGGCTCTCAGGCCCTCAAAGCCGACGCACTC
>Ga0208669_1000924_pt1 | contig 11151 bp, 12 predicted proteins | sample 21_taG_FD_184095 | JGI IMG/M metagenome (GOLD analysis project Ga0208669, IMG submission 184095) | Marine viral communities from the Subarctic Pacific Ocean - 21_ETSP_OMZ_AT15319 metaG (SPAdes) (version 2) | ecosystem: Environmental > Aquatic > Marine > Oceanic | place: Pacific Ocean | collected...
GCTTTTGTTTTTAATTTAAATGTATTTGCCATTTCTATTTCCTATATTATCCAAGAGCAATTGCCATTGCAACTGCATCTGGTACTGCTGCAATCTGTGCGTCAACATATGCTTTATTAGAAGCATGGTTTGTTGCTGTAGGATTACCGCTTAATGTTAATGCGCCTGTCATAGTACCACCAGCTAGTGGAACCTTAGTAGCAATGTTATTTGTAGTAGTAGTTGAGAAGTTAGCATCATCGCCTAATGCTGCAGCTAATTCGTTTAAAGTATCTAATGTACTTGGTGCTGAATCTACTAAGTCAGCAGTCGCGGCTTGCACAAAAGCAGTAGTAGCAATTCGTGTTGAATCATTACCTAAAGATTGTGTAGTTGTTGTAGGGTTACCCGCTAATGCTATATCTGAACTAGCTTGAACAGCTGTTTTAATTTCAGCATTTGTTTGGTCGGCTGTAGCGTTTGCTTCAATACCGTCTAATTTAGTATGGTCTGCATTAGTAAAATTATTCTGTGTTAATCCGCCATCGCCAACTGTGTAATTTTGTATAGCAACCCAAGCAGAACCAGTGTAATACTTTAAACCATTTGAAGAAGAATTAAAATATAATGCCCCATCAATTAAAGCGTCACCATCATTGTCTACTGTTGGATCACTTGACTTAGCTCCAAGATACCTATCATCAAAAGAATCATAACTTGCAGCTGCATTTGTAGCACTTGTAGATGCTGAACTTGCACTTGATGCTGCAGCAGTTGCGCTATTGCTAGCGTTAGTTGCTTGTGTTGAAGCTGTTGTTGCAGAATTACTTGCATTCGTTGCTTGAGTAGTTGCAGTAGATGCACTACCTGATGCCGATGTAGCACTTGAAGCTGCAGCCGTAGCTGAACTAGCAGCATTTGTTTCTGCTGTTTCTGCGTTAGTCTCTGCTGTCTCTGCATTTGTTTCAGCTGTCTCTGCAGCAGTTTTAGCACTTGTTGCACTTGTTGCACTAGAAGCTGCAGCACTTGCACTGGATGCAGCAGCGGTTGCAGAAGAAGCAGCATTTGTTGCTTGAGTTGTTGCAGTAGTAGCTTGAGTTGTTGCGGTTGCAGCTTTGGTTGTTGCTGTTGTAGCTTGAGTAGTAGCTGTAGATGCACTTGAGGCTGCAGCTGTAGCTGAACTAGCAGCAGCTGTTGCAGAGGAAGCAGCATTTGTCTCAGCAGTTTCTGCATTTGTCTCAGCAGTTTCTGCATTTGTCTCAGCTGTCTCTGCGTTTGTTTCAGCAGTCTCAGCTGCAGATTGAGCTGCAAGAGCAGCCACTTTTGCAGCAGTAGATAGAGTAGCTTGATCTGTAGAAGTTGTTGCGCTGGTTGCAGAACTAGTGGCACTATTAGCAGCAGCCGTTGCAGAAGCAGCAGCATTGTTTTCAGCAAGTTGGGCTTGCGCAACAGAATTGTCAATTGTTACGTCAGCCCCAGCGTCTCCAGAATAAAATGAATTTCTTGCCATAATGTCTCCTAAATTGAGGAAGAACTAAAATTGCTAGTAAAAATACCACCTTTTAAATCTGCTCTTCTTTCTTTATCATTTAATGCCATTACTTTTCTTGACGTTAAATCATTAAATTTTTGTTCCATCTCTACATCACCAATAAATGTAGATCCTACTGTACAAGCGGCATACAATATAGTCTCATACTCCGTACCTAAAATCCAAGGAACTGTTTCTACATATGCAGTTCCAGTTCCTGATCCTACACCTGTAGCTTTAAATATAACACCAACAGTATTGCCAGAAGCACCTATTGCTGTAAAATCTGTAGTTCCTACAGTAGCAATTTTATAGTATTTTCCAACAGTAAACCCGGCAGACCCTGCAGTAGTAGTTGTCGAGTAAGTTCCTATTGGGTCTTCAGCTTTGTAGTATTTAATTGTATATTCACCAGATGCTTTTTGTTCACCTTCGTTATCTGTTAACAAGAAACTTGTTAGTTCTCTAGTATAAGCGTTTCTTACTTTGTTATTAGAAAACACCCTAGAGTCAATTCTTTTTAAAACTATATCATCGTCTTTGTCACTATCTGTCCAAGTACCTGACGCAGCTGTACACAAAGCCCTAGTTGTATTAGTAGTTGGACTAACACTACAAGTTCCACCTTTTAAATGTTTTAATTCTATTATTTCAATAAAACCAGCAGGTATAGCTATACTGGAATTAGAAACTGCTACAGAATAAGCTTCGGTTGTTTCTAAAGTTGGAACTCTAAGCTCCTCATACAACCTAGCCTCTGCTATTTCAATAAATTGATCTAGCTCACTGTCAGTCAAGTCCGACCTATTAAGCCAACTGGCAATACCACTTCTTAAGCTAACTTGGTCTTGTATTGATGCCATATTATCTCCTTACACTGTTAATCATACTACTCGTTAATAAGTTAGGGTAGTATTGTTTTATTATACTTGCTATTTTGGTTAAGACATGTTGGTCATTATCATTGTCATGAATGTCGTATCCAAATCTATTAAGTATATCTATAGCTACTATGTCTGGAACTATTGCTAAACTACGATAGTTACTTTTTTTGTTATCAAAAGTACTACTTATAGATCTAGATTCTTGAGCATACTTTAAGTATTCGCTTACATCTTGTTCAGCTTTAAATTTACCAGTTTGATTATAGTTATATTTAATAGATTCCATATTACCTCCATTGAATAAAAAAAAGGGGATCCATAAGGACCCCCTTAATGGTATTTAGTTACTTATAATTAAGCAACTAATACGCCTAGTCCTGAAATCATTGCAGAACCATGTGGGTTGCGGCACTCAAGAGTAGTCTCTTCTACAATCATACCTACAGTAGAGTCACCTTTCTGACCTACATCGGCTGTTTGTAGCGCACGCAAGTTAGCCATTGACCACCAGCTTGGGTCATAGACTAAAACGTCAGTAGCACCACCAACTCCATCAGAAATGTCTAAGCCATTGGCTAGACCCTGAATGTAGTTAGGGACTACCTTAACAACACCGAAATCTGACTCATAAAGCTCAACAGATTGTCTGATTGATCCTTTTTCGTCAAGGTTACGTCTTGTGTTGCCAGCACCTTGTGCCAGTGTTGAGAATGAACGCTTATTGCTTGGAGACATCATCATTACTGTTGCCTTTCCACCTTCTTCGTAAACTCTCTGCATTACCTCATCAACGTCAGTTAACGCTAATGTGTGTGTTCCTGCTGTACCTGCTGTGTGTGCTGTTTTACCATCACCTCCAGCTGCACTTTGGAACGCTGGTGTGCCTGCAGAGGCATCCCAGTTGTTCTCTTTAGGAATCCAAGATTGGTATCCACCCATCTTACGACCAGTATTATCTCCAACTGTATCAGCTGTTCCTGTTCCAGTAGTGATTTGTCTAGTACCTACTAGTGCATGCTCTAAGTCACGCTTAAGTTCAGTACCTTTCTTCTTCATTTGATAAGCAAATTCAGAATTACGACCTGCCTTAGAAACTGAATCCAAAGTCTTTGAGATTTTAATCTCTTTGATAAGAATTTGAGAGTAGTTACCAAGTCTAGTTGTAGACGTTGGTGTATCAGCCGCTGAGAAGTCTAGACCTTCAGCTTTTGCGTTAGCGACAGGTGCTGCTAGGGAGTCAGTCTGCCATTCGTGATACACAGAAGTTGCCTTCTTGGTTCCAATTGATGATAAGAACGGTGTTTCGTCCCTTGTAATCATCGAGATAAAAGATGCGAGGTCTTCCTTTTTACCCTTCGTATCCTCTGTTTTAAAAATTGCCATTTACAATTTCTCCATAAAAATATTAAATTTAAAAGAAAAAGTTTTTTAGTTCAAGATTTGATCTACCATGCTTCCAAGAAATTCATCTTGTTGGTTTTCGGTAGCCCCACCTTGTAACACCTTCTTACGAAGGTTGTCAGCTTTTTCTTTAACCTTTGCATTTTTGTCAACAGATTTTTTAGCCTTAACACTTTTAACAGGAGCCTTCTTCCGTTTAGTAACGGCAGATTTTTGACCATCTTTAAGAGTTTTGTAATCGTACATAAGTGCAATTACGGATGGATCAACTACGTCAGCAAAAGCAGCAAGACCTAGGTCTTTTACAGCCCAGTTTACAACTTCATCATACGTTTTTTCCCATCCCGGTATTTTACTATTTAACTCATCAACTGCTTGCTCTTTATAAGCTTGGAGATTTGCATCTTCAGTTTTTTGTTTCTCTTCTTTAGCTTCGTTTTCAAGCCTAGAAGCTTCTTTTTTAGATTCTTGTATCTCTCTCGCCTTGACTCTACGAGCTTCTTGCCATTTAGGCAATTCGTACATATCATCATCTGCAATAAGTTGTTGAATTTTTCTATCATACGCAGCTAGTTGCCTTTCTTCGGCATCTACTGTTGTACTAAGAAGTCTAGCATTTTCTTCTTTAAGAGCGGTTGACTCTTGTGCTAGTGCTTGTGCTACTTTTAACTGTTCACTTGCATCTATGGACTTTTTATTGGCGTGAGCTGCTGTCTGATAACCACGGATCAACTCTTGCATAGTAACTTCAGACTCTTCACCATCTATTTTAACTGGTACTAAGTAGTCTAAGTCTAATTCAGAGTCTTCCTCAGAATCATTTTCAGGTAGGTCTTCACCATCATCTTCTGACTCTTCTGTCTCTTCTCCCTGCTCCTCTCCCTCTAGTTCTTCAGTCTCTTCTGCTTCGGCATCGTCACTCTCCTCTACAGCTTCCTCTGTGTCATCTGCTTCTTGCTCAGGTAGATCTTCTTCTTCAAAAAAATCGCCTGCAAGGGCATCTAACATTTCTTCTTCAGATAAACCTTCGTTCACATCCGTCTGGGTAGTTTCTTTTGGCATCTTATTAATCCTCCTAGATTAATTATTTTTTAGCTTTAGCCGGAGCTTTAGCTGTTGTAATTTTTGCTTTTACACGGTCCATGACCATCTCTATAGCATTTAATTGTTCTACTAACTGTCGTACCATTATTCCCCCACGGGAAGCTCTGATATCTCTCATAACATTTTTGTGTTGTATCTCAAAAATTTCTAAATCATTAGTTAGTGCTTGTTTTTCTTCATTTGTCACTTGGAATCCTCCTTCTCCTTATTGTATGCAACATTGTCACCTAAAGTGGCGACAGATTCTATCTCTCTTTTAACATCAGTGAGACCTACAATAGTATTATACAACCTCTCTCGTAAATCCCCTTGTTGTGGCTCTGTACTAGCCCACATGTTTTGATATTTTAGTCTAACTCTGCTAAACATTTCATCAAAAACTTTATTTTCGACAATAAGTTTAGCATGTTGACCAAATTCTACATCATCCATAATCTCCTCCTAGATTAATTATTTTTGAAACCCTCTTTTCATATTTTTATATGCTTTTGCAGAAACAGTAGAATTCTTTTTTGTTCTACTAGTACCTGCTTTTTTTCTTTTATTCATATTAGCATATAAACCCGGACCTCTGTTACTAGCAACTTTTGCCATATAATCCTCCTTTATATTTATCCAATTTTAGTAGGCTCACCAAGCTCAAGTTCTAGTTGTAACTCAGCAGCATCTTTAGTCTTTTGATATTCAAACTTCTCTCTATCAAGCTCCATATCAGCTTGTTTCTTTTGAATGTCAGCCATTTGTTTTTGAAGCTGGAGCATTATCTTTTGCTGCTCTACTTGATCTTCTTTAGCTGCTTGCTCTTGACCTTGTTGGGCTTCTTGCATAGCTGCTTGAGCTTGCTGTTGTCCCTGTGGAGTTTCAGGATCAACAATAAAGTCAACCCAATTATCAATACCCATAGACTCAAGCAATTGTTTTGCTATTGTAAAAGGAGCTTTTGGATTTATAATACCTTTTGACTCAGGAGATTGATATAACATAGGCATAACTTGTTGTGCCATCATCATCATGTTTTCTTGAGTATTGGCAGAACTGTTTGCGCCAACGTCTATATCTACTGTTAAACTGTCTAACGGTATAAGAGACTCAGGTGTTATATTATAATAACTGTAATCTCTCAATATCGAATCTGAATTGTCTAGTATAAGATCATAAACACCTTTACATAGCTCTTTAAATCCAGTTTCGGCAAACCTGCGTGCAACATAAGATATGCGTTTTTGTGACGCTTGTTCCACCATTGCAATTTTACCTGCTGAGTTCCCTGAGTCAAATAGTTTCTCATTAACACCTTGGGCGGCTCTGGTCATACCAGTAGCCATTTCTTTTTCGGTGTTCATGTATTCTAACAAAGAAAAGGTAGACGGTGCTAGTTGAGCTGGCACCAAAGTATGCACAGAACTCATCGGAGACCCATTAGTTGGGATAATCTGATGCGGTTCAGGACTTTGTAGTGCTCTGAAGTCTACCGTGTTTGGGTCTGCTAATGTTCTTCCATAATTAGACAGATACACATTCTCAATCATACCTCTGGTTATAGTTGTCTTGATCTCAGTTGCACTCTTAGTTGCATCTGCTATAGACATACCATAAAAAGAATAAGGTATCTCAATTGGGTTTAAAGAGGCTAAAGGTATACTGTCAGCGTACTCTTCTAGTAATACTTCTTCACCTACTGTTATAAATCTTTTTAGTTCAGCAACTCCGTCACCATCTCTATCAACTCGAATCCAAGACTCGGTAACAATTACTTCTCTATTAGCAACTCCCATAAAATCATCATGGAAGTTTTGCTCTACTTCGTTTATTGCTTGTCTTACAGATGATTCGTAATCAAAGCTAAAATTGTTAGCTTCAACTCCTTCGCCAATATCATCGGCAACATCAAAACCCATCTCTCTGAGTTCAGACAATGTCATTTCTGTTTGTATTCCTACAAAATTTGCACTTTCAATATCTGTAGCGCCTCTGTTAATCATAAAAGATTCAGGCGGTATGTTTTCAAGACAAACCTTAGATTTGTCAACTTCTTTTCTTACAGATACATATTCGTAAACTTCTTCTCCAGTTTCTGGATTTACACCCTCTCCGACTCTTATTTCAATAACTTCTGCATCACCCTCGGCTAGAATAGCATCAAGCTCAAGCATAGAAATGTTCTCATACTCTTCTACTTTAGTACTATAATAATTTTCCCATTTCCATCTTATAACTGCATTTTTAAAAAGTAATGCTGCTTTTATCCAAGTGTTAAGTTGGACCCAACCGTTATTTTTTGTAAATATACAATGGTTAGTAAGCTCAGATGCAAGACCTGCTGCTACTGTTTGACTAGGATCAGATGGGTTAAATTTTGCAATCTTCCCATTTGATAACATAAGTTCAGAAATTACAGCTAAATAAGAATCTACAATCTCCATTGTATCTGAGGTAACAACTTTAGACACACCCTGTGGATATAGATTACCCTTTGCCTGTTGCGTGTAATAATTTATAGCTGACTCTCTTTGCTCTTGCAATTCAGAACCAGACGAAAAGCTACCTACCGCTTGTCTAATCGAGTCATTAATAATACTCGTTATTTCTTCGTCAGTAACTCTCTTGTTTTTCTTATCCATAATTAAATCCAATTAGTTTGTCTTTCAGGGATATATATATTATCAAATCCTACTCTTTCAGTACTTAGCCTGTGAATATGTGTTCTGTAAACTTCTGCAGCAATTGCAAGAGCCATTACAGAATCATCTGTAGACCCTTTAGATGCATTAGTTTTACCTTTGTCATCTGACACATAGTCTCTTAGCTCATTAACAACATCTTTAGACCATATGGCAACTTCATCATTATCTATCCAATTTTTTAAATTAGATATTATAGCTGGCTTAGAAGCACTTGTAGTCCTAAAACCAAGTCTAACACCATCTTCATCTGTAAGATTAGCAATCTGAGTTTGATAATATAAATTAACGTATTTCATTTCCTTTAGTTTTTGCAAAGTAGAAACTCCCATAGAGTTTGACTCTACTGCAAGAAGAGCGTTATTAAAGTATCTTCCTAGATAAAATAAATCTCTTCCAAAAACAGCCGGATCAACATGATTGTCCCTGTAGAGGGCGACAATTTGTCTTTTTGAATTTAATACAACAGCAGCTGAATAGTCTTGACCAACTCCTAATGAAACATCAGCACCAATAATAAACTTTTCGTCAAAGCCGGGAGACTTCCATATTGATAGATTACCTTCTCTATGATCTTCCCAACTAGACAATGATGTGTTAAATTCTCTTAAAGCTATAGGAGCCTTAGTGTCAAGTTTATTTAATTTTTCTACATTAAATACATTCTTACCTGATACTACAAAAGCTTCCTCAGCCGTAGATGGGTACTCTTGTCTAAACTTAGACTCTCCTCCCTCACCTATCTTCATCCTTCTCCACCAAAGCTGACTATCATTTAGTCCAAACTCTTCGGCTATTTCATTCTCTTCTATAGTCCTCTCAAAATTATCTGGAGGGTCCATAGTGTATTCTTTAGTCATAAACCAAGGAAGAAATATAGGAACGTAGTCGTTTTCCCCTCTCTCAGCTGCCCTCCACATTCTGTAAAAAGCACCTGTAGCACCATTAGCTGTAGATTCTAATATAATTTCTGTACCATCTGAAGATGACACACCTTGAAAAAGTCCAGCTAAAATTTTGTCATCATTTTGCCAGAAAGCACACTCTGAACAATGCAGTATTGTAGGTGTAGTTCCTCTGCCAGCCTCTGGAGACCCTGCTGTGTATAGCCTGTATCCTGAATCGTTATGTGAGAACTTAACTTCTTTTGCATTTGATCTAACAAGTTCAGGTTTAAAATCATCCGACATCCTGTCAATAAAATTCTTTGACATTGTAAACAAGGCATCAGATGTTGCACTGTCATGTGCAATTACAACTGATCTTGTATGAGGTGTGTAGAATGTTTTCCAAAATACTCTACCAGCAGTATAAGTAGATATACCTTGCTGTCTAGCTTTTAACACTAAAGCTCTTACTCTTCCTTTTTCTTTTATCTGTTTCTCGATGGCTTTGTGTATTTTGGTTTGCGCTTCATTGAATTCAAATTCAACATAACCTTGTGATGCATCCTTAGTTATTATCCTAAGTTGGTCTTTTGCAAAGTCCTTAAAGTTGTTTTTATTTCTTTCTATTTTTTTTCTTTTATCTATTTCTTTTTTTATTTCTAGTTCTTTAAGCAACTTTAGCTTGTAATCCTGCTCATCTAATTCCATATCTCCTCCTAGAAGTGCTGGTTTCTTTGACCTTTACTACCAGCGGAGTAAATCGGAGGAGTGGTCAATTTCTATATCCTTCCATAAATCTTCGGTAGTATTTTAAGTCGTCCCCTCGACCTTTCTTGCTATTAACGCCAAATCTCCAATCTCCAATAACATTAGTTATAGGATCTCTTGCAGCCTGTGAAAAACCCATAGGTTTTTTTTGTTTAACTTCATTCTTAGCGTTCTTGTAATGATGGGCTATTAAAACTTTAGCAAGTCTATTATAATCTGCTTGGTCTTGCTCTGTAGTTAAATGACCACTCCCACCATAATCATATTTTGGATCATAACCTTCTAAATCTTTTTCATTACCATACTTTAAAAATAATTTAGATTGGTCTAAAAATCTATTTGAGTAATCTTTAAGATCGTCCGGGATAACCCCTCGGTCCATCATGTCTTGAACCAAAGTACCGGTAATTTGTACTGGACCATACGCAGAACTTCCTCCGGGGGCTAGGTTGGCTTTAGTTCTAATAAAAGCATCTTTTCCTTCTAGACCTCTTGTTTCTGCATTTTTAAAAGCAGCATAAAGTCTATCTGTCTCATTCATATCTTGAGATACTTGTGCAAGACCTCTTAGTCTCGCCATGGCTTCAGCTCTTGTAGTCATGGTTACTCCTGTGGTTCAACATCCTCTATATCATCGAGGTCTCTTAATTCGTTTTCTAATTGCTCAATAGTCATGTCGCTTACCTTAGTAACCCTAGTATCTACTTCCTGTCTAGTCTTCTTACCTTCAGTATATTCTCTATCTTCTGCAACCGCCTTGTACGCCCGATCAAATAAATCCTTATCTGTTGGATTAGATGCAAACATAGCAAATGCTGTTTTCTTTAAAGCTTCGAACATGTCAGTTGTATTAAGGGACTCCACAAGAGCAGTTAGCTCTGGGTCGTTCTCAATTAATTTTATCATTTTTAAATGTTCTTTAAGCCTTGTCTTAGGTGTCTTGTACCCCTTCTTTTGTCCTCCGTGGAAATTTTCTCCCTTTTTAAAAGGACGCAAGTTCTCGTATCCCTTATGGGGTCTCCCTGTTTGTTTATTGATAGGTACATCTGAGACTCCCTCTTCAACTTCTTTAGCCAAGTCCCTAGTAGCCTCCAGATACTCCTCTTTAGTTCCCTTACTGCTCATTTAATCCTCCAAAATATACTTAGTTTCCTACAAGGGATAAGAGATTAGGGTATAGGAGACCATAATGGATCCTTAATAGATCCTTAATGGAGAGAACCACTATTGGTCCCCTTTAGCGTCCTTAATGGATCCTTAAGATACCATTATAGCTAAATAAAGATATTACCAATTTCCCCCTAATGGACCCCTTACGGCATCTCTTATCCCCTGCAGTGTAACTGAAGTATTGTAATCCTAGCTTACAATTGCTAAACCATTAGTATTACCTTTATGGTACCTGAGATCCATCGAAATTGGTATATCCTCTATAAGATGTCATATAAATAGACCCTTTTTTTACAAAATTAGGAAATGTAGGCTATTTGGGCATATTTGGGACCCTAGTTGGTACTTTTAAAATTAGATCTATAGCCTATACAGGTTAAACCTTAAATATAAAAGGTACCTGAATTATTTTGGAGACCCCCTAGTTGCCACTGGAGGGTCTAACTTAGTCCCTTCTTAGTCCCTCACTTAGTCCCAAAACCCCTGAAGACCCCATATGAGACCATTGGGGACTATTGGGGACTAAGTTGGTGGTTAAATAGTGGATTCTAGGGCATATTTTGACCCACTGGGGACTACTGGGGGTGAACCACTGAAGACCCCATTTTGACCCCTTATTGGTCTTCTGAGGGTCTACCCTCTCAGGCTCTCATATCCTTTGATATACCCTTGTTTGTCCCTTGGTGCCACTGGTAGACCCTTGGGGGCTTTTATGGGCTATTTGGGGGCTTGTTGTTGACCCTTGG
>Ga0208669_1000925_pt1 | contig 11130 bp, 12 predicted proteins | sample 21_taG_FD_184095 | JGI IMG/M metagenome (GOLD analysis project Ga0208669, IMG submission 184095) | Marine viral communities from the Subarctic Pacific Ocean - 21_ETSP_OMZ_AT15319 metaG (SPAdes) (version 2) | ecosystem: Environmental > Aquatic > Marine > Oceanic | place: Pacific Ocean | collected...
TATCGAGTCTATAGAGCAGAAGGCTAGTGAGTTTGATAAAGCTGAACTCGTAGAGCCAGAAGAACAAAGTGATGATGAAGTAATTGCTAAGATAGATACTTCCCCTATGGCTGATAAGTTCGATGGCTGAACTTAATATTGATTTACACCCTGCTCAGTTAAAAATCTTTCATTCCGATAAGCGTTTTAAGATAGTTGCTGCTGGTCGTAGATTTGGTAAATCATATTTATCTGCTTGGATACTTCTTATAAAAGCAATACAGTCTGAGAGTAAGGATGTGTTCTATATTGCCCCTACCTTTCAGCAGGCTAAAGATATTATGTGGGCTATGCTCAAGGAATTGGGTAAAGACCTGATTGTCCAAGCTTATGAGAATACAGCAGTCCTCACTTTGGTCAATGGTCGTAAAATATATCTCAAGGGAAGTGACCGACCTGAAACACTTCGTGGCGTTGGGCTTTCATATGTCGTGCTTGACGAATATGCTTCTATGAAACCCGTAGTGTGGGAACAAATCATTCGCCCTACTTTAGCTGATGTTCGTGGTGGTGCTTTGTTTATAGGAACGCCTGCGGGTAAAAATCATTTTTTTGATTTGTATAAAGATGCACAAGATGATGAAGATTGGGATGCTTTTCAGTTTACCTCGACAGATAATCCTTTTTTACCAGCAGAAGAAATTGAGGCTTCTAAAAAAACAATGTCCTCTATGTCTTTTAGACAAGAATTTGAGGCATCTTTTGAGACCAGTTCTGGAGGTATATTTAAGGAAGAGTGGTTTAAATTAGAAGATGAGCCAGAAGAAGGTAATTATGTTATAGCTATAGACCCTGCTGGTTATGAAAGCGTAGAACAAGAAAGAAATTTAAAGCGTTCTCGTTTAGATGAAACAGCAATTGCTATAGTTAAGATAGATAGAGACAAATGGTGGGTTAAAGATATTCTTCATGGTCGCTGGAACATTAAAGAGACTGCTAAAAAAATTTTAAAGTCTGCTTTGATTGTAGAGTCAGCTACAGTAGGCATAGAAACAGGCTCATTAAGAAATGCTATCTTGCCCTATTTAGAAGATGAAATGCGAACTGAGGGTAAATGGGTGTCAATTATTGAACTTAGACACGGTGGCAAAAAGAAGAACGACAGAATTACATGGGCTTTACAAGGTCGCATGGAACATGGTCAAATTACTTTTAATCCTGACAAAGATTGGCGTACTTTTACTAATCAGATGCTTGATTTTCCTAATCGTTTAGCACATGACGATTTGCTGGATGCTCTTGCCTATATTGACCAAGTATCAGTAGCAGATTTTGCTCACAGCATAGAATTAGATGACGATTGGCAACCTACAGATGCTATAGCAGGATATTAATATGGATGTAGATGATATAAATTTTGATGATATGAGCGAAGAAGAAATAGATGAGATACTTGTTTACTCTGAAATGGGTGAAGATTTAGACACTAGATACCAAATTGCTTGTCAAATAATTGCTAATATGATTGCAGATATAGAATACAACAATTATTCTAATTCTGAAATGGTAGATATGACTATTTGCAAGATGTTAATTGATAATATGGTCGATGTAGAAAAAAAACCTCGTAAATATCATTAATTGTAAAATATTTTTCTATTCTATACTTATAAAACCTAATATTATGCTTATTTTCTGGTATAATATAGGAAAACTTTTCTAAGGACATTTTAGACCTTCATGGATAAAGAAACCAAATATCAAGCACTTGCCAGTTGGCTCAATTATCGCCTTGAAACATGGCGTACGCATAGAGATATAAATTATATTCCTATGTGGGATGAGTATTATCGTCTGTGGAGAGGTATATGGGATGTTTCTGATAGAACTAGACAATCGGAAAAGTCTAGATTAATCGCTCCTGCTCTTCAACAAGCAGTAGAGTCATCTGTAGCAGAACTAGAGGAAGCAACTTTTGGAAGAGGAAAATGGTTCGACATTAAAGATGATATGTTAGACCAAGACCCTAGTGAAGCTGAATTTATTCGCAATCTTCTTCAGGAGGACTTGGAAAAAACAGGATGTAAGGATGCTGTTTGCGAAGTCTTTTTGAATGGGGCAATCTATGGAACGGGAATTGGTAAGATAGTTGTCGATAAAACAATCGAACGCTCCCCATCTGAAGTGCCAGTCGCAGGCACGCTTACCACCACTCGTCAGTTAGTGGAAATCCCGTCCATTGATGTGCGTGTAGAACCTATAAGTCCTAAAGAATTTCTTATAGACCCTACTGCTAATTCAATAGATGAGGCTTTAGGAGTTGCTCACGAAGTTATTAAGCCTAGATACCATGTTGTAGAAGGAATACGCTCTGGTATATACAGAGATGTACCCCTTGATGGTGATTATCAAACTGCAAGAATTAGCTATGACCCTGAGACAAAAAGTGCTGATGAGTCTGACTCAGTCAAAATTACTGAATATTGGGGTAAAGTACCTAAACGATTCTTAAAACCAAAGGCAGATAAAGACGATTTTGAATATACTAAATCTGACGAGTTAGTTGAAGCTGTAGTTACTATATGTAATGACGAGTTTATTCTTAGAGTAGAAGAAAACGCATTTATGATGGTTGACAGACCATTTATATCTTACCAACACGACATTGTGCCTAATAAGTTTTGGGGTAGAGGCGTTTGCGAAAAAGGGTATAACCCACAAAAGGCTTTAGATGCTGAAATGCGAGCAAGAATAGACTCTTTAGCACTTACAACTACACCTATGATGGCTGCTGATGCTACACGCTTACCAAGAGGCATCAAATTTGAAGTTCGTCCGGGCAAAACTGTACTAACTAATGGCTCTCCAAGAGAAGCAATAATGCCTTTGGATATGGGAACTACAGACCCATCTACTTTTAACCAAGTAGCAAGCCTACAAAACATGATTCAAATGGGTACTGGTAGTGCTGATAGTGGTGCTGGACAGCAAGATACTGCTTCTGGGATGTCTATGATGCAAAGTGCAGCAATAAAAAGACAAAAACGCACTTTAATGAACTTCCAAAATACATTTCTTATTCCTATGATTAACAAATGTATGTTTAGAAAAATACAATTTGATGTAAATAGATACCCTGTAAGTGATTACAAGTTTATCCCTTACTCAACTATGGGCATTATGGCTAAAGAGTTAGAAATGACTCAAATGGTACAAATGTTACAAGCTATACCTAAAGATTCACCTGCTTTTAATGTTATTTTATTAGCAATGTTTCAAAACTCTTCTATTCACAATAGAGACCAAATTGTTAATGCTCTTATGCAAGGTAATGAGCCTAATCCAGAAATGGAACAGATTCAACAAATGGCACAACAGCTTCAAATGCAGCAATTACAAGCTAATGTACAAAAAACTATGGCTGAAGCAGAAGAAGAACAAGCTAAAGCTATGAAATGGCAATCAGAAGCTATGATGAATCAACCTAATGAAATAGATTTTCAACAAAAAATAGTTAAATTACAAAAAGAAGCTATTAGTATAGAAAAAACTGCTGCTGATATTGAAAATAAACGCTCTGAGACAGCAAGAAATATACCTGAAGTAGACCATCTTCAATCAGAAACTATTCTTAACCTAGCTAAAGCTAGAGAAGCTGGTCAAAAAGCAGTAGTAAACTCAAATATTCAGTAAACGATAATCATCTATGCCAAAAACAGATGACCGTTTTATCGAAGATAGATTAGCAATGATGGAGTCAGAAGGATGGCTCGACCTTGTTGCTGATTTAGAAACTATTCAGGAAAATGTGGTTAATATTGACACAATGACTGATGAAAAAGACCTATGGGAAGCCAAAGGTCAGTTGAACATTTTAAGGTTTTTATTAACTTTAGAAAATACAACAAAAATCACAATGGAACAATCTGACAAAGATTAACTCTTTGTAAGACTCCACTTTTATCACTTCATAACCCTCACGGGCGGAGAAACCATGTCAAGTATAGTAGTAGATGAAGCATCTTCAACGGATGCACCAATAACAAACGAACAGGAACAAGTAACAGAAGCAACAACAGAAGAAGTTACACAAGAAGGACAGGCGGAAGAAACTCCACAACCTAAATTTGAAATTCCTGAAAAGTATGCTGGTAAAACGACTGAAGATTTAATAAAAATGCACCAGAACTTTGAAAAACTCCAAGCAAAGCAAACTGCTGAAGTTGGAGAACAAAGAAAATACATTCAAAGCTTACTGGAGGCACAAAATAAAGCAACAAAAACTACTCCAAATGTAGAAGAATCAGTTAATTTTGATGATGATTTTTATACAGACCCTACTAAAGCGGTCAATAAAGCTATAGAAAATCATCCAGAATTAATTGAAGCAAGACAAGAACGAAAAATCCAGCAACAACAACATCAAGTAGGTGTTTTGGAAAAAGCATACCCAGACTGGCAAGAAAGAATAGCCACAAAAGCGTTTCAAGATTGGGTGGGTTCTTCTGAGATACGAACTGAAATGTTTAGGAAGGCAGATAGTGATTATCGCCCTGATTATGCAATAGAACTCTTTGATATGTTCGATAAGGTCAATATGATTGACAAAACTAAAGAGGTACAAAAGCAAGAGACAGCTAAAAGGGATAAAGCACTAAAAGCAACTTCAACTGAGACTCGTTCTACTTCAGATTCTATAGGCGGAAAGAAGGTTTACCGTAGAGCTGATTTAATCAATCTACAGGTAACAGACCCAAACCGATACGCATCTTTAGCTGATGAAATTGAATCAGCATATGCGGAGGGAAGGGTTAAATAATAATACTATAAAGGAGAAGTAAAATGGGTTTAGGAACAAACCAAGTAACGACTTCCGTAGCCAATAACTTCATCCCCGAACTATGGAGTGATGAAGTAGTAGGCGCATATAAGTCAAATCTAGTGGTTGCTAACTTAGTTACTAAGCTATCTCACAAAGGTAAAAAAGGCGATACTATCTATATCCCTGTGCCAGCGAGAGGTTCAGCTAGTGCTAAAGCAGCAAACACAGAAGTAACACTATCAGCAGCAACTAATACTGCTATCACAATATCTATTAATAAACATTATGAGTATTCAAAGCTCATTGAGGATATTGCAGAAGTGCAGTCGCTCTCGAGCATGCGAAAATTTTATATTGAAGATGCTGGATATGCTTTAGCAAAACAAGTAGATACTGATTTATTTGCTTTAACTGAAGGTTTACAAGGTGGTACAGTAGGTGGTTCTGGAGCAGCATCTTTTGAGAAGGCTGTTATTGGGTCAACTGGTGCTACTGACTATACTGGTAACTCTTCTAACGCTGCCGACATTACAGATGCAGGTATTCGTAGAATGTTGCTAACACTTGATGATGCAGATGTGCCAATGGACAATCGTGTTCTAGTAGTACCACCAATTGCAGCTAATGATATGCTCGGAATCAACAGGTTCACAGAGCAACAGTTTATTGGCAACGGTGATGCGATAAGATCAGGGAAAATTGGTCAAATCTACGGTGTTGATGTGTTTATTTCATCTAACTGCCCTTCAGCTTCAGGTAACTCTGGTGCTGATAGAGTTGGTGTATTAATGCACAAAGATGCTCTAGTTTTAGCAGAGCAACTAGGTGTTCGTACACAATCAAGTTACATTCAACAACATCTTGGTGACCTCTTTACAGCAGACACAATCTACGGTGTTGCAGAGATGCGTAACGATGCTGGTGTAGCGTTTGTTGTACCGGGAACTTAATAGTTAATTAAGTTGTAACCCCCTTTAACGAGGGGGTTATTCTGAATTAATTAGGAGTTTATATGCCCTTCTACGATTTTAAATGTGCAGATAATCATATACATGAAGAATTACGTTCCTATGATGAAATGCAAAAAGGCATAGAATGCCCTAAATGTGGCAAACCTGCCAAAAGAATATACTCAATAAACGATGTTAGACCTAGTTATGGATATGAAATGACTAGATTTGCTATGAGAGAAAAGAAAAGACTAAGCAAGGATAAATTTAATGGACATATTTGAAGATACTACAGGCTCAGACTCTACAGATTTGCTTGAAATAGACCGTTTTAAGGCAAAGATACAAGAGATATGGTCAAGGATGCTTACTGAGTGTTATTCGCATTACTATGACGAGGATGATGAAGATAGTCCTTCTATGGATGAGTTTATGGAAGCTAATGCCCTTAAATTTGCTAATGAACCTGAACCTGAAACTGAACTAGACACATTAATGAATATGTTAGATAGTCTTATAGATGAAGATGAAGAATTAGAAAGTGTTCAAGCGGATGGAAAAGCACCCACTTATGGCAGTAAACAACTTGCATCACACAACGAATCAAGCAAAACGGAGAAAACAAATTATGAATATAACCACAAAAGCACAAAAACTCCAAAAGAATCTAGTTCTGGAGTTAAAGGTGGTTCTTATGAGGGTACGCATACTGGTCAAATCAGTAAAAGAAAAGATGCAAAAGTTATTACAAAGTATTCGCCACTTGTTAAAGAAATCAAAGACGAGTTAATTGCTTTAGCATCAAGACAAAAAATTGGTCGCAGAAAGATGAGGTTTAGACTTTAATGGCTAGATTGCAATGGAGAAAACAAAAAACTCTTGCTATGTTAGCCAACAGAAGGCAATTTCAAAGAGAGTTTGACCCTGATGAATCTTCTGCTCAAGAAATAGAACTAGAACAAGGTGGTTATCTTGTTATTGAATCCTCACAAGCAGCAACACCTAACTACATTATTACGGAGTAAATATGGCAACAACTAAAGTATCAGCCTTATCAGCAAAAACCTCATTAGCAGGTAGTGAGGAACTATTAATCAATGACTCTGGTACTTCTAAAAAAGTAACAGCTACAAACTTACTAGCAGGTGTTACAGTTGCCGATGGCTCTATTTCAACAGCTAAGATTGCAGACGATGCAGTTACAGAGGCTAAACTAGCCAATGCTATAAATACAGCTATTGCTGCTAATACCGCTAAGACATCTAATGCTACACATACTGGAGAAGTTACAGGTGCTACATCTCTGACTATTACTGCTGATGCAGTTACAGGAGCTAAAATTGCAGATAATGCTATTGACTCAGAACATTATGCAGATGGCTCTATTGATACTGCTCATATTGGTGATGACCAAGTAACAGCAGATAAACTAGCCAACTCAATTAATACCGATATTGCTACAGGTGTGACAGCAGGTACTACAGCTAATGCTGCCCTACCTAAGTCTGGTGGTGCTATGACTGGTAATATTGTAATGGCTGATGATACATCTATTGGCATAGCAGATGATGCTGAAAGAATAGAGTTTGACGGTGCTGGTGATATTGGTTTCTTAGGATGCAATGTAGGTATTGGAACATCTACTGTACCTACATCACCAGAAAATAATGCAGGGCCAATTTTACAAATAGGTGATGGTTCAAATGCAATGTCAAGTATTGTGTTACACGAAGATGGAAATAAGTGGGAAATTGTATCTAATAATGACCTTATCCTACAAGATGAATCAGTAGTAAGATTAAGACTTGCTCAAGCTGGAGATATTACATTTAGTGATGCTTCACAAGCAGCACTTGTTACTATAAAAAACGCTGGTGATGTGGGTATTGGAACTACATCCCCTGCTGCAACTTTAGAAGTTGATGGTAATGCTATTGCTAAAACAGACACCGACACATCTAATACAGGTTCAGTAACACTAGACTTTGGTGCTAATCAAAACTTTGTTCTAACACTAACAGGTAATGTAACCCTAGCTAACCCAAGTACAGAAGTAGTAGGACAATCTGGATTTATTACATTCATACAAGATGGTACAGGTAGTCGTACAGTATCACTAGGTACAGATTACGAAACTGCTGGAGGTGCAGGTTTAACACTTACCTCTACAGCAAGTGCAACAGACATTGTGCCTTATGTTGTAGCTGCAAGTTCAAGAATTTTATTAGGTACACCACAATTAGCTTTTTCATAATATGCCAATAGGTTCACCACAATGGATGTACAACTCAGGTAGTGAGTTTACTTTAGACCAGAGTCTTAGGTTTGACCACCCATCTGCTCATTCTTTAAGCAAAACTTTTGCTAGTGCAGGTAATCGAAAAACTTGGTCATTTAGTGCTTGGGCTAAAAGAGGATATTTATCTAGTCAAGATAACCACAGACAAGTTATATTTTCGTGTGTTTCTGCTGCTAACGATACAGGATTTTTAGAAATTGGATGGAATAGTGATGATACTTTTTACATAACAACACAAACAGCAATAACTGCAACTTCAGCAAAATTCCGTGACACAAGTTCTTGGTATCACATTCTTGTTGCTTGTGATACAACTCAATCAACAGCTACTAATAGATTTAAAGTTTATATTAATGGTGTTGACCAAGCTGTAGGTAATTTAACTTCTGTATCAGAAGATGCAGATACAGCAATTAATCAAGCAGAATTACACTCAATAGGTAAAGGATATACTGATAGAGAATTGGAAGGCTACCTAGCAGAAGTACACTTCATAAATGGTACTGCCTTAACCCCATCTTCATTCGGTGAAACAGGTGACTACGGTGAATGGAAGCCTATAGAGTATTCAGGCTCTTATGGTACTAATGGATTTTATCTTGATTTTGCAGATTCAGGTGCTTTAGGAGATGATGAGTCTGGAAATACAAATGACTTTACAGCTAATAATCTTGCTGCAGCAGACCAAGTATTAGATAGTCCAAGTAATAACTTTCCTACGCTTAATGCGTTAAATTATGTAGGTGCTTTATCAGAAGGTAATTTAGCATATACAGCACCAACTTCAGATAGTCGTACAAGTGCTAGTACAATGGCTAGTTCTTCAGGCAAATGGTATGCAGAAGTTTTAATTGGTTCAACAGGTACAAACTGGGTTGTTGGTGTAGCTAGTGCAAAACTTAACGCATTACTATCAGCCGATAAATTACATAACTATACAGGTGGAAACGCTAGTTACTTACACAATGGTAATAAAAGCTTAAACGGTACTCAAACTTCTTACGGTGCGACATATACAACTGGAGATATAATTGGAATAGCTTTAGATGTTGGTAGTGGTACTGTTACTTTTTACAAAAATAACGCATCACAAGGAAGTATTACATTGCCAACAAGTAATGACACAGCTTGGCAATTTGCATTAGGAAGTGGTACAGGTGGTGCAAGTCATAGTTACAATATTAACTTTGGTCAAGACTCCTCATTTGCTGGTGGAAAAACAGCACAAGGCAATCAAGATGGTAATAGCATAGGTGACTTTTACTACACACCACCTACAAATTATTTAGCTTTATGTACATCTAACTTGCCAGATGCTTCTATTGTGCCTAGTGAGTATTTTAATACTGTGCTTTATACTGGTAATGCTACTGCGAGAAGTATAACAGGTGTTGGATTTCAACCTGACTTTGTATGGAATAAAACTAGAAGTGCTAATCAAAACCATTTCTTATATGATGCGGTCAGAGGAGCAAGTAAAGACCTTAGAATTAATCAAACTGGTACAGAAGGTACAAGTGATGCTGTAACAGCTTTTGGTGCTGATGGGTTTAGTGTAGGTTCTGGAAATGATGGTAATGAAAATACTGAAACTTATGTAAATTGGAACTGGAAAGCAAATGGTACTGGCTCATCTAATACTGATGGCTCTATAAACTCTACAGCAACTTCTGCAAGTGTTGATGCTGGATTTAGTATTGTTACTTATACAGGTAACGCTACAGAGGGTGCTACTGTTGGTCACGGATTATCTAAAGCACCTGAAGTAATAATGCTTAAAAAACGAAGTGGTAGTTCTGGTTGGTATATGTATCACTCTGCACTTGGAGCAACAAAAAATATAGAAATACAAGTTAATAGTGCTGCTGCTACTACTTCAAATATTTGGAACGACACAGAACCAACAGCTGATGTGTTTAGTCTAGGTAATAATGCTGCTGTAAACGGAACAAGTGCAACCTTTGTAGCATACTGTTTTCATTCTGTAGATGGTTACTCTAAGTTTGGTTCATATACTGGTAATGCTAATGCTGATGGTACATTTGTGTACACAGGGTTTAAACCAGCTTTTGTAATGATTAAAAGAACAGATGGTGCTAAAAACTGGTCAATGTATGACAACAAAAGAGATTCTATAAATCCAAATACAAAACAACTTTACGCAAATAAAAGTAATGTTGAATATGATGACGCTACTTATACTGCAATGGATTTTGTATCTAATGGTTTTAAATGGCGAACAGATAATACTGGTGAAAATGTAGGAAGCTATATCTTTTTAGCATTTGCTTCAGTACCTTTTAAATATAGTAACGGAGAATAACAATGTGGTACTTTAACGGACAGATAATTAAAACACCTAAAACTATGGTGATAAGCGACATTACTTATTCTAAAGCAATCTTTAGAGATAGTGATACATTAACTTCATTAGGAATAAAACCTTATAGAGAAGTTACTGCTGATAGTCGTTACTATCATACTGGTGCTTTTACTGTAGACACAAGTGGCTCAGAAGTAGTAGGCACATATGCTGGTACAGCTAAAGATGTAGCTACGCTTAAAGCTAATATGCTAGAAAAAGCTAGAAGCACAGTAGCAAGTAAACTAGCAGACATAGATTGGTACTGGGCAAGAGCAGCCAAAGGCGGTACTGCCAGACCAAGCAATATAGCTACATACGCTACAACTTTGTATAGTGAACACGAAACAATTAAAACAGCTATTAATGCCATATCAGATTTAGCTGGAGTAATGGCTTATGAAAATAAACCTCATACTGAAACTAGAAAGACTGCTACCTATAATGAAGATGGTAGCTTTAAAGAATATAGTGGTACTTACACAATAACTAGAGAAATAGATATGTGTACACACTATACAGCTAACCCTACTGATGAAGTAGACCCAGCATTTGTGAGTTTAGTTGCTGACTAATGTCTGATAGATTACGCAACAATATAGTTGCAAGTTTTATAGTTGTAGCATTTTGGATAATATCTTTTTCAGTTATGGCTGCTGACCCTATAGTAACAAACAGTACAAGTAATAGTACAGTAACTACAAGTACAGACACTAAG
>Ga0208669_1000926_pt1 | contig 11130 bp, 16 predicted proteins | sample 21_taG_FD_184095 | JGI IMG/M metagenome (GOLD analysis project Ga0208669, IMG submission 184095) | Marine viral communities from the Subarctic Pacific Ocean - 21_ETSP_OMZ_AT15319 metaG (SPAdes) (version 2) | ecosystem: Environmental > Aquatic > Marine > Oceanic | place: Pacific Ocean | collected...
TCCTTAATATGTGGGACTCACAAGAGCAAACCGCAAGCGAGGAAACCGATACCCCTGTTGACGAGGAAGTGGTAGAGGAAACAGAGGAAGCTGAAGAGGTAGAAGAAGAAGCCCCCGAAGAAGAAGAGGGACAAGCCGAAGAAGAAACCGAAGAAGAGGTAGCCGAAGAAGAAGAATATGAAGTAGTAGCTGAAGAAGATTTAAAGTATACTGTAAAGGTAGACGGAGAAGAATTAGAAGTTGGTATTGATGAGCTTAAGAACGGATATCAAAGGCAAGCTGACTACACTCGTAAGTCTCAGGCATTAGCAGAGCAGCGTAAGGAGACGGAGCAAATCCAGTCCGAGCGTCAAAGGCTAGAGCAAGAGAGGCAAATGTACGCTAATGGTTTACAGATGTTGCAAGAGCAACAATCAGCCAAACTGAAAGACTTTGATAATGTTGATTGGGAAGGATTAAAAACCGAAGACCCTTATCAATACATGATAAAGAAAGATGAGTACCGAGATGCACAGGAAAGAATTACTAATCTTGTACAAGAACAACAAGCTGTTCAACAAGAACAAGCTCAACAGGCTCAACAAGCTAGAGCACATTTTGTTCAACAAGAGTATAATAGATTAGTACAAGCCTTACCTGAGTGGAATGATAGCAAGTCTACAATTAAAAAAGATGTACAAGACTATGCTATTTCTGCTGGATTTCTTCCAGAGGAAGTTAGCCAGTTAGCTGACCACCGTAGTATTCTTGTAATAAAGAAAGCTATGGAATTTGATAAGCTAACAACTAAAGTTGCTCCTAAGAAAAAAGCAGTTAAGAAAGTTCCTAAAGTACAAAAATCTGGAAGAGGAAATTCAAAGGAAGATGTAGCTGCTGAAGCCATTAAGAAAAAGCGTGCAAGGTTACAGAAGTCAGGCAAACAACAAGATGCCGCTTCTGTCTTTTATGATATGCTTTAAGGAGATAGGATAATGCCTACGCAATTTAAGACATACGATGCAACTGCAATCCGTGAGGATTTGTCAGATGTCATCTATGATATTTCACCAACAGATACTCCATTTATGTCCAGCATTGCTGGCAAGGGTTCAGTATCTAACACTCTATTTGAGTGGCAAACAGACGCACTAGCCGCTGCTAGTGGAACTAACTATCACGTTGAAGGAGCTGCTGCTGGTACAGCTGCAACTACTGCTACAACTCGTGTCACTAACCAAACACAAATCTCTAAAAAGGTTGTTGAGGTTACTGGTACTCACGAGACTGTAAACAACGCTGGTAAAAAATCTGAGATGGCTCACCAACTCGCAAAGGCTTCTAAGGAGCTTAAGCGTGATATGGAAACTTCACTACTAGCTGACAACGCTGCCGCTGCGGGTAACGCAACTACAGCTCGTGAGACTCGTGGAGCTGCTAACTGGATTACATCTAATGTAACTGACGCTGGTACTTCTAGTACACACGCTGCGGTTGTTGAAGCTGACATTATTGCAGTAGCAGAAGCTACTTGGAATGCTGGCGGAGAGCCTTCAACTATGTTGCTTGGTGCTACTAACAAGAAGTTAGTGACAGCTATGAATGGTCGTGCTGATGCAGTGCGTTCAGTATCAGATGAGAATATGTCAATCTACAATGCAGTAGATGTATATGTATCAGACTTTGGTACATTTAATATTACTCTTGACAGATACTGCGACCAAGACGTTGTATATTTCTTAGACCACGATATGTGGTCAGTTGACTACCTTCGTGATTTCCAAACTGTGGACATCGCTAAAGAAGGTGACTCAGAGAAGAAGATGCTTCTAGTTGAGTACGGTCTACGTTGTGGCAACGAAGCTGCTAACGGTAAGATTAGATACACTACTGGTTAATATAACCAACCACCACCCTAGGCAACTGGGGTGGTTTACATTATGGCAATTGATACAAAAATCATAACGAATTTAGACGGAAGCCTTACAGTAGCAAGTAAACAAGACGATAAGGCAGTCAAGAAAGTAGCTGACTTTAATAAACAAGACAAGTTCAGTTCTGGTACAAGAAACAAATACAAAGGTGACTCACAGTTTTCACACCGAGTAGCAAGAATACCCCTGATCGTAGTAGAAAAAATGATGAGGGAAGGTGTATGGGGAAACCAAGAAAAAATGAGAGAGTGGTTAAACCACCCAGACAACGCTCCTTGGAGAACTACTAAAGGAAAAGTATAATGGCATTAAGTACATTTACAGAATTAAAAGAGGCAGTAGCAGACTGGTTAGATAGGTCAGACTTGACTGCAAGGATACCAGATTTTATTGCACTAGCAGAAGCTAGGATTAATAGGGAGCTACGCATTCGCCCTATGGAAGTAAGAAGTACAATGTACACTACAGTAGACCAACAATATTTTAACTTGCCTGGTGGTTACATTCAAATGCGTAACATACAACTAAACACAAATCCAACTACACCTCTTGAGTACATTGCACCAGAGATGCTAGACAGACTATATGGCAGTAGCACAACAGGTAAGCCAAGAGCCTATACTTTGATTGGAGACGAGATTCAACTAGCACCTATACCTGACTCAGCCTATCAGTTAGAAATGGCTTTCTACGAGAAATTTACCCCATTAGGAGACGGTTCTGCTGGTACTGTAACAAGCAACTGGCTAACTGCAAATGCACCAGACGTTTTGCTATATGGTGCTCTTATGGAAGCAGAGCCTTTTATAAAGAACGATGAGCGTATACCTGTATGGCTAAATGGATACAGTAATGCAATAAACAAATTACAACAGCAAGACCAGAGAGATAGACATTCTGGTTCTGCTATGAGAGTAAGAAATATATACTCTGGAGTTGAGGGCTAATGGCACAAAGCACTTGGTCAGCAGAGTCCGCTTATTGGAGTAACAGCACTAATATGTGGGCAAATGCTATATACAGTAGAACTGCTACGTTAGCATTAAACTCATCAAGCACTAGCTCAAACAATGCAAAATATGTAGGGCCAATTACTTTAGGTGCTAATGCTGGTATTGTAGCTGCTGGAGGGTTTCAATTAGTTGGTGCTATAGTTCTAGGTATGAGGTCAGTAGCAGCTAGTACACAAAATGCTATATATCCAGAATCTATAACACTTGCTTGTACAGAAGATTTTTCTGGTACTGGCAATTTAATAATTCCAGATTCTATAACTCTAGGAACTACTGTAAACATTCCTTTGTCTGGAACAACGACTTGGAATTTAGAAACGATGACTTGGGAAGATGATGGTTTCTGGGGCTATGCACCTTCAATTGCAGTTCCTGTAACAGCAACATTAACACAAGTAATTTCTGATGTTGTTGGAGGAGAGGATGTAGAAAAAATTGCATCTGCAATAATGGGACTAGAATCAGGGGTATCTGCTACTGGTATACTAGATATGCCTGTAACTGCTACTCTTGACAGCGAACAAAATATAAAATTCAATATAAATTTTGAAGAAAGTGCAACGCTAAGTGCAACATCTGGCATTTCTTCATCAAGCAACTTCTTGTGGAACAATGAAGCAGAAGACACTGGTACTACTTGGACTAAGGTAAGTGACCCAGACGAATAATAATAACACTCTAAAGGAGAGAACAAATGGCATTAGATAATGTAAATTTAGGGCTGGCTAACTATTGGAAAGTTACTTGCCTTGACAAAGACGGAAACGTCAAGTGGGAAGAAGATAAAAAGAACCTGATCACTACAGTAGGTTTGAATCACATTCTTGACACACAGTTCCACGCAGGAACACAAAACACAACTTGGTACATAGGTCTTAAAGGTGCTGGTACTCCAGCTGCTGCTGACACTATGGCATCACATTCAAGCTGGGCAGAACTTACTGGCTATTCTGGTAACAGAAAAGAATGGACAGAAGGTGCAGCTTCTAGTGGAAGTATGACAAACGGAACAAGTGTAGATTTTTCAATAAACGCAACAGCTACAATTGCTGGTGCTTTTCTAAACACAGCAGCAACTGGCACAGCAGGAACACTATACGGTGTAGTAGACTTTAGCTCGGCTCGTGCAGTAATCTCTGGTGACACACTACAGGTAACAGTAACAGTAACAGCTGCATCAGCATAAGGAGTAACTAATGGCTTTAGAAGATTTAACAGGCACTAAATATATAGATGACCTAAACTCGTCTAACCCAGCAGCAGGTGATAATGTCTCTGAGGGTGATGACCATATACGAGGGATTAAGAATGTACTAAAGACTACATTCCCCAGTATTGATGGTGCAATCACAGCCACGGACACAGAACTTAACTATGTTGATGGTGTAACTAGTGCAATACAAACACAAATAGATGCAAAAGCTCCATTAGCATCACCAACGCTAACAGGCAATCCTGTAGCACCAACTCAAAGTGCTAACGATAATTCAACTAAGTTGGCAACAACAGCTTACACAGATGCTGCGATTGCAGCTTTGTCTGACTCAGCTCCTTCAACACTAAACACGTTGAACGAGCTGGCTGCTGCTTTGGGTGATGATGCTAACTATGCGACTACAACAACGAATGCTATTGCAGCTAAGATGCCATTGGCTGGTGGTACTTTTACAGGCAATGTTTATCACGGTGATAATATTAAAGCACAATTTGGTACAGGTAATGATTTAAAAATTTATCACGATGCTTCAGCTTCATTCATTGAAGATAGTGGAACTGGAAATTTAAAAATACTTGCTGATAATTTACATTTAAAAAATGCAGCTGATGATGAATATAAGGCTTATTTTGACACAAATGGCGGAGCAGCACTTTATCACGATAATGTTTTAAGAATTGAAACAACTTCAGGTGGTGTAACTGTATCAGGCAACATAGCAAACACTTCAGGTGTTTTTACTATTGATTCTGCAAATGATATTCATTTAGATGCTGATGGTGGTGATGTAGTTTTATTAGATGGTGGAACACAGTTTGCGTCTTTAAGTAATAGTTCTTCTAATTTTCATATTGTTTCTGAGGTTTCCGACAAAGATATGTTATTTAGAGGTAATGATGGTGGTTCATTTATTACTGCTCTTACCCTTGATATGTCTGCTAGTGGTGAAGCTACTTTTAATGGTGGCATCAAAATGGGTGACAACAAAAAAATAAAGCTAGGTGGCGGTGAAGATTTAGAAATATACCACGATGGTAGTAACAGCATTATTCACGACAATGGAACAGGAAACTTACTTTTAAAAGGTGATAATGTATCATTAAGAAGTTCTGGAAATGAATCATTTGTTACTGGTGTAACAAACGGAGCAGTATCAATTTACTACGACAATTCTGCAAAACTTGAAACAGAAACAGGTGGTGTTCAAGTAACAGGTAGTGTTTGGGCTTCGGCGGGAAGATTTGGATTAGACTCTAACGACCATATTGACATCGAAACTACTACTATACAGTTCAAACTTAATGGCAACGAAGAAATGCGACTTGAAGCTGATGGTGATTTGCACGTTGATGGTGATGTTATTGCATACTCATCTACTATTTCAGATGAAAGACTTAAAGACAACATTGAAGTTGTTGATGGTGCTTTAGATAAAGTCAAAGAACTTAAGGGTGTGACTTTTAATCGTAAGCAAGATGGACAAAAGTCTGCGGGTGTAATTGCACAAGATGTCGAGAAAGTATTACCAGAAGCAGTTAAGCATAAAGCATTACCACTACAAACTGGTGATGATGAATTGTTTAAGACTGTTCAGTATGATGCCCTACACGCATTACTTATAGAATCAATCAAGGAGCTTTCTGCAAGAGTAGAAGAACTGGAGGCTAAATAATGGCAATACAATCATCAGGTGCAGATTTACAACTAAGCGAAATACAAACAGAGTTTGGTGGTTCTAACCCCATAGGTATGAGTGAATACTATGCTGGAGGAGACAATGTTCCTTCCAGCACTGGTAATGTTCCAAGCTCTGGTGAAATGCAAATGAGTGATTTTTATGGTGCAGCTAATGTTGCAACCTTGTCGTATAGTGGGGGTGTGTCAGAAGTCGTAGCTACGGATAATTCATCCACAACTGTTAGCACAAGCAGTCATATGGTTATGGGATTGTCTGGTAGAAGTAATGGACAGGGCGGTGGAAATATGGGTGGAAACTGTAGTTCTGTAAACTGTAACAATATGATTCAAATTAAAGTCAGAAGCAAAGCAGTTCACGGAGCAAGTGGTGCTTTGTCTAGGGGAACTGTTAGTGAAGTAGGACCTACCAATGTAGGTTCTGGTTCAGGTTGCCAGATTAATGTCTGGGGAGACCAAGCGTGCAGTAGTAATAAATTCTTAGTTGGAATAAGAGTAAACTCAATACCACACAGTTTTACTTGTAACTGGTATGGAAACAATCAGTTTCAAATATACAGAAGAGAAGCTACATTTGGTGCAGCTACCCACGGAGGAAGCACAACATATAGCTCATCTGCAAACTCATCAAGAAATGCGTATGGAAGTTCTGTTGATTTAGGAAGTAATAGGTTTGGAACAGGATATAGTATTTCTACTGGAAGTTCTGGTGAATACACAGACAATCAAGGATGGGCTTGGTTTGGCTACAGAGTTTTTGGACAGCACGCAACAGGTTAATTAATTTAAAGGAGTAAGAAATGGCAACCCCAATGGAAAATGAACACTTAATATTTATGCTTGATAAGCTACTGCCCGGTTCTATGGGTGGCTATGATTATGAAGTTATAACACAATACGAGTCAGACGGTGTGACTTTAGCAGAGCAAGCAAAAATACACAAATGGAATTTGTCTGGTGTTGAACAACCCACGCAAGAAACCTTGTTAAATTTGTGGAAAAACACTTACGATTCACAACATCAAGCAGCAGTTGCATTAAAAGTAGCAGAGGAAGAAGCTAGAATAAAGGCTATTATAGACAATTCTTTGTTGTAAGATGTTAGGGGAGGGGAAAATCAAGTCTATCAAAGATAGGTTTGACATATGTAAAGAGTGTCCAAGCCTTGCAGTTTCAAAGCTAGGATTAAAATGCAGTAAGTGTGGTTGTTTTATTTCATTAAAGATTGCTGTTAAATCTCAGTATTGTCCAATAGGTAAATGGTAACTGATAAAGACATAGAAATAAAAGATAACTTTTTAAGTGAGTCAGAAGTTAAACAACTGTATGCTCATTTTTTAAGCCAGCCTTTTACATTAAGACACAGAAGTCACAGTGTTAAGCAAAGTGTACACAAAGCTCAGATGGCACATTTTTTAGAAGACTCTGAATTAGAAATACCTGCAATAAAAAAAATCATTGATTCATTAAATGTAGGTAAAATTATAAAGGCTTATGTGCAGTGTTATAGTTCTTCTACTGAACCCATAATGCATAAGGATAATGGTGACAAAACTTCTATGACCTTTATACATCCAGAGTATGATGTTGACTGGGGTGGTGAGTTTATTGTATATGGAGAGAACACAACAGGATTGGCTGTTCAGCCTTTACCAGGAAGAAATATAAATTTTAATGGTTCTGTTTTTGCACACACAGGTAGACCTTTTAACAATAGAAGTAAAACAAACAGATGGATTCTTGTTATACAATATTGGAAAGAAAAATGAGCGATAGATATAGGAACAATTTAATAGCCTTTGGCATAGTTGCTGCATTTTGGATAGTGTTTGTATTGCCAGTAATGGCAGATAACGACCCTATTATTACAGAGTCTACTAGCACAGTTACAACAAATGGCAATCAAACTACTAAGGTAGAAAGCCCACCACCTAGTGCTATATCTCCCCAGTTTGGTAGTGGCAATAGCTCAGATTTATGTACGATTAGTTCTAGTGGTTCAGTACAAACACAGATACTTGGACTTTCAGTAGGTACAACATACACAGAAGAAAACTGTTTAAGACTTAAGAAAGCACAGAAGCTGTATAACTTTGGTATGAAGGTAGCAGCAGTTTCAGTTTTATGTCAAGACCCAGACATATGGGACGGGATGATGCAAGCCGGGACACCGTGCCCGATAGATGGTTTAATAGGACAGCAAGCAAAAGATGCTTGGGCTGTACACACTGAGTCAATACCAAAGCCACCGGAGGAAGATGAAATCACTGCTCAAGAAAAACGCGATAAAGCTCTTAGTATTATGGGCACTGTTGCCGCAGCTTTCATACTCTTCTAGTTATACCTTTGGGTACACTGGTAATGCAGCAGTAGATAGTCTGGTATGGAGTATGACATCTGGAACGCTAGGAGTTAGCGTAGAAGATGGGCTGGACATAAGTGGAGTAATATACAAGTACAAAGTAACTAAGGAGGCTGGAGAGGAGTACCTAGTTACAGTACAAAATGAAGATGTAGATGGTGGGTATATCTTTCAAGATACGCAAGACTGGACAGATGGTACAGGTATGAAGATACAAAGGCTTGTGCCTCTACCGTACACACCAGTCAGTAAGTTTGGCACAGGTTCTATTGAAACAATAGGATCAGGAACGCTAGAGGATGCAAGTGTGGTTTATATGTACAGATTTGATAAGTGCTTTGACCCACAAAATGATGAGAGTTGTCCTGGATATGTTGAGCCTATGCCAGTTATACCTGAGATTGAGATATATGATGCACTGGATGATGACGCAGTTATAGACGCTACTGAAGAAACTGACAGTGACTTGTATGAGAAGGAAGAAGAAGAAAGAAAAGAAGAAGATGAAGACGAAGAAGATGAAAGCAGACTAGAAATGGCTCTGGCTGCATCTGAAAATGCTTTGACAATAGCTAACACAGTATCTCAGTCAGTTCTATTACAGACCATAAACAACGCTACTAATGTAAGTTCTTATTACTTAGCAGATGTTCCAGGTGGGGTGTATCGTGAATCTATTTCACTGCAAGGAGGAGAGATAGTAGACAACAGAAGAGCACTAAAAAGTTTGGCACAAGATAACCTACATAACAAAATGATAGAGGAACAATACAAATGAATAAATTATTATTAACATCGCTAGTCCTTGCACTTACTGGTTGCTCTTTATTTGCTAGTAAGGTAGAAGCCAATGCAGAAATTAATGGCTCAGTAGAGTCTAGATGTACAGTAAACACAGACACACCTGGAGTATATGGAAACCCTAATGCATACACTCTTACAACAACACCAGCTAGTGGTGGTCAAAAACCTATCGTAAGGTTTGACGTATCACTTGCTAATGCTTATTACGCACAAGTCAGCTACCCTACTTCTTTTAGCTCTAGCCCTAGCCTAAGCGACACTGTTGCTTGGACAGGTGCAGTAGCAGTAGCACAATCATCTGGCAGTGACTTTGATGGATACCAGACAGCTAGTACAACAACTGGTGCTTTAAGACAATACGCTATGGCACACGCTGGGACTTTGTGGGTAGATGTTCAGTCCGAAGCTACATATGGTGGTGGACAACAGAAAGCATTTCCTGGTGGTGCGTATACAGCAATTGTAGTTGCTGAATGTGTCGCTCAGTAATACTGTGGGCACTGCTATGTACATCTGTAGCAGCTCACGAAATGACACCTACTTACCCGAAGTGGCAAACTTCATACATAAGTGGTGTGCACAAGACTACAATGAGACTGTTCAACAAGAGGGAAGATGTAGAGTTTTATGAGGTAGGAGTATTTACAGAAGAGTGGAAGCCAATACCTTTTGTTACGGACTACAAAATTATGAAGGTAGATTACTTGAAGTCTGTAAAGTTTGATGTTTACATTAATTCAAGTAACAAAGACAAAGCAGAATACATATGCTCGTTGTCTAAACTTAGAGGGAATGGGGAGACTAAAACAATGGTGGCAACAAAGATATGTTCGAGGTTTAAGTGAAATGGCTAAGGTACTTGGTACTACTGCTTTGCACACAAACCATAGCAGACAGTAACTCGATGACCTTTTCCTTGCCAAGTGCTGGATACAGCAGTGGCACAGACAGCATAAGAGCTGGTGATTTAGACTGTAAGAATAGTATAGGCGGAACTACTAACTTTGAGTTAGGTATGACTGGAATAATAAACAACGCAGTCACACCAATTATAGGCAAAGAAGGAGACAGACCACAGACTAAAGACATAGGCTTGTATGCCAGAATAATAATTCCTTTAGATGGTCCTGCTGAAAGAATAAACTGCAACACACTGTACCAACTAGAACTACAACGCAGAAGACTAGAAGTACAAAAACTTAAGCAAGAGATAGAATACCTTAAGCAATTACAACTAGATGGATTTGATAACTGATGGCAGACCTAGAAGAATTAGTAAGCAAAGGCGAAGGCATAAAAGATAAAAAGCTCAAGCTGTTTGGTCTGCGTGTAAGTGGCACAAGTATAGTCGCAGCATTTGCTTTTATCTCAACAATTGTTGGTACATTATATGGTGGCTTTCTTATGTACCAGAAAGTAGAAGGTATAGCAAACTTGGACCTGGATGCAATAGCTGGACAAATGAAGAAGACATCAGAAGATGTGATCAGGATAGAAGAGCACGCTAACGCAATTAAGATTGAACTCAAGAAAGATATGACTGATTTAAGAAACGCACAGTGGAATCTTGAGTCAAAGGTAGATGGTAAACTACAGTCAGTAGACACTAAACTTACCAACTATGATGACAAACTAGATAGGTTTGAAATCAAAGTAGAGAAGACAAAGTTGGATATGGAAAAGCGTATTCAACAGTCATTAGATAATCCATTAGCTAACTAGGAGAATAATATGCCAAACGTAGGCGGAAAGAAATTTGCATACACAAAGAAAGGGAAAGCAAAAGCTAAGAGCTATGCTAAGAAAACAGGAAAGAGTGTTAGACCACATATGAAAAAGAAGTAATGGCTAAAGACTCACGACTAACCAGAGCTGGTGTTTCTGGATACAATAAACCAAAGCGTACACCTAGTCACAAAACTAAAAGCCACGTTGTTGTAGCCAAGGAGGGTGGTAAAGTTAAAACGATCAGGTTTGGACAACAAGGAGTTTCTGGTGACAGGACTGCTACTAAAAGGTCAGCATCATTTAAAGCAAGACACGCTAAGAATATAAAAAAAGGTAAGATGTCTGCTGCTTATTGGGCTAACAAGGTGAAGTGGTAATGGCTAGACGTGGGTTGTACGCAAA
>Ga0208669_1000927_pt1 | contig 11129 bp, 2 predicted proteins | sample 21_taG_FD_184095 | JGI IMG/M metagenome (GOLD analysis project Ga0208669, IMG submission 184095) | Marine viral communities from the Subarctic Pacific Ocean - 21_ETSP_OMZ_AT15319 metaG (SPAdes) (version 2) | ecosystem: Environmental > Aquatic > Marine > Oceanic | place: Pacific Ocean | collected...
AAATCGAAACAAATAAAACACTAGTACATGCCAGAGATCAAGCATAATTTTACCGGTGGTAAGATGAACAAGGATGTCGATCAAAGACTTGTTCCAAAAGGAGAATATAGAGATGCAATGAACATACAGGTTTCAACTTCAGAAGGATCTGATGTTGGTACTGTTCAAAATATATTGGGTAATCAAACTGGTTGCAATGATAACCAATATATTGTAAACGGCAGCCCTCTTAGCATCACAAATAACTCTACCACGGTAGGATCTGTGACAGATGAAAAAACAGACTCTTTGTATTGGTTTGTGTCAGGTGGTCAACCTCAGCTTAGTCCAAATTCCACGATGAGAGATTCTATTTGGAGACACTCATCAAACGGTGATTGTAGACCAGTTTTTGTAGACAATTACGGTATTTCACTCACAAACCCTTACAATGACACTTTTAGCAGTTCAACTTTAACAAATATAACTTCATCTGTTTTCGGTGAATTAGAAGTTGGATGGACAGTGGTGGGTATTGCTAACGACGGTACTTTTTCTAACACCGCTACTATATCTTCTTTCGACACTTCCCCATATATCCCTTTCGACTTTGGCTTTACGCCAACTACTAATACTGTAAACGTTGAAACTGGGGTGGGGTTACACCCAACTATAGATGTAGCAAGCAATCTTGGCGTTGTAATGGGGCAAGATCTTAATGGAAATTTTTCACAATTCTCTGTGAACTATGTATATCTATTCGGTTGGAGTGGAGGTAATGTTAATCAACTCGTTGGTGACACGATAGAAATACCTGATTCTTCTGGTAACACATACGTAATAAACGCTGCTAGTACCGTTTCTTTATCATTTACAAATGGGTCGGGAATACAAGCAGTAAAGTTAACACTAAACACTAATTTAGCAATATTCTCAAACCCACCGCTAGATCCTAACTTAATCGGCATGCAGTTAACGAACGGAATGGCATACGTAACTCAACATGACGGCTCACCAATCACCGCTCGAATAACCAGTTTAGATCAAGTAACAACTGATATTGCAAACGGAGAAATTATATTTGATATTGGAGATTATGACGTTACAAACGCAACGCCTGGAAGTATTGTTACTATCACTAACAACTCAAGTGGTTTTCAAAGTGGTGCAGATTATTGTGTTCAATCAATTGACTCAAGTAACAACTCTATCACGTTAGAAGATTGTCAAACGGGAACTATAGCACCGCAGGGATTCCAAGTTGGGGGTGCAGTTTATAGTCAACTTCAACCTACAGGTGGAGTGGCTCAATTCGCTGTTAGTGGAGTAGTAGAGCTTGACCAATCTTTAGATTTAGTAGGAGACTACCAAGTGTTATATTTTCAAGGGCCAAGAACACTTAACTTTAACTATAACACCTTAATAACTGGAATTAATATTATAGATGACATGTTGTTTTGGACAGATGGTGTAACTGAGCCTAAAAAAATAAATATTACACGTAGTATTGAGGGTACATTTATTAACGGTAATTTTCACACTCAATTAATTAACCCTGCTCAAAACATAAGTTATGGTAGTGGGGTTTTAGTTAAAGAAGAACACGTGACGGTTATTCGTAAAGCCCCTTTAAAACCACCGTTTATAAAAATGGATACCATTACAGGTGAAACCGGTGGTATCAGTGATAACTCCAATACCTCGCCTTTTGATAGTGCTGTAGTTGGGGGTATAGTTGATATTAGAGTGTTAGATGTCGACGGTAGTCCTCTTAATTTCAACGATGGTGACGTATTACGTTTATCAGGCTATCCTGATGAATTACCTGCTAACTGGGATATGAGAGTTAAAATTCAAAGTCAGATCTATGATGCGCCAACCTCAACTGTGGTGGGGCAAACATGGTATACAGTTAAAGTAGAGAGTATTGTGCCTGATGCTGATTTAACTCACCAAGATTGGTATTTAGAACTTGAGAGTGTTGATTATATTTTTGAACGTAAACTACCTAGATTTGCTTATAGATATAAGTACGCGGATAATGAATATTCTTCTTTTAGTCCATTTACTCAAGCAGCTTTTGTTGCTGGGCAATTTAATTATGAGCCTATAAAAGCTTATAATATCGGTATGACTAATAAAATAAAATCCTTAACCATAATGGATTTTATACCAGAGGGAATACCTTTGGATGTTGTTAGTGTAGATATTCTTTATAAAAACGAAATAAATCCCTCTATTCACTTATTGAAAACCGTGTTTCACACTGATGATTCTTGGCAACTTCCCGGTAGCGTTAACTCTGATGGGGCAAGCAGGGGTTCTTATGTAGTGTCTTCTGAAAACATATCGGCAACACTGCCTTCAAATCAGTTGTTAAGATCTTGGGATAATGTTCCTAAAAAAGCTTTAGCACAAGAAATCACTGGAAATAGAGTCGTTTATGGTAACTATGAACATGGATACGATTCTATAACACCACAAATAACCGCATCTTTAGATAGCAGGTTAATTGACGTAGATGCTAACAAAGGAGAAAAATCTATAAAATCACTTAGAAATTATGATATCGGTGTTGTTTGGGGTGATAAATATGGTAGAGAGACACCTGTTAAAACAGCTGGAAACTCTATCTATGTATCTAAAGCAGAATCAATTGCGAGTAACTATTTGAAAGTTGGTTTGGAAAACTCTCCTGAGTGGGCTGATTATTATAGGTTTTATGTTAAAGAAACTTCTAACGAATATTATAACCTAGCTGTTGACAGGGTTTATGACGCGGGAGATGGTAATAAGTGGGTGTCGTTTCCCTCTGTTGATCGAAACAAAGTTGATGAAGACACGTACCTTATATTAAAAAAGGGAGTTGAATCTAGCGATCCAATAGCTGAAGAGGCTAGATACAAAATAGTTGCAATAGAAAATGAGGCGCCAGAATATATAAAAACTACTTTTGAGAGACTGGTAAGAACAAATACCGACGCTTCTAGACCACAATATTCTTGTAACATGTTTGGCGGTTCAAACAATGCGCCATGTTCCTTGCCCACTGGTGGAAGAAACGCACCGACTGTTGGTATGAAAGGTTTTAGTATTAGCTCTAGTTTTTGGCTGCGTGAGTACAGTATTATAAACAACCCACCAACCGATTATTTGGGAATGTCATTAACCTCTCCTAAAACACTTTTAGATGAAGTTAGTGGTAATACTAGCGGGTCTACAACCGATGAGCTGTATGTTAGTTTTTCTAAAGAAACAACTGATGATGGGGTTACAACAGTAAGACCTAGTAAAAAGTATCACGTTGTAAACGTTAGTGACGAAGGGATTGATTCAAATCTCTCAGGTTTTTTCTATATAAATCTAGACACTCAAATATCGTCAGAAGACGAATGGGTTACTGAAAACATAAGTGCTGCTTACCCAACGAATAAAGACAACATACATATACATTTTTGGAAAAAGACAATAATAAACAAACCAGAGTTTGATGGTAGGTTTTTTGTTAAAATACTTAGTGACTCGACTATTGAAACACGTTTACAGGTTAAAAAGTCAATAGACAACAATTTAATGGTTGTAGCTTCAACATCCTTATATAAAATAGAGGATAACAGTGTTGCTGCTAATAATTTTCTGGATGGTGACACATACTTATTTAATACTGATGTTGGAACTCCTACATTTGAAGTAGCGCCAAGCGCGGTAAACACTGATAGTAGTTCGGATTGGAATACGCACCTAAAGTTTGGTGGTAGTTCAACTACCTCAAATTGGTTTATTGACAGGGCTACTTTTGCTAGTAAACAACAAGGCACAGCACCAGTTGAATCGTATAGTAACGTTGACACTACTTTCACTGACTCAACTTGGGGTACTCGCCGTTCATGTGATACCACTTCTTTCTTAAACCAAAGTATGTCTGGTAATTGTGGGTACTTGGGTACTTTGACGTATGATGTGGGGCAAGTAAGTCAATACCTTGGATTGAATATAGATGAGACCATAGGGGACGGAAAGAGTAATGGACAAGTTGCTATGAAAGGTGTCCATCAAAGTGGTAGTTCGGATAAGTATATAGATATTTCATACGCACAACTAGGGCCAACTGGAAGTACAGGTAATACGACTAGCTATAATTTAGATTGGAGGGTTGGAGAACCCGGCAACTCATCTACAGACCAAGAGGCGTTAGTAGTATCTCAGTTAAAAACTGATGGAAAGTTTAGACTTAAGGGAAGTGATGTTGTTTATAGAATTTTAGGTACCCAAAAATTTAGATTATTTAATTACCAAGGAAAAAGGACGGTAGGTTATGCTACGCAAAGCTCAAGTATTTGCAATAGCACATTTTGGAACAATCAACAAAGCGTGCAAACCACAGCTATGGCGGATCAAAGAAACCGTAGACTTACTTATAGAATAAGATATGAGGTTGATGAGGTGTTCTCACCAAGTGGCACTACGGTTGATGCTATTGACTCTGCTGGCGAACCATACCACAACATATCAGGCACATCAGCCGTAGCTTTAGAGTTTTTAGTAGACTTTACTACAGATGGGGAAAATCCAATAAGTAGTGATCCAGCTATATTTGAAACAGAACCTAAGGAGGAGGTTGATATAGATATATACTACGAAGCTAGTTCTAGTATTCCAACGTTCCCTATAACTAATAAAAATAAACATTTACTCGTACCCATAGGGTCAACAATACTACAACCACCATCATTCTTCGTTAATGTTTGGCCAGAAGGAGTTTTTATTACTTCTTGGGAAGAAATAGACCCATCCTCACCGTCATATACTCTAAATTTATCTACCCCAGTAACACCATCCCAAATGCAGCTACTTGCAAATCAAGACGTTACTTATATAGAAAAAGACAATGGAGAGTTGGTTGGTTTTGTTGTTACTGGTGGACCCATAGCACCTATAGAAACCTTCTCTGGATCAGGCGTTTTTGTAAACATGGTTGTAGCGATTAATGTGGAATTTAAGAATGAAATTGGTTTAAACTGGTTTAACTGTTGGTCTTTTAATAATGGTGTTGAATCCAATAGAATTGGTGATACTTACAATAAACCACACGTTACTAATGGTGTGGTAGCGTCTTCTTCTACAGAGGAATTACAAGAAAAAGAACATAGAAAATATGGGTTAATTTATTCTGGTATATACAACTCTACAAGTGGTATAAATAACCTTAATCAATTTATAGCAGCAGAGAAAATTACAAAAGATATAAACCCTATTTATGGTAGTATCCAAAAACTACATAGTGGATGGGGCCAAGGCGGTGATTTAGTAGCACTTTGTGAGGATAGAATATTAAAGATACTGGCTAATAAAGATGCCTTATACAATGCTGATGGAAATTCAAACGTAACTTCAACGAACAATGTTTTAGGTCAAGCTATCCCTTATTCTGGTGAATATGGTATATCTAAAAATCCAGAATCATTTGCATCAGAAGCTTATAGAATTTACTTTACAGATAAAGTTAGAGGTACTGTTATGAGGCTGTCTATGGACGGATTAACATCTATATCAAATCATGGCATGAAAGATTGGTTTAGAGACAATCTAAAATTAGGTGATAAACTGATTGGTAGTTACGACGATAGAAAAGACGAATACAATATTACTATAAAAGGTAGTACTATTGCTAAAACAGTTACATTTAGAGAAGATGTAAAAGGTTGGGTGAGTTTCAAATCATTTACACCTGAAAACGCTATTAGCTGCGCTAATGAGTATTACACATTTAAAGATGGTAATATATGGAAACATCACGATGAGAGTGTTGATAGAAACACTTTTTATGGGATAGGGCCAGCAAGTCAAGATCCTAATACTTATTCACATGTAGAAGTTATATTCAATGAAGTTCCTGGAAGCGTTAAATCTTTTAAAACTATAAACTATGAAGGTTCACAAGCCAAGGTAACTTCAAAAGATGAAGATGGTGTCACACTTATGGATGGTGAGTATTTTAACTTATCAGATGTAGATGGTTGGCATGTTACTAACGTTATTACTAATTTAGAACACGGTGGTATAACTGAGTTTGTGGAAAAAGAAGGTAAATGGTTTGGTTATGTTATAGGTAATGATGTAACTGTAAACCCTATTGGTAACGTGTCAGGTAACTATGATACTGAAGATTTTAGTATACAAGGTATAGGTAGAACAGCTAGCATGGCAACTACTATTGTATTTGGCTGTATGGATCCAGACGCGTTTAATTATAACGATGCTGCAACTAATGGCGATGGATCTTGTATTGATTTTAGTCATGGATGTATGGATCCTGATGCTGATAACTTCCAAGCGAGTGCAAATACTGATGATGGTAGTTGTTTGTATTATGGTTGTACAACAGGACCTCTCGCTGTTTGGTCTCAAGAGGCGGCGGGTGGATCACTGAACTATGATGCAAATGCAAATTATGATGATGGTAGCTGTATCCCAGGTGTTTGGGGATGTACTGATCCAGTTAGTTTCAACTACAACTCAGCAGCAAACCTTGGATCAGCAATTTTAAGTGATGGAACTATGTGTGGATACGTTAATTGTATGTGTATCCCTATAATACCTGGTTGTACTGACCCTAATGCTAATAACTATATCACACCTGTTAACGAAATGACAGATGTTAACGTTGATGATGGTAGTTGTGAATATTTAGGGTGTACTGATCCTATAGCAGAAAACTATAGCTTTGCAGATAGTTGTACTGATCCAATAGCTTTAACCGGTTGCACTGTTACTGCGGATAGTACTCCTTATTTAAATGGTACCGCAATTGATGATCAATCATGTACTTACGTGGGTGGTTGTATGGATAATCTAGCTTGTAACTATGATGATTTAGCAACACAAGACAATGGCTTATGTTATTTCTGTGGAGATGATAATGCTATCAATTATGACGCAGTATCTCCTTTCACTGATTACATTTGTGTTGGAACTTGTGAATATTGCAACGACGTAGTTAGCGTTACAGTTATATCGCAAACAACAGCTGACACTGGAATGAGTAATGGAACCGTTACAATAGAGTGGCCAGCGTCTACATCAAGTTTAGTTACTTCGTACGAGATTATTGCGCCCGGAAGCGGGACATCAAACTATCACGTTACACCTACTGGAAACGCCACAGAAACAACCACAATTACAGGTTTAGCAGCAGGAACTTATACTATTTATGTAGGAACTCATTGTGGTGGTTTAATCGCTGGAATTAATCTTCCGTCCGGTAATGTGGGTACGCCTACTTATATTGGAACACCTGTTTCAACAACAATTACAGCAACACCAGTTCCTGGTTGTACGGATGATACAGGAGCAAATAACAACGCTGGTGGAACTTGGGGTGCTTGTAATTATGACGCTACAGCTACTGTAGACGATGGTACTTGTGAATATACAACATGTACTGGTTGTAATGATAACGCGTACTTAGAATATTGTGGTGATTGTTGGGATACTGTTAATCAAGTTGTCGTAGCTAGTGGTGGAAGCGCTTGGGTTGCCGATACAATTCCTACTAGTTGTACAACTTTCATAGTTTATGGATGTACAGATGCGACAGCATTAAATTATGATGCAACTGCAACTGTTGATGATGGTTCATGTGTTATGCCAATCTATGGTTGTATGGACGCTACGTTAAATAATGATGGAACTTACGCGGCTTCAAACTATGCTGGACCAGGTAATACGTTAGGCGCTAATGGCACAGAGCAAACACCAGTGGCAAACACTGATGATGGAAGTTGTAATCCTTACAACTGTCCAAGTGGACTTAGTATAACTCCACTTATGACCGGTGGGTATTATACTCTTCAATTTAGTTTTGACATTGCTAACACGATATATAGTAACGCTTCTCAATTCCAAGGCGGTCCATATGACTTCACCGTAGGTTATGATGTTGTTGGTGGTAATGGTAATCCTATAGCTTTCAGCACAAATACTGGTGGTTTTAGTAGTAGTTGTACTACATGTCCTTTGGTGAAGACTATAGGTGCAAACCAGATAAATAATTGGGTTCAAGGACAAACCTCTATAACGTTAACTTTCACTGTAGATTCTAATGATGGTTTATGTTCAGTTTCTGAAACTGCTACTTTTACTGTTGGTTGTATGGATTCTACGGCTTATAATTATAATTCATCTTTTCAATTACACGATCAGTCGCAATGTGTTTATGCGGGATGTACGGATCCATTAGCTTGTAACTACAACGCAGGGGCGACTGTAGATGATGGTTCTTGTACTTATCCTGGATGTACTGATTCTACTGCAGATAACTATGATTCTTCTGCTGGTTGTGACGACGGTTCATGTGTTATCTATGGTTGTATGGATGCTACATTAAACGCTGATGGTCTCGGCGGCTACGCGGCGGATAATTATTATAATGATCCAAATGGAAATGCTTACAATCCTAACGTTACAGCACCCTGTGATGATGGAACTGGTGATAACGATTGTTGTGTTTATAGTGGTGATCCTGGAGTAAGTTCTTTAGCTAGCTGGCCTCCATGGGGGAACGATAAGTATACGAAGATTAGAGCTCTTGGAGAAAACACTGACACGGCCTATAGCTTTGGTGTGGTTTCAACTGTAGATCTTGGGGTTAGTCCTAACACAGGCACGCTTACACCAAATCCTGGTATTTTCGTAGGAAATCCTACAGGTGCGACATTTGTTAATGGTACGCAACCCTTTACCAACTACGTTGAGCAAGCCGACTGGGTACCATACGTTGATATCAACAATTCTTATGGCGTTAATAGTGGTGATTTAACTATAACATATCATGTTTACTGGACAGGAACAATAGACAACCCTTCTATGAATAACACGATAACAACTAACACTGTTAACAACCCTAACTCACCTGTATCATCAGCTCCTTTCGTGCTCACAGCAGGTTGTAAAGATGATAGTGAAGTTAATCCTGCATCAGCTGTTAACTATGAACCAGCTTTAGATCTTCATATTGATGGTAGTTGTGTTGCTGCTCAGTTAGGCTGTATGGATCCTACAGCGACTAACTATGACGCGGATAATAATCTAGATTGTAGTGAGATATATGGGCCTGGTACTGAGACCGATTGCTGTTGTTACACTTGTGATGTGCCTACTTTTGATGCTACAAGCCCAGTTGTTGTTAACACTTGGAATGATCCAAACCTCCCTGAATACGCGACGCAAATTGAGTTTAACTTTGCTGTGGTAGACACAGCTGTTTCTTACGCAGTTTATGTAGCAACGCCTGGACAAGCTTCGTTTACAACTCTTATTTCAACTTTAATACTAACACCAGCAATGATAAATAATGGTGTTGCTACTTGGGTTTACAACAGTCCTTTCACAGCTAACTCGGATTTTTTCCAAAACGAGACTACAAACGAATTTGCCGTAATAGCGACTTGTGAGAATGTTAATGGAGACTCTTGTGGTACTGCTACTACTGGTTGGTTACCATATTTCTTAAACGCTAATCCTTAAACTATGGCATACGTACAAACATTAAATTTTAATCACGATATAAACGTTTCTCTACAAATTGGAGATCAGGTTTATATGACAAGTACATCACCTCTTGGTGGTTTTGAAAACAATTCCAGTGCAGTACCAATACATATTGGTCATGTTCATAACATTATTTCTTCTACAGAGATAGAGGTTTATAGTGAATACGTCGATGCTAATGGTGATCCTTTGTCTTACAACATGTTAGATTCAAATGGAGGTGATTATATATCATTCTCTAAAAATAGAGTTGTAAACAACAATGATTTACTAGGGTATTATGCATCTGTTCATTTTGTAAATAATTCAACTACGGACGCGAAATTATGGTCGGTAGGAAGTGGTATAACTGAAAACAGTAAATAATATGGCAATAATAACAGCATTTGACTTAGATTTATCAGACTTACCAGCTACTAGCGAACGTAGGCGTTTTAATATATCTGGAGATAAAGGAGCAGAGTTTAAATTAGAAATTAAAGATAATACCACTGGGTATTATTACAACTTCGTAACAGATGCTTTTCAAGCTGCTGCTTCTAGTTTAGAAGAGAAAATGTCTAAAAACTCTTATAGTGGAAATATAACTTTTCCAGCTATAACAGGTGGTGACGATCAATATGATATTTATCTGCATGCAAAACCAGGTACAGAGCACGTTGCTTATAATGAAGTTAGATTTGGTGATGGATCTATAGATATTAACAATTCTACAGGTTCTAACTCTTTAATGATGCAAAAAGTTATATACCAGTACGCGGCTTTAACATTAACGCTACAAGGTTATTCGATTGGTGGTACGGTAGCTGGAACCATGGCGACAGACACGGTTTCCATTAACAGGCGGAAAAGTAGTGCTAAAACGGCATTTTCTATGACCTGTACAGCCGCAACGACAGCTGCTTATAGAATTTTAAAACAACCAGTAGCAGATGATGTTTTAGCCTTTGTGGAACCAGTTGTTGGAGCTGCTCCAATTGATTTACCAGGAGAAAATATATACCCAACTGCAACAGGTACGGATACTGTTAATATGGCAGGCGGTAGAAGTGCTTCTGCTACAGCTATAACAATGGACGCCGCTGTTGCGACAAAAATGACTGTTGGAGATAGAGTTACGGGTAACGCAGCTCTTAACGCTGGTGTATTTACAGTTGCCTCTTTAGATTCTACAAATATTTTTTCCATATCTTCTGGTGTTGCTATTGATGATGGAGCTGCCTTGACTTTTAGTAAGAGAATGAATTACAGTTGGCCTATTAATAATTACGCTGATATACTTAAAGAGGGCATGATACTTTTATCTGGTACAGGTGATTCCGTTATAGCAGACACGTCGATTGGTGTTTATGAGGATACTGCAACCTTGTTTGACGGAACTAAAAAGGAGAGAAAAATAATAAAAAACAAAAGACCAGCATTAGACACTTTGGCAAAAAAACCAACTGTAGTAAAAGGTTTAGTTACTGTTCAAGAAGGACAAGTTGTTTTTGACAAACAACAATTTTTAGCTCTCGCTGGAACAACCTTAAAAGCTGGTGGTTATGGAGAAAGTGAAATATTAAGAGTTTATGGTTGGGAGGTTAAATTTACAGATCTGG